>LWDU01044555.1_pt1 | contig 33356 bp, 21 predicted proteins | sample 727161 | NCBI WGS metagenome assembly LWDU01 (sample SAMN04566230, study PRJNA314399) | hydrothermal vent metagenome | isolation source: deep sea hydrothermal plume seawater | place: Mexico: Gulf of California, Guaymas Basin | collected 2004-07-11 | reverse complement strand
TGATACCAATCGCCGGTATCGTGCACATAATACAGAACATCTCCTGTTTGAATCAGTGCGGGTAACTCTTCCGTCGCGGGAAGATTAGCCGCTGTAGCCACAACTTCAATAGGAACAAACGCTACATCACGCTCTCTAAAAGTGCCAGGTCTATCGTCTCCTACAATATTATTATATGTCATTTCAGTATCAGCTACTTCATCCCAAAAATCTGAAGGCATATGTAGAGAGGTCATATAATTATCCCAATCATCTCCACCGGTCTGGCCTTCAAATGGGCCCCCGTGAGGATTATAAGGGCTAAAGTACATGTATTTCAGACCCAAGAGATTTTGTACATCAGCAAAAACCATAACTCTGCTACCACCAACATTAAAATTCTTACTAAGACGTGCATTCATAAATAAGAAATCTTTCATCTGTACATTATTATTCACGCCTGGAATTGTTGCGCCACCTGGACCAACCCATGTAAAGTGTCTACCAGCACGCCATCCGCCATTTAATGTTACGCGAAAATCAGCCAATGGACCCATGGTCTTTGGTGCAACATACTCTAGATTCGCTGATGCAAATGGTTCTGCTACCGGCTTAATCTGATAATGATCAGTCGCTGTTCTTTCGTATTCTGTTTGAGTTACATCATTCTCATACTGAGAACCCCAGCCAAAATTTCCTTGACTTCGAACTGAATAGGTGTAATTAAAGTATCCTGTTACACTCCCCATATTCTTGCTAAGAGAAAATTCTAAACCACGAGTGTCGCTATAGTTATAAGGAACAGATCTATTATATGATACTTCCGAATCGATACTTTGATACCATACAGTCTTTGGCTGCAGCGAACTATCTTTATAATACCCACCTACACGAAGCAAGTATGCGTCTTGAAGCGCCTGTTCATAACCAACCTCATAACTAACTGTTTGTGGCATTGGATTGTTAGGATCGCCAATCTGATGCACTTCTCCACGCCAAGCCTGCCAAATCATAAAGCTTTCCTGAGCAGTTAATTGCTGACGATAGGAACCATAATTAAAATACAATTTGCTATTCACTGTAATTGGAAAAGCTATACGAATTTTTGGATTTAGAGTTATTTGAGTCTCGGCATCGCTGGAAGTAATATCGCTAAAACGCTCATCGCCAACATCCCCTTTTTCTTTAGCCGTCAATTCACGTGCATAATCATCATAATCCCACCATTTTGTGTTAGGATTATAATAATCCACGCTAAGTCCCAGCGTTGCAATCATTCCTTTAAACTCTAATTTATCTTCAGCATAAAGACCTGCTTGAGTGGGGGTTTTCTTCCATCTTTGTGAACCACGTTCAACGTGAACAATAACAGAGTCGCTTGAACCATAATCCATATCATAATCATATAATGACATCCAGGCGCCCGCATTAAGCTGATTTGTGCTGTTTAATTGTGATGTATAATCAAAATTAATATTTGTACTAGAGACCTTTGAATCATCGCGACCTCTAGCCCAATGACCACCCAAACGAGTCCCGCTTCCAGGGTTGCTCATACCATCTGAAGTCCAACCCCATGGTGTATATACTAATGAGTCAGCTCCAGTTCCACCGGTCCCATAAAGTAGTTTTATTACATCTGGTACATCGCTAGACGTTTCCCCAGGGGGAGCGTTGGAACCAAGTCTACGCGAATTTGGCCCTGTTTTAAACGTTTCTGAATTCATTGAAAACCCTACATTATAGTATGTTTTCGCATTTACTGTATTAGTAAAAGTAGCCCCCATAATATCAGTATCATAATCCGTAACCGCATAACGGTCCCAAGCAAAGATTACACTTTTACCTACATGATCGCCATTTTGGTTAATTAAAGTTTCCGAAGGAGATATGCCTTGGTTGCTATTAAAAACCAATGTTGAGTTCGCACTACCTGCGCCCCAGGGGTACAGAGGCGTTCCGCCACGCTGTGGATATGGCACATGTAGCATGTCCCACGCTTCGTGTGCTGCGCCTTCTTGGTGTGAGGTTTTATAAAAAGCCATCAACTTCATTGAAGAATTGAGGTCATACATAACTTTTGCATGTACATTATTTTCCTTAAATGAGCTACGCGCCTGTGGGTAAAAATATGGCTCCTGGTTACTCAAATAAGAAACAAGGAATCTCAATCCAGTGCTACCTAACGGCATTCCAAATGTAGCATCAATAGATTGAAAGGCATCTTTAACCTCTGTATCCTTGCGATGATGCCAATCAAACACTTCTAGCCATTGACTTTCGTCTAAAGTTGCGGCATTACCTGTGGCGCCATCAATAGTAGCTTGCCAGCCGGTAAATGTAGGGTACTGTGCTTGGTAATATTGATCCCAACCGCCTCCATCTGTGCCGTTTGTTTTCACAGCTGAATCTTTATAAGGCTTCCACCAGTACGCATTAATATCTTTAACGCTTTTCCCAAAAGACATTGAACTAGCTGGAGATTGGTTTATTAGAACATCTAAAATCATTCTATCTCGGGGATCTTTTGTTACAATATTAATTGCACCACCTCGAGCGTTAGCTACACCTGAACCCAAGCCCCCTGTTTGAATCTGCAATTCATCGACGGAGGTTAATGCTATAGCCGTTTGAGGGGTCCCGTCTCTTCCACCGCGAGTGCTAATGCCATCAACAACAAAAGCTGTTTCATTAATACCAGAGCCCCTGATAACCATGCCGGGTTCAACACCCGCTTGTTGGCTAATAAAATCTCCAACAGATCTAACGGGTATATTTTCAATATCTCCACCACTTACATTAATTACTGTACCAGCAACATCTGGCTGTACCAATGGTCTTTCAGCAAGAACTTCTACAGCCTCGCCGGTTACAACTTCTACGCTAGTAACAAAATTCACAGTGGTAGTTAAATCAATAAATACGCGAACATCCAATTCTACAGCTGTTTGATAACCAATAATTTCTGCTCGCATAGTATACGCACCAGGAGAAACGTTTAAAATAAAATATTCACCATTTTCATCTGTTGCAGCCCCTAATCCCGTACCATCAATAAGAACATTGGTACCAATTAATGCTTCACCAGTAGACGCGTCAGTTACTATTCCCCTAACTTTTCCTGAAGTTTGAGCAATTAAATTGCTAGCTAAAAAAACAGTGCAAACTAAAGCAAGCAATGTGTTTGTTAAGTAAGAATTGCGATTCGTCATTTTGTAGTCCTCCATGTGAAATCGTTTAATATTAGTTATCAATTAATTAATTCTTCTCGCGCCAAGGCGCGTTTTCCTGACGATTTTGGCTTGGCTAGCTACCATCAAAAGCAAATGTCGCAAATATTTTTGCTAAGAGTCAAGAAAAAATTATTTTTATCTTTCTTATGCAATATTGCGTTATTAGATAAATAAGTGGGGATTAAGACATCATTAATTAAAAGGAAACTCTAACCCCTATTTTGAAACCAAAGGGGTTTAAAAAAGCAGACTCAGAATTATCTGGCATATTTATATATGCTTTATTTACTAACACTTCTTTTACAAAAGCTAGGTCAGCAATTTGCCACTCACCATCGATAAATTGCATATATGTAGAGTTATTAAATATGTAATACAATTCGTTTACGTCTCTTGACTCCATTACAGGTGGGGGAGGTAACAGATAATCCCCACGAACAATATTTATAGGAACATATCTGATATTATCTTTTGGATAATCTCCTGGGGTATCATTCCCCGAAATAAACATATAAGGCAATTCATAAGACTTAAGATTATTAAATGCGCTATTTGGTAAGTGTAATGAGGACATGTAATCATTATAATCACTAACGGGGTTTTCCCCTGAAACAATAAAGGGGTGCTCGAAATACATAAATTTAAAATTTAGTGGATTTGTTATGTCTAAAAATAATTTTATCGACCCAAAAGAGGTGTCAAATTTTTTACTCAATCGTAGATCCAGTGTATAAAAATCTTTTGTTCTCATATTGTTTTTTATTATTGGGTGGGGGGCATATTGCACACCCATTTTATCCTCAATTTGATCAATGATGGGGCCGCTCCAAGTAAATACTTTTCCGGCTCTCCATTGGGCTAATAAATCTAAATGCCAATCGGATATAAGCCCAAATTGGGAAGTTTTTGGTACATACAATTCTATATTAGCCCTGGCATAAGGCTGGGCTACAGGTTTAGTCTGATAGTGGTCTTGTGTAATATTATTGTATTCATTTTCATCTAAAGGATTTTGAATAATCCCGGTGATTCCGAAATTACCAGAACTAAAATCCATGTAAGTATAATTGATGAAACCTTTCAATAATCTTCCTTTTGTTTTACTTAGTGTAAACTCAAGTCCGCGGACATCATTATAATTGTTTGGTACGGCTAGGGTATAAATCATATCATCGCTAATAAACGATTTAAAACTGATTTGATTATCAACACTTCGGGAATAGCTTGAAAATTGAAATAAATAATTTGGTGTAAACATATTTTCATATCCAATTTCATAAGCTATGGTTCTCTGCATTGGCAAATTAGGGTTCCCCAGGCTAGAGATAGAACTGCGGTCTATCGTAAATGATTTCTCTTGTATCCTGTATAAGAATTGTACTTGGGGCATTTGGCGGAAATGTCCGTAATTAAAATAAAATTTGGTTTTTTCCGTTATTGGAAATGAAATCCCAATGCGAGGACTCAATTCAAACTGTTTTTTTGCTTTAACCCTCATAGATTCATTTTCTCTATCTTCATTATTTTGTTGAGTAAAAAACTGATCAAACTCTGTGAAAATATTTTTCTCTCCACCTGCTGAAAAATAATCTGCTCTTGCGCCTAAATTCATAATCATTTGATTGTAGGAAAATTTCCCCTGTATATAAGCAGCCCCTTGTTGAGGCGCTGCTTTCCAAAATTCACGCAGTATATATGGAGACTCAAAATCTATATTATCACCAAATATTAAATTTGAAATTGACCCAATTGCCATCACCCTCGTTTCTACGGCATCATTATATTCCGATGATATATTATAATTATGATATATATATTCAATTCCAGCTTTGAATTGTGTATCAGGGGAGTGTTGCTTTGTAATATCAAGTTTCCCTGAATAAACAGATACATTAGATGTGTCGCGATCTTTTATTGGGTTATTTAATTCTGGTTGCAATAAATAATTTGAATGTAAATAGTCTAAATTTATTTCATAAAATAAAGAGGGGCTTAATGTCTGAGATAATTTCCCAGAAATCATTCTGTGATTTATATCTGCTATCCCAATACTAGAGTTTTTAAACAATCCTTCTGTTTTAAAAAAATCATTTTCAAACCCCCATGTATATGATGGAATTCCTGCTGGCATTACCATGCTAATTGAATCAGAGATGCCCTTTTGGGATATAAAAAAACTACTTAATGTAAATTTTAAATCTGTTTTTATATTAGAAATCAATTTTACCTGAAAGGTCTCATCTTTTCTTAATTCGTTTCCTGATTTTTCAAGATACGGTAACTCCTTATTGCGATAAGAAAAAAGAAAGCGTTGATTCTCATGATTTTGATTTATTGGGCCCCCTATAGTTAGATCAATATCATTACCGGTATTATATATTGTATCCCATTCACCAGGAAAATTCAATTTTTGATGAGAATTTTTTCTAAATAAAACATCTCCGCTAAAACGATCTTTAGGTGGATCTTTTGTTGTTAATTGAACTAATCCTGAACGTACATTTCCAAATGAAGCATCAAATCCACTTGTTTGAATTTGTATTTGCTCTACCGATGTAAAACTTAATCCGGTTATTGGTCCATTTGTTCTACCGTCTCTAATATTTATTCCATCAAGCACATATAATGTAGAGTTTATATTGCCACCACGAATTGTCATATTGGGCTCTATGCCTGCTTGCAAGCTAATAGCTTCTTCAATCGAGGAAATTGGAATGTTTTCTATATTCTTTGCATCAATATTAATTGAATTAGCCGATATTTCCGGATTTATCATTCCACGTTCGGCATAAATTGTGATTTCATCAGTGTCAAGGACCTCTTCTTCAAGCATAAAATTTATTACAGTAGTTTGTCCTGAGTACACAGCTATATTTTTTATAGTAGTTTTTTTATACCCAATATGGTTCGCTCTTACGCTATATGTTCCTGGCGATAGATTAGGAATTATATAAATACCATTACTATCTGATACAGAACCAATATTTGTTGATAGCAGCAAAACATTAGAGCCTTGCAACCCTATCTTATTTTTGGCTGATTTTATAGCACCCCTAATACTGCCAGTTTGCGCTGAAAGTGCATTTACAACAAAAAAAATCGTCAAAACTAATATTGGTATGCATTTTTTTCTTATATAGTAAAAAAAGTGTTTTGGGAACATTTTCTATTTTATGAATATTCTAGCAATGAAATTAATATTTTGCTTTGTGATTACTATAAAAATACTTAATTAACCATAAAATGATGTTGAATAAATTTGCTCAAATGAATATATTTTTTTACATACTACTGATTTTTATGGTGTTATTATTCTCTTGCAATAATAAAGATTCAACAGAAAAAATTAGTTTATCAAAAAATAAATCTGGAATTACAAATATAGAATTTTCTGATGTTACCACAGATGCTGGATTGGGAAACTTTATTCATGATAATGGTTCATTTGGAAAAATGTGGTTTCCTGAACAAATGGGATCTGGTGGAGGGTTTATTGATTATAACAGTGATGGCTGGTTAGATATTTTGTTAATAGGTGGCGGGGCTTGGAAAAATTATACTAAACGAAATATAAAGACATTATGGTTATATAAAAATAATGCAGATGGAACATTTGCAAATGTAACAGATGAATCAGGTCTCGGAAAAATTAGTACATATGGACTAGGAGTTGCTGCTGCAGATTATGACAATGATGGTGATCAAGATATTTTCCTCACTACGCTAGATAGGAATATCTTATTAAATAATAATGACGGTTATTTTGTAAATGTTTCAAAAAATGCGGGATTAGGTAATAGCATTGAATGGAGTAGTTCTGCCATTTTTTTCGATGCTGATAACGATGGGTGGCTTGATTTATATGTAGGAAATTATGCTATATGGTCCCCTTTAAACGATCTGTGGTGTTCGCTAGACAGCAAAACAAAAGTATACTGTCCGCCAGAAATGTACACTGGTCTTCCAAGTAAATTTTATCATAATAATGGTGATGGATCTTTTAGCGATTATACAACGAAGGCGGGGTTTTTACCTGCTCCTGGTAAATCTTTAGGAGTGGTTCTGATGGATTATAATGATGATGGCTGGTTAGATCTGGCTGTTGCAAATGACGGAGAACGAGATTTGTTATATAAAAATAATGAAGGGGGAATTTTTGATGAAATAGGGACAGAGCTTGGTATGGCATATGGAGAAAATGGTGAAGCTCGTGCAGGAATGGGTATTGATGCTGGTGTTGTTGATAGTAGTGGGAACACTACTATATTTATTGGAAACTTTTCTAATGAAATGGTTGGCGTTTACAATTATTCTGGCAAAGGTTGGTTTAATGATCGTTCTGCGCTATCAAAAATAGGAAGAGCAAGCTTTCTTTCTTTAACCTTTGGACTTATGCTTTTTGATGTAGATATGGATAGTGATCTAGATTTATTTATTGGAAATGGACATGTATATCCGGAGCGAACTAAAAATCAAGATGGTGTTACTTACAAACAGGCGTCTCAACTATTTTTAAATAATGGAAATGGCGTTTTTGTAATTGCCAATGAGAAGGTTTCTGGTGTTTTAAATAATAAAATGGTTGTTCGCGGTGTTGCTATAGGAGATTACGATAAAGATGGAGATCTTGATTTGCTACTTACAGAAAATAATGGTCCCGCTCATCTTTGGAGAAATGATACAGAAACAAAAAACTATCTACGAGTCAATCTTGTAGGTGTAGATAGCAACAAGGATGGTATTGGGTCAAAAGTGCTTTTATATATTGGAGAATATAAAATGGAACGATTAATTCGCACAGGCTCTAGCTATCTTTCCCAATCCGAGTTAACGGCAACATTTGGTCTTGGTGAACATCAAAAAATTGACTCTCTTTTGATATACTGGCCTAGCGGTAATAAAGAAATGTATTTTGATATAGAAATCAATAAGGAAATACTAATAAAAGAAAACTTTGGTGAAATTGAATATTTATTAAGAAACTGAAATGATGATATCAATAAAGCATGTTATAATTATCGGTATTTGTGCTATAATTTTTAAATGTACTAATAATGAGGCTGACTTCACTACGTGGAAAACCTATCAAGGGGACTATGGAAGAAATCAATATTCTTCTTTAGATCAAATCAACAAACAGAATATCAGCCAAGTGAAGCCTTTGTGGGTATATCAGACTGGAGATAGTCTTCGCAAGAACTCACAAATTCAATGTAACCCAATTATAATTGATGGGGTATTATACGCTACGACACCAAATTTGAAATTAATTGCTCTAAATGCTGCAACAGGAAAATTACTATGGGAATTTGACCCTGGTTTGGATTTTTCTCCACATGTTAACAGGGGGGTTTCATATTGGGAATCAAAAAATGACAAGCGTATTCTGTATACTGCGGGATCTTTACTATTTGCTGTTAATGCATCTACTGGTAATCCTGTAACTAGTTTTGGGGCCGCTGGAGTAACATCTTTAAAGGCTGGATTAGGCGCCCGCGCAGCAGATCTTTTTGTAATAGCAACTTCTCCAGGTGTGGTTTATAATGACCTCTTTATTGTTGGAACTCGTGTGTCAGAAAATGCAGATGCTGCTCCAGGTTATGTGCGTGCTTTTAATATTCTTACAGGAAAGGTTGAATGGGTTTTCCATACAATTCCAAAGCCCGGTGAGTATGGATATTCAACATGGCCAAAAGATGCCTATAATCAAATTGGTGGCGCAAATGCTTGGGCAGGAATTACTCTGGATAAAAAAAGAGGTGTAGTTTATGTTCCTACTGGGTCCGCATCTTTTGATTTTTGGGGAGGCAATCGATTGGGTAAAAACTTATTTGCAAATTCTATTATTGCAATAAATGCCAACACAGGAAGACGCATATGGCATTATCAAACAGTTCACCATGACCTTTGGGATCGCGATTTACCATCGCCTCCTAATCTTGTTTCAGTAAAACATGATGATAAAATGATTGATGCGGTTGCTCAGGTAACAAAATCTGGTTATGTGTTTTTGCTTAATCGAGATACTGGAGAACCGTTATTCCCAATCGAAGAAAGAAATGTGAAGAAATCCGATTTAATTGGAGAAGAAACATGGGAAACACAGCCCTTTCCATTAAAACCGCCCCCGTTCTCAAGACAAAGTTTTACTGAAAAATTAATAACTAACATCAGTACAGAGTCTTATGAATATGTCAAATCTATATTGGATACTGTTCGAACCGGGGAGCAGTTTATCCCGCCTAGCACACAAGGCACGATGTATTTCCCGGGATTTGATGGGGGCGCAGAATGGGGTGGCGCATCTTTTGATGTAAAAACAGGAATTCTATATGTAAATGCAAATGAAATGCCATGGATACAACATATGGTTACACTTGATTTAAATGATAAAAATTCAGCGCAACCAAAAACTATACACGATATTGGTGAAAAGGTATACAAGGCTAATTGTGCAATTTGCCATGGACAAGAACTCCAAGGGGATATTAAAGGAACGTTTCCACATACTACGGGAACATATCCATCTTTGAAAAATCTTGATAAAAGACTTCCCCGGAAAGAAACAATCACGATCATTGAAAAAGGGAAAGGGTTCATGCCTTCTTTTAATCAATTCTCTAATAAAAAGAAAAATGCTCTCTTATCTTTCTTATATAATGAGAACCTTGCCGCAGATAATGAAAACGATGCTAATCAAAGTTGGCTTGAAAATCTTAGGAAAGAATTATTTGATTTTAAAATTCCATATACTCATACTGGATATAATAGATTTTATGATCAAGATGGTTATCCAGCCGTTAAGCCTCCTTGGGGAACCCTTAATGCAATTGATTTAAACAAGGGGGAAATTTTATGGCAAGTGCCTCTGGGTGAATTCGTCGAATTAACAAAAAAGGGTGTTCCAAAAACTGGAACTGAAAATTATGGTGGTCCAGTAGTAACTGCTGGTGGATTAATTTTTATTGCTGCGTCAAAAGATGAACATATAAGAGCATTTGATAAAGATTCTGGAAAAGAACTTTGGAAATACAAACTTCCCGCTGGAGGCTACGCTACTCCTAGTATATATGAAGTGGATAATAAACAATATGTAGTTATTGCCTGTGGCGGTGGAAAAATGGGGACAAAGCCTGGGGACTATTATATATCATTTGGTTTGCCCTCAAGCTAATTCTTTGCAACATAATTGCGAATTTCATTTTTGAAGGAATCAATAGAAATAATTCTAGTATTATAATTTTTCATATACTCATCATGGTCTTTGTCTTTTGGAAAAACATCTTTTTTATTAGGTGGATAAGAAAACATTCCATGAAATGGTAACGGCGCTGCTGTTTGCCCTTGCGCTGTGTTTAAATCTCCATCCTTTAACCATCCATCATTATAGAATAAAAAATCTCTTACCCAATTATTAGATAATTTTCCTAAATGAGATTCTGGAAATTTTAGAGAAATTTCATCTCCAGCATTCATAATTACATATTTATTATCCGATTTTAATAATAAAGATAAAACATCTCCATATTTTGTATAGCGGCCAGTTAGGTCTCGCCATTTTTGATTAGATGTAGTATGATAATAATCTGGTATATGTGGGCTACTAAAGCTTTTTCTGGAAATTTTTGAATAACCTCTAAAATGAAGGTTCGCATGTATTGGCTGCAATTCACTAATGCGTATATCTTTATTATTTACATTGGGAGAGATAAAAACATTATCCCAATAAATTTGCATATTAGTTTGTATGCGTATTCTATAATCATTGGAAATAAACTTGTCAGTTAGATTAAAAATCATGGTTTTATTCTTTCCTTTTGGAAAGCCAATATTATTAAATACGCTTTCCCACTCTCCCCCTTTATTAACAACTTGTAAATTAGGAAACATCAGCTCTGTACTGCTAGATTGAGAAATATTAACATTTATACTGGCATCCGTTGGAAACAACCAGCCTTTCATAAATAGATACACTGAATCAAGATTGCTTAAATCCCCAAAATCCAAAATCATATCATGAAGCTCTGTTATCCCTTGGTAATCAGATGGCGTTAGGTGGTCTATATATTTTTCATCCGGCAATAATAATGCGCTACGGAGATCATTCCCTAAATTATCAATAGCAACATTAGGAAGCATCTTATTGCTCACGCTATAGATGCGAAATGGTGGATAAGGGGGGGGTATAAATGTCTCATTAATGTATATATCAACACTGTCAGGGTGGTCTATCACCATTAATTTTACATTATCTAAATATGGGGTTTCCCACAATTCAGTTGTAAAGTTTAATTCATAATTTCCATTTCTTGGTTGTACTCTATTTCCCGGTACTTTTAAATACTCATCTGTTGAGTTTGGAAAGGCAAAGAATTTTTCGCCAGCCATAATTCCCAAAGGCATTCCTAATGCGCTAGGCCATAATACATCTGTAACAAAATCAAATTTTGAGCCATTCCAAGCAAATAAATACGGGCACGATCCTTTGAGTATTTGCGTCTCAACAATTGTTTGATTCTTTTTGGGGCTTAGATGGTTTTGAGGCACTCCATTACTCCACAAAACTCTAATAACATCACCTTGCCCTCTATCTCCTAAGCCAAAATGGTTCACTGGTTTATTTACAGAACGCATTTGATATAAACCACCTGCTTTCAATTCTAATTTTGATCCTATGCCAAAATAATTATTTTTGCTGCTTCCTGTTCGCAAACCAGCAAGCCGTACCTTTAAATGGTTATTAATATTTCCGCCATCATTTCTTAAAACAATAGCGTTGTCATTTTGACGAATAATGAGATCTAGATCGCCGTCATTATCTATATCACTTGTTACTGTAAAATCGACAGGGTATTGTATTAATGGTAATGAATTGGATGCATCTATAAATCCCCCAAGTCTATCGTTATGCAATAAAATGACTCCGCTATTATTCTCAGCATTTCCTATAGGGCTACCAGCAATGATAAGATCTAAATATCCATCATTATCTATATCTGCGAACTCCGCTTTTTTTGCAGAAAAGGTCCTTAAAAGAGGGTTCAATTGAAGTAGCTTGTTATCATAAACAAATACACCATCTCCTTTATTTTTGTATAATGAATGATTCCCTTCTAAATCGCAAATATAAATATCTAAATGACCATCGTTATTATAATCGGCAACAGTTAAACTGCTTGGTTTTCCTTTATGTGTTAAGCCGGACTTTTTGGTCAAGTCATTAAAAAACCCTTGTCTTATATTATCATAATAAACCATGGAGCTGTTTTCATTAAGCACTACCATATCTACATCACCATCATCATTAAAATCTCCAAAAACTTGATCTAGGCTGTTTTCTCCATTTGCTATTATATCAGAAACATTAGAAATATCCGTAAACGTACCGTCTGAATTGTTTCTAAATAATTGATTATTCCCATTGGTTGATACATAAATATCTAAATCTCCTTCAAGATCAAAATCGAAAAAACCAAGTTTATTTGCGGAATGATTAATATATAAATCTGATGTTTTTGTCATATCAATAAATTCAGCAAGTCCATTATTTTTATATAGTTTTATTCCTAAAGAGTTAATAATTATAATATCAAGATGGCCATCATTATCATAATCGTGACTTATAGCAAAATGATCTTTCCCTAAGTGGTTAATTCCTGGTTTAGTATCTGTTTTTTTAAAAACCCCGTTTTCATTTATTAATATTATTTGATTATTTGATTGGTCTGTATTCTTCTGTGAAATAAACAAGTCATCATCGCCATCCATATCATAATCACCATTAATTAATGCCTGAATATTGTTTAGATTGCTAAGATCTGATTTATTAGTTATATCTATAAAGTTTACGTTGTTAAGCCTGTTTTCATTATCATCAAATGTTGGTACTTGTAAATTTATAAAATTATTTATTGGTGAGCCTGCTATGGGGCCAAGGCTCCCTCTAATCTCTTTTACGCCTGATTTATAAAATGTTGTTGATTTAAGCAAATTGTGAAACATTAAAGATTGAACCATTGATTTGCTACGATCATTATTGCGTAATAATCGAATTGATTCATTTAAATACTTATTAGTTTCTTCTGGAATAGCAGGTAAAATCTGCCTAACCGCTTCTAATGAAAAAAGGGCGCGTTCTAGGTGGTTGTTTTTTATTGATAGGTCAACAACTTTTAAGTGTACAGCAAGGTTCCCAGGTAAAATATCAAGTACCCGTAATAATAATTTTTCTGATTTATTTAGATCTTGATCTTCAGAGGGTGTTCTATAAAATTCAGATAGTTGATATAAAGACAGCACATGATCTGTTCTATTATTTATTATTGAATGGAGTCTTTGTACGGCTGCTGACTTTCTATCCGTTAATTCATACATTTTTGCAACTATAAATACTATGTTACTATTGTCTTGGCTTAATTTTTCTGCTTCTAATAAATAAATTTCAGCTGAATCTAGCTTATTTGGTAGTTGCAAGTATGACCAACCTAAATTTGCATAGCCCGATGCCTCAAAAGGAACAATGTCTATAAATGATTTAAACTGCTTAACTGCATTTAAATATTGTTCTTCTTCAATATATGCAAGTCCTTTATTTCGATGTGATAAGAGTTGTTGATATCTATCGTTATCAATTTGTTGCTTTGGCGCACATCCCGAAATACAAATAGTGATAATACAAATAATAATATATGTGATAATGCTTTTCATTGGTTATTAATTAATTAATAATCTTGTTAATTAATAATAATATTAAGATTAGAGCTATATATATCCTATTAGGAATTATGTAATTATTATTGAGCATACTATAATTTCATTATACATTTGTGTACAATTCAAATTAGATGAATTGAAAATATGAAAAGTAGTCCCATAATTAATAAGGAGGTTTTATGGAAACACGACGTGAATTTCTTAAAAAATCAGCAGCTATTGCTAGCGGGGTAAGCGTGATGGGGTTAGGCGCTTCTTCTCTTTCATCTTGTAATTCTGGTAATATTCCATTATTTAAAATTTCATTAGCCGAGTGGTCATTAAATAAAGGTATGCGATCTGGTGAAATTCCCCATCTTGATTTTCCCAAAATTTCTAAAAGAAATTTTGGGATTGATGCAATAGAGTATGTTAATCAATTATTTGCAGATAAAAGTGGTGGTAGTGGTGAATATATAAAGGAAATGAAAAATATTTCTGATGCTGAAGGGGTAAAAAGTTTATTGATAATGTGTGATGGAGAAGGACACCTAGGGGATCCTAATAATTCAGAAAGGACTAAGGCTGTTGAAAACCATTATAGATGGGTTGAAGCAGCAAAATACCTTGGCTGTCACTCCATTAGAGTTAATGCTCAAAGTAAAGGCGAATATGACGAGCAAATGAAGCTTGCAGCTGATGGATTAAGCCGACTTACAGAATACGGAGCCAAAAACAATATTAATATTATTGTCGAAAATCATGGGGGTCTTTCAAGTAATGGCAAATGGCTTTCTGGCGTAATGGATATGGTTAATCATCCGCATTGTGGGACTCTTCCAGATTTTGGGAACTTTTATTTAGGGACATGGGATGATAAAGGTAAAGAATGGTACGATAGATATCTTGGGGTAAAAGAACTAATGCCATACGCTAAAGCTGTTAGCGCAAAAAGTCATGAGTTTGATGATGCTGGAAATGAAAAAGATACGGACTATTACAAAATGATGAAGATTGTGCTTGATGCCGGTTACCGTGGTTATGTAGGAATTGAATATGAAGGTCCTGAGTTAAGTGAAATGGATGGTATAAGTGCTACAAAAAAATTATTAGAAACGGTCCGAGATAAACTAAGTGGAGATTATAGCTAAAATAGCACCTGTGTATAATGTCATTAAAATCGTCTAGACGACTATTTCTAAAAAACTTCTCTGCATTAATTGCTTTATCATCAAGCTCTTTGCCTGCAGCAGTAGTTGATCAACAGAAAAAAGCTCTATTAAAAAGGAATCTTAAGACCATTGCTCCAAATGATCGTGTGCAAATTGGAACAATTGGCATGGGAATCATCGGTTTTATAGATACCATAACAGCGTTATCTGTGCCGGGGGTAGAGCTAATTGGCGTATCCGATTTATATAATGGCCGCTTAAATCATTCAAAAGAGGTTTTTGGGGAAAAAATTATTTGTACTCGTGATTATAAAGAGATTATAAATAATAATGATATAGATGCCGTTTTAATATGCACACCAGATCATTGGCATGCAAAAATAGCCATAGATGCCTTAAAGGCTGGAAAGCATGTTTATTGCGAAAAACCTATGATTCAAAACTTATCTGATGGAAATAAAGTTATCAAAGCACATAAAGACTCAAGCTGTGTTTTTCAAGTTGGTAGTCAATTTGTCAGCTCAATAGTTTTTGAAGAGGCCAGAAAACAGTTTTCATCAGGCGCTATTGGAAACCTTAATATGATTGAAGCAAGATACAACCGCAATTCTTCAATCGGTGCCTGGCAATATACAATACCTCCCGATGCTTCATTAAATACAATTGACTGGGAACAGTTTGTAAAGGGAACGAAAAAACATGCTTTTGACCCTGTTAGATTTTTTCGTTGGCGTAATTATTGGGAATACGGCACAGGTGTTGCTGGGGATTTATTTGTACATCTTTTTTCTGGGCTTCATCATATTCTTTCTTCAAAAGGACCAGAGCGAGTTGTAGCAACAGGTGGACTACGTTTTTGGGAAGATGGAAGAGACGTTCCTGACATAATGCTTGGGATTTGTGATTATCCAAAAACAGCTACTCACCCTGCCTTTAATTTATCTTTACAAACTAACTTTGCGCATGGTGGTGGCGGTGGAACAGATATGAAGCTAATTGGAAGTGAAGGCGTTATGGACCTTGGTTTTCGTAGTCTGAAGATAACAAAAACCCCGCGCTATAACCCCACAAGAAAACAGCTTGTTGAGGGATATAATTCTGTTAGAACTTTCTCAAATTCTATTAAGAAACAAATCTCAGATAATTATAACAAATATTATGTAGACAGCAGTTCGGATAATGCTGAAAAAAATGTATACGAATTTCAATTACCCGACAACTATGATGAACGATTTGACCACTTTATTAATTTTTTTAATGCTATAAGGGGTAACGGTAAAGTGATAGAAGATTCTATATATGGTTTTAGAGCTGCTGCTCCAGCTATACTTAATAATACCAGTTTTCTTAAACAAAAACCTATTAGGTGGAACCCTGAAAAAATGTCTATTAGGCCCTAAGGGTTCTAAATCATTATACTTCAAGATAATTATAAAAATAGCTTAATTTTACAAAATGATGATGAGAAAATCTTTTTTTACAGCATCTTTATTTATTATTGCGATATTTGCTTCATGCAAAAGTAATAATATTTCAGATCCAGAAATTGCTAGATTAATTTTCCAGGCTGAAAGTGCATTTAGAGGCGGTTACTATAATGCGGCGCTATCTATAGCTGATAACGCCACGTCTCTCAATCCAAATATGCCAGATATACACTTTCTTAGAGGAAGAGTGTTAACTAAGCTATCAAGATTTGCTGAAGCTGAAAAGGCTTATCTTAAAGTGATTTCATTAGACTATAAATATCAAGGGGCCTGGTTTAATATGGGCACAAATAACCTGAGACAAAACAAAATGCCCCAAGCTTTATATAATTATAATAATGAAATGAAAGCTCACCCTTCTGCTCAAACAATGGTGCAAATAGGAAAGGCTTATTCTGACTTAGGAAAGCTTGACAGTGCATTCTTATCCTATGAAAAAGCAATTCAGATTAATAATAATTTTGCCCCTGGTTACATGCGATTAAGCCATCTTAAAAAAGATTTTGGAGAAATTAATGAAGCAATAAATCATGCAAAAAAAGGGCTTGAATTGGAACCTGAAAATATTGATTACAAATATTTTATGGGGTCCCTTTTACTTTTAAATGGGCAGCCAAAATTATCTATACCATATTTTGATCAAGTTGTTAATGATAAACCCTGGCATTATTGGGCGCACCATAATCTGGGCCAAGCATTATTTAGGGTTGGTAACAAAACACAAAGTGAGTTTTACATAAATAAAGCTAAGGCGCTTCAAAAAGGAATACAGGAAGTCGAAAACTGGCGTAATCTAGCCAATATGAACCCAGATCAATTTATGTTATGGATTAATCTAGGAAATTCACTAAATAATATGGTGAGAACAAAGGAAGCTAAAGATGCGTTTTTAGTTGCGCTATCAATACAACCAATGAATGTGGCTGTTCGAAACAATATAGCGAATTTAAGCTTGATGTTAGGGGATACTTTAGATGCTATCATAAGATATCAAACCATTTTATCGCTAGATTCTACAATTAAATGAAGCACGCAATTCCTGGGAAAGGGCTCTTAAGTATGAACCCAACAACAATACAATTATTGAATATTTAAAAACTATAAATAAATAAATTTCAAACAATGACTAAAAGATTTCTTATAGTTTTATTGATAGCATTGTTCTCATGTGAAAAACATCCTTCAAGTTCTAATGATAAATTACAACTTAGCTTTACAGATATTACCGAAAAGGCAGGTTTATCAGATTTCAAACATGTTTCTGGTGCAATTGGAGATAAATGGTTCCCGGAGTCTATGGGTTCCGGTTGCGGATTTATTGATTATAATTCTGATGGATGGATAGACATTCTTCTTGTTGGTGGTGGCGATTGGCAAAGTAAACCAAGCGCCCCCTCGCCTGCTTTATTCTTATACAAAAATAACAGAGATGGTACCTTCAAAAATGTGACTTATGAATCCGGCCTAGGAGAAATATCTACATATGGTTTTGGTGTTTGCGTTGCAGATTATGATAACGATAGCGATCAAGACTTTTTCTTTACAACGATATGGAATAATTATCTATTAAGAAATGATAATGGACGGTTTATCGATGTAAGTGCTGGTAGCGGACTAGAAAAAGATTCTCTTTGGAGCACGACCGCGATTTTTTTTGATGCAAACAAGGATGGGTTCGTAGACTTGTTTGTAGGAAGTTATGTGGATTGGAGTCCAGAAAATGATATCTGGTGTACTTTAGATGGCAATACAAAAAACTACTGCACCCCGGAACTATATAATGGTATATCTAGCCGATTTTACCAAAACAATGGTGATGGGACTTTTATCGATAAAACAGAAGCCGCTGGCTTTCTTCCTTCGCCTGGAAAAATGTTGGGAGTAGCAGAATTAGATTTTAATAATGACGGTTGGCCAGATTTAGCTGTCGCTAGCGATACACAGAGAGATCTATTATATCAAAATAACGGCAATGGGACTTTTAATGAAATTGGCGCTATAAGTGGGGTTGCATATGATGAAAATGGTAGAGCAAGAGCCGGAATGGGGATCGATGTTGCTGTAATTGATAAATCTGAAAAAGAAACAATATTTGTTGGAAACTTTTCCAAAGAGATGATTAGTGTTTTTCGACATTCAAATGGAAACTTTTTTGATGATATATCTGCAATTTCAAAGATTGGCAGACCTAGTCTTATGACATTAACATTTGGATTATTTCTTTTGGATATAGATCTTGATGGTGATTTAGATTTGTATACTGCAAATGGGCATGTTCAAATAGGGATTGAGGAAACACAAGACGGTATTTTTTATCGAGAACCTAGCCACTTATTTCTTAATGATGGGAATGGTGTCTTTAGTGATATTGTTCCTTTCATTGGTGGGCCTCTTTCTGCTCCAATTGTTGGCAGAGGAGCTGCGTATGCAGATTATGATAATAATGGAACATTGGATATTTTAGTAACTGAAAATAATGGGCCCGTTCATCTTATAAGAAATAATAATATCAATAATTATTTGAGGGTAAAAATTAAATCGGTAAATAGTAATCGCGATGGCATAGGAACAAAACTAATTGCTATAACAAAAGATAATCGAATGATCAGAAAAGTTAAGACAGGCTCTAGTTTTATGTCACATTCTGAAACGACTATAACATTTGGCCTCGGAAACAATCAAAAGGTTGATAGCTTATATGTATATTGGCCAAATAATAAAACTGATATATTTCTAGATATTCAATCTTCACAAGAAATATTAATAGTTGAGGAAAAAATAAATTAATTATACAATAAAAACTGCTCTGGTTTTATCTCTAATATTTTCATGCTCAAAAGATGAAAAACAAATTGATCATGATTCTGAAAAAAGAAATCCAATGGCAAACTATTTTTTAATGCAGGGGAATCAGTTTTTAAAAAAGCACGATTTTAAAAAAGCTTTAGCTTTAGCTGATAGCGCGGAATTATATGCTATAAAAAAAGATGATGTATATTTTTTTAAAGGAAGGGTTTTTTCAGAACTTGGAAGGTTTTCTAAAGCCGATAAAGCGTATAATAATACAATCTATATTAATCTTGATTATATCGGCGCTTGGAATAACTTAGGAAACAACGCCTTTAGGCAACAAAATTTTAGCCAAGCAGTCAAATACTATAAAAAAGAATTAATACGAAATCAAACAAGCATTCCGTATAGAGCGCTAGGTAGGGCTTATGTAGAGCTTGGTAAGATAGATAGTGCAAGAATATGTTTTCAACATTCAATTGAGCTTAATAATAATTACGCATCTGCTTATTTAAACCTGGCTCAACTAGAAGAGGACGAAGGCAATCTCAATAAAGCCCTAAGGTTTGCAAGCAGAGCATATGCTTTGGAACCAACTAATATAGAATATCAATATGTCTATAGTACGATTCTTGTACAAATGGACAGGGGCAAAGAAGCAATATATAGTCTTAGAGAAATAATAAAAAAATGGCCTTGGCATCATGGCGCTCACTATAATCTCGGTAGGGCTTTAATTCAATCTGGACAAAAAATAGAAGGTCAACAATATTTAGATGAAGCAGAAAATGTACGCGCCGCTCAAGCAAAAATTGACCACTTGGAGAATACTATAAGAGCTCTACCGGATGATCCTTATTCCTATGCTGCACTAGCATTTGCTCTTAGAAAAGCAGGAAGATTTAACGATTCAATGCATTCTTATAAGGTTGCATTGTTTCTTGACCCGGATAATTATGACATATGGAATAATGTGGCAAATCTATATTTACTGCAGAAGGATACTGTTAAAGCAATAAATACATATAATTATATTGTTGAAAAAGACCCTAAATTAATAGATATATGGTTAAATATGGGTGTTGTATATGCCTTATCCAATCAAAAAAATAATGCAATATACGCTTGGGAGCGCGCACTGGAATATCAGCCAGATAATATTTTTGCAATTAAATATTTAAATAAAATCAATAATAATTAATTTTTGGTTTCTGATATATGTGGAAGAAGAAAATATTTTTCATCACAATTTCATTTATTTTATCATTCTCTTGCGATAAAAAAAATGTAGTATCGGGGGGGTTTTCATTTCTTGTTACTGGCAATGTTCAGGGAGAGCTTTATCCAAAAAAAATGCGCAGAGGAAGCTTGGGTGGCCTTGCCAGGAGATCAACGTATATAAATAAAGCAAGAATGAATATAAGTCCAATAATTCTCGATGCTGGAAATCTATTTGCTGATAGCGCTAACTCAACAGCATTAATTAAATGTTATAATGAAATTGGTTATGATGCCTTCAATGTTGGGGTTGAGGATTTATCTATTAAAGATGACATAAAGCGCATAGAAAAACTTGCTGATTTTCCATTTATCTCTTCAAATATAATAGACGCAAAATCTGGAAAACTTGCATTTAAGCCATATATGATTATTAAAAAAAATGGGTTTAAAATCGGAATAGTTGGCCTGTCTAGTAATAGTAAGCATAATATAAAATACACAATTACTGATCCTGTTTCAGCTGGGCAAAAGATGTTAAAAACACTAGCAAAAAAAACTAGATATCAAGCTGTAATGTTTAATGGATCGTATGAGCAAAGCATACAATTAAAAGAAGCTCTTAAAGAAGCAGATTTCATATTTGTTAGCGGCCATAAGGAGATACCAAGAAAAACAAGGACTTTTGGTGATGGTGCTTTTGTATACAATGTTGGTGAATACGGACAGTCGATTGTGTCCATTGAAATTAATATAGGGCATGTTGATTCATCTTTAAAAGATATAAGCATGCTTCTTGAGCGTGAAAAATTTATTGATGAGACGCTGGAGCTTCTACACGGTAGGGCTTCATTAAGTTTAGAAGAAATGTATTCCGGTAATTATAATATGACAGAAAGAATTAAACGAATAAAGCTGGAATTACAATTGGCTAGAGAAGAACTAGAAAAAACCGTCAACTCAGTTGAGTTTGATTTCATTCCATTATCTGATTTTATAAATGAAGATGGAAAAATACAGTCAATTATAAATGAAACGAATATTAAGCTTAACTAGTAAATTATTTATATATGAGACTATGACTAGAGAAAGAAAAATTGCTCACTTTATATATATTGTTTTTATAATCATCTTCAATGTTATAAATCATAGCATATCATTTGCTCAGCACAATACATCAATAAAATTAATAGACCTGGCTAGTTCTTCTGGTATCGATTTTATTCATTATGCGCCCAGACCGCGTTGGTGTGAAATTGGGCCTACGGTGGTTGGGGCTGCAACAAACGAAGGGTTAAATCTGGTTTTTGAGCAGGAAAAAGAATACTGGAAATCAAATGGCAGATTAATGTCAATGGATGAATTTGCAAATATTCATTTGATAAAAATGAATGGTTCGGGTGCAGCCTGGATTGATTATGATCGTGATGGTGATTGGGATCTTTATTTAGTTAATTGTCAGGGTGATGCGAGCGTTACAAATGTCCTGTATGAGAATATGGGTAATGGAAAGTTTTCAAAAGTAAACAAGTCTGGAGTCGAAGATGAGGGAGAAGGGATGGCGGTGTCTTCCGCTGATTATAATAACGATGGATTTCCAGATCTGTTTGTTACTAATTATGGAAATTTTAAACTGTATAAAAATAATAAAAACAAAACCTTTTCAGATGTTACACAAGATGCTTTTCGTGGTGGGGTTGTAGATAAATGGTATGGCGGCTCTGCTTGGGGAGATTATGATAATGATGGGGATTTAGATTTATATGTTACAGGTTATGTTGATTTTTCCAGAAGACCAAAGTTTACTAGCTTGCGCTTCCCTATGGATTTTGGTGGCACACCAAATACATTATATAGAAATAACGGGGATGGGTCTTTTACTGATGTTACTATAACCACTGGTGTTTTAGATGATGCGGCTAGAAAGTCAATGCAGGCAGTTTTCAATGATTTCAATGAAGACAGGTTGCCTGACCTTTTTGTAACAAATGATACAGATGCGAATGGGTTTTACTTAAATAAAGGTGATGGAACATTCAAGCAGTTTTCTGGCCCGAGCGGGTTAAGCACAACAGATGGAAGCATGGGTATAGCTTTAGGAGACTTAAATAAAGATGGATTAACGGATGTAGTATATACTAATTATGCTGCTGAAGTGAATACGCTGGCAATGATGCTCGATAATAAATCAAGCAATGACGGAGAATTAAACAATGCAGTGTTTGTACAAGATTTTGAATCTCCTCTTTTACATAAACTAACATGGCCAAAAGTTAGTTGGGCTCCTGGGTTGTATGATTTAGATAATGATAAAGATTTAGATCTATTTTTTGCTAATGGACATTTAAACTCTGTCAGCGGCGACAACAGGCAGTCAAATCAACTATTTGAGAATGATGGCTTTGGACGATTTAAGGATATTACAGAAACTTCAGGCGTACTCAACGCCGGGAGCCGCATTCATCGTTCAGCGATTTATGCAGATTATGATAATGATGGCATGGTGGATATGTTTGTTACAGTTAATGGCCAACAAGTAGAAGACGGATCTGGAAATAATATATTTGATGAATATCAGGGTAAAGGGATTTTATTTCATAATGAAACAACCAACAAAAATCACTGGATCAAAGTTCGGCTTGAGGGTGTTAAATCAAACAAAGACGGTTTTGGGGCCAAGGTTATAGTTTATACTGCCAATGAAGCATTCTCGTCATCATTAGTATCTGGTCAAGGATACTTTTCCTCCCACGCAAAAGAATTATATTTTGGCCTAGGTTCACAAAGCAAAATTGATAAACTAGAAATAAAGTGGCCAAGTGGTATCAATCAGCGTTTTAATAATATTTCTACAAACCAAACAGTATATATTGTCGAAAATGGCAAACTATATCAAAACACCCTGGTCTTAAATAAGCAATAAGCGTTTTAATAATATCATTTTCTAATAATTTTTGTTTATATATATAAAAGCATCAGCTTTATTTATTCTGATAGTTGCAAAATCTGCTTTTGCTCAAGCGGAACAACAGGTGTCTATGGGGCTATTTATGAGCTTCAACATTCCATATGTTGGGCCTATTGATAAATTAGATACATTTATTTTTGGACCTAACGTGTGGCATCATACCGAGACAACTGAAGCAAAAAGGTTTTACGCAAAAATGTTAGTCAATGATTCAAAAGGGGAAATAATTGATACAGAAAATGAGCTGTTTTTCAAATATAATATTGAAGATAAAAAATATCAGGAAATTCCATTTGAAAAAGCATTATATAAAAAAGATTCTGTTAAAACAAAAAACAGCTCTTCTAAAAAGAAAAAGTCTGGTTGGTCAATGGGTTTTGGAGGGGATAAAAGCTCTATAGACAGTGTTTATCGAATTAAACAACATGGTGGGCTCTTTCTAGGTGTTGAAAGTATAAAGTGGACAACAACTATCACCGACTCTTCTAGTGGTATATTAATTATACAAGAATGGGAAACACCTCAGCTGCCTGCTTTAAGGCTTGCCGATTCATTAAATAAATCATTGCAACTTTCTCTTGGGCGGCCAGATACAAGTATAGCTGAGTTTGGAGCGGGATTTTCAAATATGATACTAAAATCCAAGCATGTAAATCATCAGTTGCCCCAAATTAATGGTGAAATAATTAAAGCTGTAATTCAAAGCTTTGAAGAAAATGAATCGGATCCAACTTTTACAATGGAGCTTGAAATAACCAATCTGCTAATTGAACCTTTAAATAGAGAGGATTTTATTGTTCCAAAACAATATACCATAACAAATAAATAATATGTTTAAAAACCGAATTTACTCCTTACTTATTATTGGATTAATTGCAATATCTACATCGCCGGTTATTGCAAAGCTATTGCCCTATGTACCTGCTACTGTGATAGCCTTTTGGAGAATGGCAATCGCAAGCGCGGCTTTATGGTTTTATACAAGTTTCTTTTCATATAGTCCAATAAGCTCTAAGAATTCAAGGTTGATATATTTAGCGGGAGCATCTTTAGCAATGCATTTTATCTTTTGGTTTGGCGCCTTGAAGTTGACAACTATAGCAAACACAACTGTTTTAGGAATAGTTGCACCTGCATTTACATTGTTGATTGAAAAATTAATATATGGGAAAGAAATAAATACTCTTAGTACCATATCACTAATGATAATATTTATTGGTTGTTTAATTGTTCAGGGTAGTGATTTAGGCAATTTTAGTGGCGTGGGTCTAGGGAATATTATGGCAATTCTATCGGCTATTTTTTTAGGTATAGTGTTTCTCATTGGTTCAAGAGTCAGACAAAGTACTGGAGTACTACCATACACAAAAAATTTATTTACTGTGTCTGCTATGGTGCTTCTATTTTGTTCTTTATTATTAGATAATTCAATATTCAATTATAGTATAGATAATTATTTTTGGTTATTTATGCTGGGTATAGTGCCTACACTAATAGGTCACACAATATTTAGCTATTCTATAAAATTTGTGTCGCCTACCATTATAGCGTCCATACCACTTGGTGAGCCCATTATTGCATCTATTCTTGCTTTTATATTATTTAACGAAGGAATTTCTTCAAATGTTTTTGGCGGTGGAGTGGTTATAGGGATAGGATTAATTTTATTAATTAAAAATAATAAAAATTAATAGAATAGTTCATATTATTTTTTTATCATTCATATAATCGCCATGAAATTCAGATGGCAAAAGGACTGCAATGTGCCGCATAATATCATCGCCAATATCATATAATTTTTTCTCGCGCTTAATACGATCTGAGGGAAGTTCGCATGAAATTAAAAATGGCTTTCCAACTTTAACTGTTACTTGTGGTCTTATCCCCTTAAACCATTTGCTCCAAATATCCTCATCTAAACCAAGAACGCTCATAGGAAGTATTTTACATCCAGATTTTAAGGAAAGATATGTAACTCCTTTTTTTGGTTTACGAAGAATGGCCCCTGTCGTTGCCTCTGGAAATATTCCTAATATTTCCCCATCTTTCAAAGCCTGAACTGCTTTCTTAATCGTTGAGGGGGCCAGTTTTTGCCTATTTGTTGGAATAAAACCATAAAGTTTTCCCGCAACTATTACATACCATTCAATATTTTGATCGCTTGCTGCAAGAAAGCTTATTGGTTTTCGTATTGCATATGCTACAAGGGCTGGATCAAATATATGAAAATGGTTTATGGCTATAATATATGGTCCATTTTTGGGAATATTTTTTCTTCCATATACTTTAGATTTTAATAAAATGGTACATAAGAATAGATTTAAATAGCTTGATAAATACCGAACCCATTTTGGTAATAACTTGTAAGAATCCAGTTTAGTTCGTACAGAACTCATTACAATATTATATAGTTAATTATTAATTAAAATGGTAAATCATCATCGTTTGAAGGTTGAGCGGGTGAGCTACTTCCACCTTCAGTATTACGGCGGCCAAGCGTTGTAAAAGCATTTCCAACCACTTCGGTTGAATATCTTTTCATGCCTTCTTTATCTTCCCAGGATCGTGTTTGTAATCTACCTTCCACATATACCATTTGTCCTTTTTTTACATACTCTCCAGCAAATTCTGCCTGCTTACCAAATAAAACACATCGATGCCATTCCGTATGATCTTCCCAATTGCCATCGCTGTTTTTTCTAGATTCATTTGTTGCAATACTAAATGTTGCAACGGCAGTACCTCCTGGGGTAAATCTGCTTTCAGGGTCGCCTCCTAGATGCCCAACCAGTATAACTTTGTTTACACTACCTTTTTGCATGTAATCTCCTATTATTTTACTAAAATTACTTTTTTTGTATCTTTATAATCATCCCAAATGTAGTTCACATTTTCCTGCTGATTATATATAAAATTGTTTGCTTGTAATAAAACTATATACGTCCCACTAGAAACAACATTGCCATTTTTATCCACCCCGTTCCATGACATTGAATGTGTGCCGGCATGCGTTCTACCATTAAACAATGTATTGATGTGTTTACCATTAATATTAAAAACATTTAATTTTATTTTCGAATCCAAAGGAATATCATATCGTATGGATACAGAACGATTAAATGGATTTGGATATAGAGGCTTCATGGAAAATTGCTCAGGAATTAAACACATTTCTGTTTGAATAGATAATAATTCGTTATCCATCCATTCCATTCTGGTTATAATCCAATCTCTTAGATAGTCTATTTCATCTTGATATGTTTGACCAATATAATAATTAGGCCAAACGTATTGTCCCAAAGTAGGCCATCGTTCAAAATTTCTATCCGCTGCTATGCCTATGTGTGACTGCAAGGAATCAATCAATGAATTCACAGAAGCGTTTGATAGGAAATTGTTCCTCAAACTATTCCATCGCTGTTGTACTGACCAGCGGAAACTTTGATCTGACCAAATGATACACCACCAGTATGGAATGCTAAAATCATCATTAGGTAAATCTGCCTCCACCTGCCATCCTTGGGTCTCCCAACCATTATAATAGTCTGCATTCCCGAACCCGAGATTAAAATCCCAAATTGGCCCTGCTACTAATCGTCCATCATCACTATCTTTATCTTTATGTAAAAAACTGCTGAGTCTATAACCATCAACGTTTTTTGTTATTTCTTGCATAATAAAAAAATCAACAAATGAACCCCAATCGATAATGCTAGGATATCCCGTTTCTGGATTTGCAAAGTCCTCGCTTAAGATTGCTTGCTCAAAGCTTTCCATGTAACTTATAATATATTGCTGTTGATCATAAACAATTTCATCTGGCTTGGGATAATGGTATTGATAATAGAAGCCACCATATAAATCTGAGGGTGGTTCAGAGTACCAACCTCCGATATTTTCTCCGTCCCATTTATCTACCTTAATTATATATCCACCTGTTATATCATCACCGGATATTTCTTCTGGTTCTAGCTTTGAAATATTAACCCTATTATCATCTCTTTTAATTTTTTCAAACATTACATACAGGCCTCTATAATCTCCATCAATTACTAACTCAAAATAATGTGATCTTGTTGCGTATTTACCAGCGTCTCTAGCCATTTTATAAATAATTACATTGCGCATCAGCGATTTATCCGTATATGGGGCATTAAATATCCAATCGTTTTCTTCAGGCATTCCAAAAAGAGGAACGTTATTATTTTCACCTAAACTGTCTCTAGTTTCAACGGCAAATTGTTTCTTTGGAAACCATGTGGTTGATGATCCGCGTATCTCAATTCCAATAAAACCGTCATAATGATTATAGGGGTCAGATAGGTAATTTATTTCCGCCGGGCCATTATCAATAATTCCCATATGGGCTGTGATTTTATCTTCATTGTGTATTTCTTGTCCATTTGTATTCACTACTATTATTGGGAGATGAGATGAAGAAAACTCATCGGGTAGATAAAACCATTCGGGGGTGTCCCCATAGTAAGATACTCCATCACTTAGTTCAAATGATAAATAAAACAAGCCAGACATATCAGAAGAGGTTGTATTAACATTGTGAACTTCTATAGCTAAAACATTATCTCCTGATATTAAGACACCATCAAAATCGTTATGATGTAGAACAAGGGCTTCTGGCGTGCCACCTTGGTACATAACTGCTTCATGGTCTGTATCGGTAGTTTGGTCATGTGTAACTTGAGATCCTGCTTCGCCCATGTTGGCTGACCTGAAAATTTCTATTCCATTTATATATACTACAAATCCATCATCATAATCTGCGTGTATAGCTAAAGACAATATTTCTTCCAGAGAAACCACATTAAAAGGTTTGCGAAAAAAAACTGATAACGTGCTTGATATAACCGTGTTATCATCTCCGTCTGCATATCCAAACCCTCCCTGTCCTGTACTCCAACCGCTTGTATCAAAATTTAATTGATTCCAATTATCTGGTGGTGGATTAGTGCCAACAAAATAGCTCCAGATATCTTCAGCGTACACTGCGGTTTCCCAGTGGGGTTGCGATAGAATAATCGTAATACTAAATATTGGGATTAAAAAAACGAAGCGTAATATATATATCATGAAAAACTTAAACTTTTTTAGTTATCTATTTCATTAATAATGATAGGCAATTTTACTTTTTATATACAGAAAATGATTGTGGATTATCTATAAAATCCTTCAGCGGTTTTGTTACGCCGGCAACACCAATATCTCTAATTTTTCTTACATGATCAAAATCAATCACACCTGTTTGCACACAGGGTCCTTCTCCATTGTTTTGTAATACCACTCCTTCTGGATCAATAATTTGAGAACCCCCTACCCCGCCATACCCAACGCCATTACATGATACAACATAACATTGTTGTGTAATAGCTGTTGCTTGTGATATTACCTGTTCCTGTTTTCTGTCTCCTGTGGTTGTCATGGTTGGAACAATAATGAGCTCTGCATTCAAATGAACAAGGTCTCTGGCTACTTCCGGAAACCATATATCGTAACAAATCATGATGCCTATATTGCCAATTCCATCCACGTTAAAAACAAAAGGGGCAGAGCCGCTTGTGGTTTTTTCATACGGCCTCCAAGGATACCTTTTTCTATATGAACCCACCAGTTCTCCTTTAGGAGAAAAAACAGTTGATGTGTTATAAATATTTTCATCTGATAATTCATACATGCTTCCAGGTATTATCCACAGGTTATAATTTTTTGCCCAATTTGAAAAAATATTTGTTAATGGGCCGGGGATTTCTTGAGCATCTTTTTTCATGTTTTTGCCAACATTCATAGCACATAGTTCAGGAAATACTACCATATCAATTTGAGGAAATATTTTTTGTATGTGTAGTAAATATTCCTCCATTCTATTAAGGTTTGTGTCTTGGTCTTGCGTAATATGCATCTGTACAGAGGCAATATTTAAACTGGTTATTAATTTCTTGTTGCTCATTCTATTGTATTATGAATTGTTATACTCTGCGCCAAGTAATCTTTTCGTGTATGGTTGCTTCGGGGTATTAAAAATAGTATATGGATCTTCTTCTTCAATGATTTCTCCTTTATATAATACAGCTAATCGATCCACAGTTTCCATAACGATTCTTATGTCGTGTGAAATTAATAAAATGGTAAGTTTTTTATCTTTTATTAATGACTTCAATAAATCAAGAATTATCTCTTGTGATTTTATATCTAGAGCTGATGTCGGTTCATCTAAAATTAACAAAGATGGGTCTTGCATTAATGCTCTCGCAATCGAAACTTGTTGGCGCTGCCCGCCAGATAGCATATGAGGATATCTATTTAATAAGTCAGCACTTAACTCTACTTTTTCTATATAGTCGTTTAATTTTTTGGTCCTGCTAGTTAAATCAAGATCCTCAAGAACAATCATTGGCTCCATTAAAATCTCAAAGATTGTCATTCGTGGATTCAAAGACCCTAATGAATCCTGAAAGACTGCGCTTAACAATCTGTTTGGTTTGAGATGGCTCATAACAGATCCGTCTTCAATGTGCAATGTAATCTCTCCTTGATCTTGATGAATAATTTGAAGCAATGTTTTGGCTAAAGTGGACTTTCCACTTCCAGATTCGCCGACAATTCCAAGAATCTCATTTTTATATATATCAAGATTTATATTTTTTAATGCATTGTGTTTTCTCCCTTGAGAGATATAGCTCTTAAATAGATTGTTTATTGAACAAAAGGTTTCTTTTTCAGGTTCTTTGTAAAAATTGTTTGATTTTATAAAATCAAGTGAGCGAATTAATGATTTAGAATACTTGTCTTTTGGCTTTTTAAACAGTAGATCTGTTTTAGAAAATTCAACGATTTTCCCCGACTTCATTACAGCTGTTTTATCACAATACTTTTTTATTAATAAAAGATCATGTGAGATTAACAGAGTGCCTACCTTTTCTTCGGTTCGCAATTCATTGATCAGATCAAGAATTTCTTTTCGTAGGTTTGCGTCTAGCGCAGTAGTTACTTCATCAGCAATTAATAATTTTGGTTTAACAGACATGGCAATTGCAATCATTATTCTTTGCATCTGACCACCTGATAATTGATGTGGATATCGTTTTAAAATATCTTCTTCTGTATCTAAACATACACGACTTAACCACTGTCTTACTTTAGATAGAGCTTCTTCTTTTGTTATATTAAATCGTTTCATTAATATGAATGAGAATTGTTTCCCAATAGTTTGTATAGGGTTTAATGATTGCATTGGGTTTTGAAATACCATAGAAATGTCACGCCCTTTTAATTCATGTCTATTGTGTATTGTTTCTTTATTCTCGAACAATATTTTACCGCTTATGATAGGACTTGAAATTGGCAACTGATCTAATATAGTCCACGCTAACATAGTTTTACCGCTGCCGGTTTCCCCTATAAGCCCTACGGCTTCACCTGATTTAATGTCTAAATTAATTGAATCAAGAAATGTGGTTTCAATGTTTCTATTGTATGATTTTAGACTAACGTTTTGTAATGACAGCAACATCCTAATTATTTTCAATTTTTGGGTTTAGGTAATTTCGCAAGTCATCACCAATTATATTAAAAGAAAGAACTGTAAATAAAATAAAAAGTCCTGGAAAAACAATTACCCACCAATGATAAAGAAATTGTGCTCGAGATGCTGTAATTAACAACCCCCATTCCGATGAAGGCGGTTCTGCTCCAAGGCCAATAAACGATAATCCTGCAACAGTTAAAATAGCATATCCTGCATCGATACTGGCTTGAACAATTACTGGGCTAATGCTGTTTGGCAAAATATGTTTTTTTACAATGTGAAATAATGATGCCCCCATACTTTTAGATATCAATACATAGTCTAAAGATTTAATTGTTATTGCCTGTGCTCGAGCAATTCTTACATACCAAGGAAACCAAGATATAGTAATACCAATCATTACACTATTTAGCGAGCCTCCTAATGCAATAGCTATTACGATTGGCAATACTAGCGGAGGAAAAGAAAGGAATGCGTCAGATATTCTCATAATAATTTCATCTAATTTTTTTCCAGATACACCCGCTATAAATCCTAAGGGCGCGCCTAGAATAACAGACATTAACACCACACCAATAGCTACCCTAATGGAAACCAAACCTCCCCGGAGGGTTAGTGTAAACATATCTCTGCCAGCCGCATCTGTTCCAAAAAAATGTGAGAATGACGGTGTTTGATTGTTTATTTCAAGATGCACTGCGCCATTTAAATCATCGGAGTAAGGAGACAACAATGGAATTAACACAGCTAACAAGATGATTGTTGACAAAAATAAGATAGAAACAGTTGTTGTCTTTTTGTGCAGTACAAATGTTAGAAAATTTTTCATTATATCATATTGTTCTTGGGTCAATAATTAAATAAAACATATCGATCAAAAAATTGATCAATACATAGCTAATGGAATAAATTAATGTTAATCCTACAATTGCTGGGAAATCACCTGTTAGTATAGATAAAACACCAAATTGACCAAGACCTGGCCAATCAAAAATTGATTCGATAAGAAAAGTGCCGCCAAGCATCATTCCATAGCTTAAGCCAACAATAGTTGAAACAGGAACCAACGTGTTTTTATAAGCAGAGCTCATAACTGCTTCTTGCGGGCTAAAGCCAAATGACAATAGTGTAGTAAAAAAAGGTTCTTTCATTGTATCCATTAAAGAGGATTTGGATATTCTGATAATTATCCCCACAACTGCAACGCTCATCGTAATCACAGGTAAAGATATATAATGAACTGCGTTTATAAACAAAGACCATTCACCAGAAATAAATGTATCAAATAATATAAACCCGGTCTGTATAATTAAATCTCCATTCATATATATATCACTTGAAAGTCTTCCCTGAAGTGGGAACCAGCCTAACCAAGCGAAAAAAACAATTTGAAGAATCATTCCCAACCAAAACACTGGTATGGCAAGCCCCGTATAACCCAGTCCTCGTATAATCAAATCGATACTGGTGTTGTTTTTCAAAGCAGCAATTAATCCTAAAGGGAAAGCAATTAAAATAGACAATAGCATTGAAACGCTAACCAGTTCAAATGTAGCGGAAAAACGACTAGATAATTCCACCGTTATCGGTTGTTTCGTTCGCAATGAAATTCCTAAATCCCCATGGAAAATATTCGATACATAATTAATATATTGTTTACCTAAGGATTGGTCTAACCCAAGATCCTTCCTTGCAATTTCTAATTGTTCTTCAGTGGGATGAGATCCAACCCATAAAGCTGTGGGGTCTCCAGGGAGCCAGTGGGCAATAAAGAAAGTGATTGTGACAACGACAAAAATCACCCCCGCCATCATAAGCAATCGTTGAAAAAAATAGTTAATCACTTTTTCTTTCCAATTTATAAACTAAAAGAGTTGAGTATGCCGGATTTGGTGTAAGGCCATGAATATCGGCCCTAGAAACAGATTGAACATTTAAGTCTGATGCTGGAATAACAACGCAATCATCAATTAGTTTTTCCTGAATAGTTTTATAATATATTTTTGCTGTTTGTGGGTGTGTTGCCTCATGTTCCCAGGCCAAGGTTATTAATGAATCTACTTCTGGGTTGCTGTAATAAGATAAATTAAATAAAGGGTTATTCTGGGTTTCATATAAACCAAAAAACCAATCTGAAGGAGAAGAATACGTTGGCCACCAAGCCATAGATATAATGTTAGGAGCCGTATTTATATTTTTTGCTTTTTCCCAGTTGGTAGACCATAGCCCTGGTTTAAGTTTTGCCTTTACTCCTATTTTTCTCAAGTTATCAAACAT
>LWDU01033641.1_pt1 | contig 33356 bp, 32 predicted proteins | sample 727161 | NCBI WGS metagenome assembly LWDU01 (sample SAMN04566230, study PRJNA314399) | hydrothermal vent metagenome | isolation source: deep sea hydrothermal plume seawater | place: Mexico: Gulf of California, Guaymas Basin | collected 2004-07-11 | reverse complement strand
GCTCTATCTTTTGTACTTTCTATCACAACTTCAGCATTCGCAGTTACTATAGCGTCTTGGGGTGGTGCTTACACAGAAAGTCAAAAATTAGGGTATGGTGATCCTACTGCAAAGAAATTAGGAATACCTGTTAACTGGGTAGACTACACAGGTGGATTATCAGAAATTAAAGCACAAAAAGAAGCTGGTGCAATTACGTGGGATATTATCGACGTATATGCAAAAGACACTATCATTGGTTGTGACGAAGGAATTTTTGTTGAATTTGATTTTGACAAAGACTTTTCTCCAGCTCCAGATGGAACACCAGCAAGTGAAGACTTCTTTACTAGCATGCCTTCTAAATGTGCTGTAGGAAACATTCTTTACGCTTGGAACTTTGCTTACAACAATGATACTATAGGGAAGAAAAAACCTAAAACTATTAAAGACTTTTTTAACACTAAAAAGTTTCCTGGTAAAAGAGCTATCTATAAAGGTGCAATGTCTAGTATAGAAATTGCTATGGTTGGTGCACTAAAAGTTAATCCAGGTAAAGGTAATGGTAAAGTTTGGGCTGCTCTTGAAAAAGAAGGTGGAGTAGACAAAGCTATTGCTGCGATTAAGAAACTTTGTACTGATCCAAAAGGCGGATGTGTATTTTGGAATGCAGGAGCTCAGCCACCAGAATTATTAGCTAATGGCGAAGTTGTTATGGCTACTGGTTGGAATGGTAGATTCTTTAACGCGCAAATGGAAGGAACTCCACTTGTACAAGTATGGGATGGACAAATTCTTGACTATGAGTATTTCGCTATGGTTAAAGGTGGACCAGGAGATGCTGATGGTAGCGCTTTGAAAGTGCTTAGAGAAATGACAAGTACTGAAGGATTAGCTGGAAGTGCTAAGTATATTGCTTACGCTCCTTGGAGAAAATCTTCAATAGCTGTTATGGAAGCTGGAGAGCCTTGGTTTAAAGATGGTAAGACTAGCATGGTACCACATATGCCAACAGCACCCGCAAACACTAAAAAATACATGCTTATGAATCCTAATTTTTGGGCTGATAACCAAGATGAAATCAACGAAAAATGGGAAGCAATGAAAGCTGGTCTGTAATTTAGTTTTATAGATTAAGTTTTTATTATATTATAAGGGCGGTTATTATATAGCCGCCCTTTTTTTATTATGAGTACAGAACAAATATTATCTTCAGACGGAATACCTTTAGAAATCAGCTTAAAAAAAGCTGAAAGAAGAAACAAAATAAGAGCAGTACTTCTTGTTGCTCCATTATTTTTATTTATTTTAATTATTTATGTTTTTCCAATCGGTGAAATGTTGTTTAGAAGCATTGATGATCGTATGATCACTAAAAAGCTACCAAATACCTTTAAGGCAATGGAGAAATGGGATGGTAAAGGTTTACCAGAAGAGCCAGTTTATGCAGCACTTTATGAAGATTTGTCATATCTAAAAAAAACTAAAACTTACGGTAAAATTATAGCAAGACTAAATTACGAAAAAGGAGGATTTAGTAGCTTAATAAAAAAAACAGTAAGAAAAATTAATAAATTTGAAGAAGGAAATTACAAAGAGCAGTTTATTGAGGTTCATAAAAAATGGGGTCAAATAGAGTATATGGGTGCTTTAAAGAGTGCTTCACCAAACTGGACTTATGCTAAATATTTAAAGGGTGTTGATTTAAAGTTTGATCAAAAAGGAAATATAATCCAACAACCAGAGGATAGAAGAATTTACAAAATTTTATGGATGAGAACAATTAATGTGGCTTTGTGGGTGACTATATTTTGTTTTGTTCTTGCGTATCCGATTGCACATTTATTAGCTACACTACCTATGAAGTATAGTAATTTATTAATGATTTGTGTGTTATTACCTTTTTGGACTTCACTACTTGTAAGAACTTCAAGTTGGATGGTTCTACTTCAACAGCAAGGACCAATAAACGATTTAATCGTTTGGCTCGGTATTGCTGCAAATGATAATAGGCCTGAACTTATGTATAATGTAATTGGAACTTTTGTTGCAATGACACAAATCTTATTACCTTTTATGGTATTACCTCTTTATAGTGTGATGAAAACAATTTCACCAAGTTTAATGAGAGCAGGAAAATCATTAGGCGGCACACCTTTAGTGGCATTTTATAAGATTTACTTCCCATTAACTGTGCCAGGCATTGGTGCTGGATGTTTGTTGGTTTTTATTATATCGATTGGTTATTACATTACACCAGCTTTAGTAGGAGGTCCTAGTGGATCCTTAATCAGTAATACAATCGCATATCATATGAAAAGCTCCTTAGATTGGGCTTTTGCATCAGCGTTAGGATTTACAACAAATTAGTAGGAATAGATAATATTAAATTAGGATAGAACTTTATGTCATTACCAAAATATACACCTTTAAATTATAGACTATGGCATTACACTTATTTAATTATTTGTGGTCTAGTATTTTTCTTTTTAATAGCACCACTTTTTGTAATTTTGCCACTTTCATTTAATGCTGAGCAATACATTCACTTTTCAGCAAAAATGTTAGCACTAGATCCAGAAGGTTTTTCTCTAAGATGGTATGAAGATATGATTTGGGGAACCAAAAACCCTTGGGGATTAGCAGCAAAAAATAGTATCATTATTGCTTTCTTTGCAACAATTGGATCAACAATACTTGGAACTGTTGCTGCGCTAGGTTTAAGTAGTAGACATATGCCATATAAAGGTGCAGTTATGGCATTATTAATTTCACCAATGATAGTTCCATTAATTATTTCTGGAACTGCAATATTTTTCTTCATGGCAAAAGTAGGACTGGCAGCAACGCATACAGGAATTATTTTGGCGCATATAATTTTAGGTACTCCTTTTGTAGTAATAACGGTTACAGCAACATTAACTGGATTTGATCATAGTGTAACAAGAGCTGCAGCTAGTTTAGGTAGCAATCCTGTAAATACTTTTATGAAAGTAACGTTACCATTAATTTTACCAGGTGTAATTTCTGGGGCTTTATTTGCTTTTGTAACATCATTTGATGAAGTTGTTGTTGTGTTATTTTTAGCAGGACTTGAAAACACAACCATACCTATTCAGATGTGGGTTGGATTAAGAGAGCAGTTAAGCCCAACAATAATGGCTGTAGCAACATGTTTAATTATAATGTCTACTTTAATTTTAGTTACTGCAGAACTTCTTAGAAGAAGATCTGAGAGACTAAGAGGAATTAATCGGTAATTTATTTACTAATTTCAATTTTTTTATTATAAACATCTCTGCAATTCTTAAATCTTATGGAAATTAAAAAAGTAGTAGTTATTGGTTCAGGAACAATGGGAAGTGGTATTGCAGCACATTTATGCAATGCAAATATTCCAGTTACATTACTTGATTTAAAAACAGAAATAAGTGAACAAGCTAGAGATAAAATTCACAAGTCAAAACCACCTCTTTTATTAGATAAATCAAAAATAAGTAATATTAAAGTAGGTAATATTTTAGACAATTTTTCAGAAGTAAAAGAAGCAGATTGGATAGTAGAAGCAGTTGTTGAAAGAATAGATATTAAACATGATATCTATGAGAAAATATTTAAAGAAAGAAAAAAGGGAGCAATAGTTTCTTCAAACACATCATCAATACCTATCAAAGTTTTATCACAAAACTTAACAGAAGAAGAAAAAAAAGATTTTTGTATTACTCACTTTTTTAACCCGGTAAGATATATGGGCCTTTTAGAGATAGTAAAAAATGAAAATAATGATTTAGAAAAAATAAAAGCATTAAAAAAATTTTGTGAAACTGAACTTGGAAAAGGTGTCATTGTTTGTAATGATACTCCAGGATTTTTAGGTAATAGAGTAGGTGTTTATGCGATGCAAATTGCTATGACGGAGGCATTCAAAATGAAGCTATCCATTGAGGAAGCCGATGCTATTTTTGGAAGACCCATGGGAATCCCAAAAACAGGAATATTTGGTCTATATGATTTAATAGGAATAGATTTAATGGCAGATGTCCTAAAGAGTTTTATTAAAGAATTGCCAAAAACCGATAACTTTCATGAAGTTGCAAAAGAAATACCTTTAGTAAAAAATTTAATAGAAACAGGATATACAGGCCGTAAAGGTAAAGGTGGTTTTTATAGAATTAATAAAACTGATGGAAAAAAAGTAATGGAAGCATTGAACCTTGAAACAGGTGAGTATCATGTAAGTAAAAAAATTAATATTAAATCTGAAAAAGTAGACTTAGTAGCTTTGATTAATAGAGATGATAAATATGGAAAATATGCATGGTCAGTTACTTCAAAAATTATTAAGTTAACGATATAGACGAAGCTATGAGGCTAGGTTTTAACTGGACGAAAGGTCCATTTGAAATGCTTGAAGAAATTGGTGTGAATAATTTTTTTAATAAAGTTGATGAATATGGAAATAATGACTTCTTAGAAAATTTAGCTAAATCTAAAAATGAAAAATTTTATGGTGAAAGACAAAAGTATACCGACATTGAAACATTAGGAAAAGTTAAAAAGAAAGCAACAAGTATTGATGGAAATAATTCTGCACAAATTTATAGGTTTAAAGATTACAACATCGTTGAATTTACAACTAAAGCTAATGCTCTTGATTATAATTCAATGGATGCTTTAAAGAAAGCAACAGACAAACCTTTAATTATAATTAATGAAAGTATGCAATTTTCTGCAGGTGTTAATTTAAGTTACACAATGGATTTTGCTGACAAGGGTGACTTTAAATCTATAGAAAAATTTATTAGATATTTTCAAGAAACTTGCAACCATCTTAAGTATTCTGATTGTCCAGTTATTTCTGCGCCATCAGGATTAACTCTTGGAGGGGGGGTTGAAGTAATGGTTCATAGTAATTTTGTTGTGTCACATACTAATATTGTTGTTGGCTTAGTTGAAACAATTGTTGGATTAACCCCAGCAGGAGGCGGATGTAAAGAGATGTTAGCTAGATGGCTTGAAACAGAAGAGGCTAAAAAGGACCCACACTACGCCCCATTAAAAGTATTTGATATTATTGGATATGCTAAAACCGCAACATCACCGGTGGAAGCTGAACCAATGATGTATTTAAGAGCCGAAGATAAAAAAATAATGAATAGAAATAGTTTATTAGAAGTTTCAAAAAAAATTTTAGAAGAAAATAGAGAATTTAAAGCTCCGAGTGAAATAAAATTCAACCTACCTGGAAAAACAGTAAAAAATGAAATGATTAAAATTTTAGAAAAACTTTATAATGATAAAGTAATTCTAGATCATGGAATGGAAGTTGGAAAAGAATTAGCCCATGTTTTAAGCGGCGGAAATACTACAATAGATAAAATATTATCCGAAGAAGATATGTTTAAATTAGAGCTAGATTCTTTTATGAGATTAATAGAAACTAAAAAAACTCAAGAAAGAATTAAACATACTTTGGCAACAGGAAAACCTTTAATAAATTAAATTAGCAGTTCGCTAATATTTTTATCTAATTTTTTTTGAAAACTTTTATCATTACCTGGGTTTGCAGCACAGTGTCCATAAGGTGAATCAACAGGCCTTAAAGATGCTCTATTAATAAATTTTTTTTCATACACATTATCTTCTGTTCTAAAATATAAGTCTTGATTGCAAGGCATTAAAATTGTTTTTGCTTTGATTGACTTAAGAGCCTTAATATAGTTACCTTTATAGATTGGACTATTACTTATGTCATTTAATTGCCAAGTTTTTAGTTTACACAAAAGGTCATTAGCATCCCAATTTTTTGCATGATCATTACCCCAATCATCTAGTAAATTTTTTACATTCTCATATCCAATTTTTTTATAAAGTTTTTTTCTATAAAAATCTTGAGAAAAAGCCCAACCAGCATATACACGACCAAATGCTTTTAAGCCTGCAATAGGTTGTTTTTTATATTTACCATTTTTCCAATTTGCATCGGTTATTAATGCAGCTTTTATACCTTCTAAAAAAACATGATTATGTATTGAGGTTTTTGATGATGAGCAGAAAGGAAGAATTGCCTTAACTATATTAGGGTATTGAGCTGCCCATTGATAAGATTGACAACCAGCCATAGACCAGCCAGCTACTAATGCAATTTTTTTTATTTTAAGTTTTTTAGTTATAAGTTTGTGCTGACAATAAATATTATCCCAAAGTGTTATTTCTGGGAATTCAGACCCTTTTTGGGATTTAATTGTGTTACTTGGCGATGAAGATAAACCATTACCGAACATATTAATTGAAACAATAAAATATTTATTAGGGTTTATTGCTCTATTTTTTCCAATAAAACCTTCGTTACGTTTATGCGTTCCAGTATAAAATGTAGGAAGTAAAATAACGTTGGATTGATCTTTATTTAATTTACCGTAAGTTTTGTAAATTAATTTAGCCGACTTTAAGACCTTACCAGATAAAAGTTTAATATTTCCTAAATTAAATTGTGCATATTTTTGCATTAATAAAGACGAAGGTATTCTTTTACTTCCCAATCTGTAACTGCTTGATGATATCTTTCCCATTCATCATTTTTGTATGCAAGTAATGATTTCTTCATCACAGAGCCTAAAACTTCATCAGTTAATTTGTTATTCTTAAGAGCTTCAATTGCCATTAGCAAATTTCTTGGAAGTCTTTTAATTCCAAGCTTTTTAAATTCACTTTCTGTCATATTATATAAATCTTGATCTGTAGGCTCTCCAGGATGTATTTTTTTTTCAATCCCTTCAACTGCAGCTGAAATTGTCATTGAAAGTGCCAAATACACATTCATAGTCATATCTGCTGCTCTATTTTCAATACAATATCTGTTTTGTGGTAATCGAAATTGTGCAGATCTATTATTGTGCCCATAAGTAATATTTGTTGGTGCCCAAGTAACTGTCCCACCTTCAAATCCTCCAACTCTTGGTACTAATCCATTGTAAGAATTGACAGTTGAGCAAGTAATTGAAGTTAAAGCTTCTGAGTGTTTCATTAATCCTCCAACAGCAAACAAAGATTCTTTGGACCACTTATTTCCACCATCAAAAATATTTTTTCCATTTTTATCAATCATTGAAAAATTTATATGAGCTCCAGATCTCCAATCACCAATTGTAGGTTTTGGCATAAAGGTAATGAACATATTATTTTTCTTTGCAATTTCTTTTAAAAGAATACGAAGAAAAACCAATCTATCAGCCATCTCCAAGAGGTTAGTGTAATGAAAATCTAATTCAAATTGAGAGTAAGCACCCTCTGCAACGACATCATGTATCATCCAACCCAGATCATTTAAAATATCTATCAGTTCTTTTAAAAAATGCATTGAATCTAATGTGTGTTCCACATCGTAACCAAAAGCTTGTCGTCTTGGTCTAATGCCTTTAGCTGGATCATTATCAATAGCTTTAACAGGCTCACCATTTTCATCATACTTCATTGCAATAAATTCTGGCTCTATACCAGCCATTCCTATGTATCCTGCATCTTGAGCTTTTTGCATAGCACGTTTTAAAGTTTGCCGAGGACAAACGTTATAAGGTTTATCTTCCCAAAAAAGATCAGCAAAAATTATTGCTGTAGTTTTATCCCAAGGGCAAACATAAACAGAATCTAAATCAGGCAACATTACTTGATCAGAATCTGCAGGTGTAAGTTCAGGAACAAAAGAAATCGAATGAACAGCAAACTGAGGTCCTTTTCCTAGACACAAAGGTTCAAAATCACTCATTGGAACAGGTTTTGATTTTGGAATACCATGGAGATCAATCCAACTTGATAAAATATATTTTACGCCAGCGCTTTTTAGTTTTTTATGAACAGTAGGTATTTTTTTTCTATTACGTTCAACTGCATCTTTGAAATTTTCGTAATAAATTTTTTTATTTTTGCTCATATTGATCTCCTTTAATTCTTTATTATTTTGGCATATCTTCAGGATCTATTCCAGGAACAAATGTTATGCCTGCTTGTTGTTTCCAATCATGAGGATAAGCAGCATAGAATATTACACATTTTTCATCACATTCGTATGCTATATGATTGTCTTTTGGAACATAAAGTACATCTCCTGGATTACAAATAAAAGATTCACCATCACACGTCAGACGAAAAGTTCCTTCCATACAATAGATAATTTCATCACAAGTTAAATCCCATGGTACAGAAACTTTGTTTAAAAAATTTAATCCACCACACATAGTGTTACTTACTTTACTAGTTACAAACGGTTTAATGTAGCTCTTTCCTGGCTCCAAAGTATGAAGTCTATTTTCAATATCTTTAAACTTATATAGTTGTGGTTTTTTTGACATTCGTATTTCCTTTCTGTTTTATACTTTCACTGGTTCGTTTAACTCTACTTTATATCCATCTGGGTCTTCGCAAAATGCTATAACTCTGGTTCCATGCTTCATCGGACCTGGTTTACGAGTAATATTTATTCCAAGTTTAGCAAGATCTTCACAAGCTTTGTAAACATCTGGTGTTTCTATACATACATGCCCCCATCCATTACCTTTATCATAATCATCTTTTTGATCCCAATTATGAGTAAGTTCTAGACATGGAGATTCTGTTTCAAGACCATAACCAATAAAAGCATTAGTGAATTTACCTTCAGGATAATCTGTTTTTCTTAAAATTTTCATACCTAAAGTTTTGCAGTAAAAATTAAAAGAAGCCTCAAGATCTTTAACTCTTATCATTGTGTGTGCAAGTCTATATCCATCTAGATTAATTTCCTTAGACATTTTTTTTCCTTTTCATTTTTTTCCCTGATTTCATAGTTGAATCTATTATAAGTTTTTGAAATGCTTTCACTCCTTTTTCCCAAACAGGAGATAAAAGTCCACCTTCATCTGAAGCTGGTGAAGATCTGCCTTCTTGTAGTCTTTCACACATTTCATGATCTTCTTTATGCACACTCCACCAAATATTTTTTATCATATCGACCTCTTCTTTACCCATATTTTTACCATCAGTAGTATAAATTATTCTTTTTTGAGATGTTATACCTGAGCTTATTGGTACATTTAGATAAACCCCAACTTGATTAGGAAAGTAAGTTCCTATTATAAAATTTGGAAAAAGTGACAAGTAACGTGAAGTAACAGATAAAGCTTTACTATTTTTGGTATCTTCTTCTTTAACATCAACACCACTTCCATAACATATACCATCAACTATAGTATAATGATCTTTTAGAGGCTGATTAGTTGTTGACTTATGAACAAATTGAACATGATAGGGTTCTATAAAATTTTCAATAAGAAATTTCCAGTTAGTATTTATTTTTCCAAAATCTAAAGTTGCAGCATATTTTAATTTTGATAAATCAATATCATTAAACTTATTAATAAGTGGCTTAGCATATTTTGCAAATTTTTTTGCTTTTCCATTAAAATTAATGAAAATCCAATCATGCCAAATATGAATCTTAATTTTTTTTAATCCGTGATCTGAGAAATTAAATCCTTTAGGCTGATGTTCATTTGTACCACCTATATGTGGAGCAGCTTTTAATCTTCCCTCTAAGTCATAACTCCAAGAATGATAAGGACAGCGAATAATTTTTCCAACATTTTTTTTTTCATCAACTAATTTTAAACATCTATGGCTGCACACATTATGAAAAGCAGTTATTTTGTTGTTATTATCTTTAACAAGAAGTATAGGCTTATCAGCAATAAATAGAGGGTTCACATCACCTGGCTTTTTAAGTTCATGAACAAAACCAACAAACAACCAACCATCAGACATTACTGTATTACATTCTTTTTTCCAAAAATCTTCATCAGTGTAAGATTTTGCTGGTAAACCAAATATAGTATTTAGATTTTTAGACTTTTTAATTTTAACCAAACTTTTCTCTCTTGACATACGCTATATAGTTTAAAAACAAATTATTTATATTGAAAACCCTATTTTAGAATATTAAGATTTACAATAGAATAGTTTTAAAGAGCAAATAATATGAGTAACAATAATTTTAATGATCTAGATTTTAGAGGATACAAACAAGCAATTTTATCTAAAATTGATGAGGGTCTAGCTCGCACAGATTCAAAAACTCTCTGTGGAGAATATCTACGGCGTTATTGGCACCCTGTAGCTTTAACTTCTGAGGTTAGTGAAACTCCTAAGGCAATTCGTATTTTAGGTGAAGATTTAGTAATATTTAAAACTACCAAAGATAATATAGGTTTAGTTCATAAAGCCTGTCCCCATAGAAGAGCATCAATGGTTTATGGAAAAACTGAAGAAAGAGGTATTAGATGTTGTTATCATGGTTGGTTATTTTCTCCTGACGGTAAGATTATTGAGACACCTGGTGAAAACCCTGATTCAATGTCAGCAGAAAAATTAAGAGAAACATTTAAACTTGGAGCTTATCCTGTAATTGAATTTAATGGTTTGGTATTTTCTTATTTAGGACCAATGGATAAGATACCAGAATTTCCACATTATGACTCATTTGAAATACCAGGTAATATATCTAGCCCCTATCGTATAGATTATAACTGTAATTGGATTCAGGTACTTGATGCAATTATGGATCCTGTTCATACTTCATTTTTGCATGGACAAAGTTCTGGAATTCAATTTTCCAAAGGCTTTGCAGAAGTTGGTGAAATAGATTTTTATGAAAGAGGAATTCAATACCTGGGGTGTAACACTAGACGAATAGATGACAATGTTTGGATTCGAGTGAATGAATTAATTTTACCAAACTTTACTCAAGCTGGTGCTGCTTTTGCAGCAGACGGTACAAAAAGTAAATATTTTGGAAGAAGTTCTTTCACAAGATGGGTAGTACCTGTTGATGATTATCATTGTGTAGCTTTAGCATGGGCAAACTTTGGTGATAGAGGAGATCCAATAGAATATAATAATCAAGAGGGGTTTGAGAGAATCGAAGCTGGTGAAATTTCAAATAGAACTTTAGAAGAAAAGCAAAAAAATCCTGGTGATGCAGAAGCAGTTGAGGGAATGGGATCAATTAGCAGTCACAAAGGAGAACATTTAATGCCAACTGATCGAGGAGTTATGATTTATAGACGAAGAATCAGAAAGTTAATTAAAAGTTTAAAAGAGGGAAAAGAGCCACCTCAACCACAAAAAATAAAAGGTGCAGTTATTAGAACGAATGGTCAGGATACAGTATTAAGAGCACCTAAAAGAAATAAAAATGATAAAGAATTTGTTAAATTGATTTGTTCATCAGTAATGAAAATGCAGTTTGATCTAGAGGATATACCGTTAAAAGAACGTGATAATAATATCATAAATAATCTTCATAAAATGGAAAAGAGTGGAAATTTTGACAGACAATAAAAAGATTAAAATTCACATTAAAAATAACCATGGACGTTCTGGTACTTTTCCATGTGATCTAGAAGGTGAAAAAAATTTTACTATAACTAAAGAGCATCTTGATAAAGCCTTAGAAAATGAACCTAAAATAAAAAAACAAGTAGAGTTTTTTATTGATTGGGATGAAGATAATTTTAATTCATCTATATCTAGTTCAAAAATTTTACTTACTTATGATTTTCCAACTTCTAATTTTAAAAAAATTGCTCCCAATTTAAAATGGATTCATTGTACAGCCGCAGGTGTAGAGCATTTATCTCCTTTTAGTTGGGCTTCTAAGGAATTAATAATAACTAATAGTAGCGGGATTCACGCCAAGAAGGCAGGAGAGTATGGGTTAATGAGTGTGTTAATGCTGCAAAATCATATGCCCAGAATTATTACAAACCAAAAAAATAAAGAATTTGTATCTTTATTCAGTAATCCAATTTCTGGAAAAAATATTGTTCTTGTTGGCACAGGTTCGTTAGGGTCTTCAATGGCCAAGCTTGTAGAACCACTTGGTGCCAATATTATAGGTGTAAATAAATAGATACAGTGCTTCCAGAAGCAGACATTTTATATCTTGCTTTACCAGAAACTTCAGAAACTAAAAATTTGATTAATAAAAAAAAACTAGATTTGCTAAAACCAACTTGTGGAATTGTAAATATTGGCCGTCAATCAGTATTAGATTATGATGTACTATGTGAAAAACTTAATAAACGAGAAATAGCGGGTGCGATACTTGATGTTTTTACACCAGAACCAATAGACAGTAATTCTAAACTTTGGCATACTCCCAATCTTGTTATTACACCACACGTATCTTCTGATGATAATGGAAATTATGTAAAAATGACTTTAGATTTATTTGTTAAAAATTTAAAACTTTTTATAGAAAATAAAGAACTAACAAATCAGGTTGATAAAAATCTGGGCTATTAATTCATCATTTTAAAAGTATTAATAAAGTCTGGTCTCAAAACGTATTCAGAGTTGTTCAAATATTTAATTTTTTTTAAAACTTCTAATCCATAAAGAACTTTACCAACAGGAGTATATTCACCTTCAAATAATGGTTCATCTTGAAGAATTATAAAAAATTGGCTATCCTCAGTATCATTTTTAAAAGTTCTAGCTAAACTAACGCTTCCCTTTGTATATTTAAACTCTCCTTCTAATTCAGACTTAATAGTTCCTAATCCTGATTTACCAGTACCTATTTTTCCATAGTTTAATTTATTTTTTTTCCCAAACTCTAAGTCTCCAGCTTGAACCAATTTATTTTCTATTACTCTATGAAAGGCAATATTATCATATGCATTTGAATTTATTAAAGTTTTGAATCTTTTAACTGCATTTGGAGAAATATTTGGATAAAGTTCAATAATTACATCACCACATGGTACATTAAGGATTGCAATATTTTGAGGATTTTTAAATTCAATTTCATTTGGGTTGTGATTTTTAACAAATAAACATTTATCTCTAATACTTAAAAAAGAAGTTATAACAAAAATTCCAAGTAAAATTAAGAATATTAAAATAATTTTTTCTGATTTTGAGGCTTTAATTTTTTTTATCATTAATCAAAATTTAAAATTACTATCTATCATTAATATTTTTTTTTTTATGAATATTTCTTTTTTTTTAAGAACTGGATCATCTTTTGATTTACTTATCTTAAAGAGTAAGTGTGAAAATACTTCCGCCATGTCCTCCGAGGCAGTTGACTGTGAATATTCTGTTAAAAATCCATCAGTATTTGTATAAGTATTAAGTCTTAATTTTTTAGTACACGTTGAACATTTAGAATATTTAAAATCTTTATTATTAAACTTTATCCATTCTTCTTTATTAAAGAGTGATTTATAACTGTCATTAATAATATGAAATATCTCATGATGAATGACTCTTTCAAAGTAATTTTCATCAAATTTAATATCTAATATTAAAGTTTTCATTATGCTATCTGGAATGCCAGCAGTATTAATTCCAGAAATTGATAAATTTTCACACAAAACAACATATTTAAGATTTATCTTCTTTAAGAATCTAGCTGAATATTTACTTAGATTTTTATTAATTATTTGATATTTTTGATCTAAAGTTTTTTTATCTGAATTAAAACAAGAAATATTTTTTTCAACTCCAAGTCTAAATGGTTTCGAAGCATAAAAATATTTAAGATTATTAGAAGAATTTAATTCAAAAATTTCTAAATTAGGAATTTTAATTAATTGGTAAATTGTATTAGCTTTAACAGGCAAAATTAAAATAAAAACCAGCAAAATAACTCTAAATAATCTCATCTATTAAATATAGATGTTATTCCAAATTAAAAGAATGTGGTACATTTTATTTATAAATGAAAAAAACTAGAAACAAAAATCCAGTTCAGCCTGTTAGCGGAACTAAAGTCCCAAGATTTGCAGGACCATCTACATTTGCAAGGTTGCCTGAATTAAGGGATGTTGAAAGTTGTGACGTTGCAATTGTTGGAATTCCTTTTGATGCTGGTACTAGTTATAGACCTGGAGCAAGATTTGGCCCAATGAGCATTAGACAGGCATCAAGACATTTAAGAACAAATTATCATCCAAGTTACGATGTCGAACCCTTTAAAGTTCAACAAGTTGCAGATGCTGGAGATATTACTTGTAATCCATTTAATATAAATGAAGCTATAAAACAAATTGAAGAAGGAGCCACAGAACTTCTTAATAAAGTCGAGGGTATTATTAGTTTGGGAGGGGATCACACAATTGCCCTTCCATTGTTAAGAGCTATAAACAAAATGAATAATGGCCCGGTCGCTTTAGTTCATTTTGATGCACACTTAGATACATGGGATACATATTTTGGTGCGCCATATACACACGGAACACCTTTTAGAAGAGCCAGAGAGGAAAATTTATTTTTAGATGATGCTTCGATGCATGTTGGGATTAGAGGCCCCCTTTATAGTAGAGATGATATTAAAAATGATGAAGAATTTGGTTTCAAAATTATTCATTGTGATGAATTCCAAACACAAGGAACAGATAAAATAGCAGAAAGAATTAGAAACAGAGTGGGCAACAACCCACTTTATTTATCAATAGATATAGATGTTCTAGATCCTGCTTTTGCACCAGGAACTGGTACACCAGAGATAGCAGGTATGACAACTAGAGAAATGGTTAATGTCATAAGAGGCCTATCAGGTTTAAATTTAATTTCAGCAGATGTTGTGGAGGTGTCACCAGCATACGATCATGCAGAAGTTACTTCTTTAGCTGCTGCAACAATTGTTTATGAGTTAACTAATTTGTTTGCAAAAGTTAAAAGATAATATATTTTTTAAAAGTGCTAGATAAAAAAAAATTTTACATTAACGGTCAATGGGTTTCTCCAAAAAAATCAAATGATTTAAAAGTAATAGACCCTTCAACAGAAGAAGAGTGTGCCGTTATATCCTTAGGCGGAGTTGAAGATGTAAATGACGCTGTCAGTGCAGCAACAAAAGCATTTGAAACTTGGGCATTTTCAACAAAAGAAGAAAGATTAAAATACCTAGAAGGGTTGTATGAAGTTTATAAAAAAAGATGGGCAGATATGGCTAAAGCTATTTCTCTTGAAATGGGAGCACCTATTGATTTTTCAACACAGTTACAAGCAGGAACTGGAGCAAGTCATATAAAGTCTTATATAAAAGTTTTAAAAGAATACACATTTGAAGCAAAATTAGGAGAACACGCTCTTAATAATAATATTATCCGTGAGCCAAAAGGGGTTTGTGTATTAATTACACCATGGAATTGGCCAATGAATCAAACTTGTTTAAAAGTAATTCCAGCAATAGCAGCTGGTTGTACGATGGTATTAAAACCATCTGAAATAGCACCACTATCATCAATAATATTAGCAGAGATGATTGATGAAATTAAATTACCAAAAGGTGTATTCAATTTAGTTAATGGGGATGGAGCAGTTACTGGCAATGCATTAACAAGTCACCCTGATGTAAATATGATTTCATTTACAGGATCAACTAGAGCGGGTGCTTTAATTTCCCAAAATGCAGCAAGTGATTTTAAAAGAGTTAGTTTAGAACTTGGTGGAAAAGGAGCAAACATTATATTTAAAGATGCTGATGCTGAAGCAGTTGAAAGAGGCGCTTTAAGATGTTTTAGAAATACAGGTCAATCTTGTAATGCACCAACACGAATGTTGGTTGAAAAATCTATTTATGATGAAACTGTAGAAAGAGTAAAAAATTTCGCAAATTCAATGAAGGTTGATGTTGCTACAAAAGAAGGTGATCACATTGGACCTGTAGTTTCAAAAACACAATTCGACAAGATTCAAACATTAATTCAAGTAGGTATTGATGAAGGCGCTAAATTAGTTGCTGGTGGTACAGGAAAACCTGATGGATTAGACAAAGGTTATTTTATTAAACCTACTGCATTTGCCGATGTTAACAATCAAATGCAAATTGCAAGAACAGAAATATTTGGCCCTGTTTTATCAATTATACCTTTTGAAACAGAAGAAGAAGCTATCGCTATTGCTAACGATACTCCTTATGGATTGCTAAACTTTATTCAAACTCAAGATCAAGAAAAAGCCAATAGAGTTGCTAGAAAATTAAGATCAGGAATGGTTGATATTAATGGTGCTGGTTTAGCTCCTGATGCTCCATTTGGTGGTTACAAACATTCGGGAATTGGTAGAGAGGCTGGCAAATTAGGCTTAGAAGAATATTTGGAAGTTAAAGTAGTAAGTGGTTGGAACGATTAGTTCACAACAGAATTATTTTTTATTCCCTCAAGCAAATTTAAACATTTTTTTAATTCATCAAGAACTATGTATTCATCAATTTTATGAGCTTGCTCAATTGAACCAGGTCCACAAACGACAGTACTGATTCCAATTTCTTGAAATAATCCAGCTTCTGTTCCAAATGAAACTACTTCTCTAGAGTTGTCTCCAGTTAAACTTGAGACCAGTTCACAGGCTTCTGATTTTTCATCCCTGTCAAATCCTGTTACTTCACCTATAATACGTTTTTTTATTGAGGAATTTGGAAATACTCTTTTCATCTCTGGCAATAGTACTTCGTTTGCATATTTATCTAATTCTGAGTTTAAAAATATACCATCCTCTTTTACCACAGGTCTTGTTTCCCAATTAACTTGGCATTTATCAGCAATTACATTGTGTGCTATTCCTCCAAAAATTCCTCCTATTTGAAGAGTTGAATAAGGGGGGTCAAATATAGAATCTTTTGAAGCTCTTTTTTTTAGTTTTTCTCTTAACTCAATTAATTTATTCACATATCTTGCAGCATATTCTACGGCACTTACACCTTTATGAGGTGCTGAGCTATGACCCGCTAATCCTTCAAAATAAGTTGTATATTCGTAACAACCTTTATGAGCATCTATTATCTTCATATTGGTTGGTTCTCCAATAATACAAATTCCATTTTTAATTTTTCTTTTTTTTAATTCTTTAATTAAAATAGGTGCTCCTATGCACGCAGTCTCTTCGTCAAAAGTAAATGAAAAATGAATATCTCTATCTAAGTTTGCTTTAGAATAAATTGGTGCATAAGCTAATGCACAAGCAATAAACCCCTTCATATCACATGATCCTCTACCAAAAAGTTTATCTCCTATAACAATTGCTTTGAATGGATCGGTATTCCAACCCTTTGAAACTGGCACAACATCTGTATGTCCTGACAATATTATTGGTTTTTTTCCATTAGGTTTTTTCGTTTTTATAGTTGCAAATAGATTCTGTTGCTTGGGATTTTCATTATCAAATGTTTTAAATGAAGTCGCTCCAAGTTTTTTTAAAATTTCATCACAGTAGTTAATTAAAGAGGTATTATCTTCTCCAGATATAGTTTTAAAAGCAATTAAATCAGTTAAAATTTTTATAGAATTATTAAATAATTGATTAGCATTATTTTCTGTACTCATAAATAAGATCTAATATATATATTAAATTTATGAAAGAACAAATAACCTACGATACTTTTGATAAAATAGATATTAGAGTTGGAACTGTTGTATCTGTTAAAAAAAATGAAAAAGCTAGAAAACCATCATTAGTAATAGAAGTTGATTTTGGTAAGGAAATAGGGATTAAGCAATCATCGGCTCAAATAACTCATTATTACAATGAGAAAAATCTAAAAGGAAAACAAGTTATTGGAGTATGCAATTTTGCAGAAAAAAACATAGCAGGAGTAGTTTCTCAAGTTCTAATTCTAGGATCCATTGACAAGGAAGGAAAGGTTATTTTGGTTCATCCATCTCAAGATTCTGAGAATGGTCTCCCAATTGCGTAAACTTTATGTATCCAGAATTATTTTTATTAATTGGAATTTCATTTTCCTTAGGTTTTACACCTGGCCCTAATAATGCTGTCGCTTCATTTTCTGGTTTTAATTTTGGCATAAAAAAAACAATTCCATTAATTCTAGGAGTAGGGTTTGGATATACAATTTTAGTTATTCTGATTAATTTTGTATTAATATCAACTTTTATAAAATATCCAATCATTCAGGAAGTTATTAGAGTTCTTGGAACTTTTTTTTTAATATACTTGGCATATAAAATTTCATTTTCAATCAGCACATCAAACAAAAAAAATATAAACCCAGTAAAGTTTATTGATATTTTTTTATTTCAATTTATTAACCCAAAGGGAGTAATGGCAGCCATTATATTAATCTCAAACTTCGTTAAAAATGAAAATTATTTAAGTAGCTCTTTAACGGTTATATTTGTCTGTTCATTTACTGCTTTTCTGAGCATAACTACCTGGACTTTTTTTGGTAAATTTCTTAGGAAATTTGCGACAAATAATAATTTCATAAAACGATTTAATTATGCTATGTCCTTGCTACTTGTAGTTTGTATAATAGGCTTCTATATCTAATTAAAATGAAACCAGGTAATAAAAATTCTTATAAATCTTTAAAAACTATTACTATTAATGGTAGTAATTATAAATACTACTCGTTAACAGAAGCAGAAAAAAATGGATTAACAGGAGTATCAAAACTTCCAAAATCATTAAAAGTTCTTCTAGAAAATTTATTAAGATATGAAGATGACTTATCAGTTACAAAAAATCAAATTGATGCAATTAAAGATTGGTTAAGGACAAAAAAATCATCAACTGAAATAGCTTACAGACCTGCTAGAGTTCTATTACAAGATTATACTGGAATACCAGCTGTTGCAGATCTTGCTGCAATGAGAGAAGCTGTTAAAGAAAAAAATAAAGATCCAAATACAATAAACCCATTATCAACAGTAGACTTAGTGATAGATCATTCTGTTCAAGTAGACAAATCAGCCAATACTGATTCTTTTGAAAAAAATGTTGATATTGAATTTCAAAGAAATGGTGAAAGGTATTCATTTTTAAAATGGGGTCAGCAAGCGTTTAATAATTTTAGAATTGTTCCTCCAGGAACAGGAATATGTCATCAAGTTAATCTAGAATATTTATCCAAGGTTGTTTGGACTGAAAGATATAAAGATGAAAATTATTTATTTCCAGACACGTTGGTAGGAACAGATAGTCATACAACCATGGTAAATGGGCTTTCAGTGCTTGGTTGGGGAGTTGGCGGAATAGAAGCTGAAGCTGGAATGTTAGGGCAACCAATATCCATGTTAATACCTGAGGTCATAGGATTTAATGTAACTAATAAAATGCCTGAAGGAACTACAGCAACAGACTTAGTTTTAACAGTGGTTAAAATGTTAAGAGACAAAGGAGTTGTTGGAAAATTTGTTGAATTTTATGGCAAAGGTTTGAAAAACTTAACTCTTGCAGATAGAGCTACGATTGCAAATATGGCTCCAGAATATGGAGCTACTTGTGGTTTTTTTCCAATTGATGAAGAAACCTTAAAATATTTGAGATTTTCAGGAAGAGACGAGAAGACTGTTTCAGTAGTTGAGAATTATGCCAAAGAACAAGGCTTGTGGGCAAGTGAAGAAATTGAATTTACTGATACTCTTTCACTAGATATGTCTACGATTGTTCCAACAATTTCTGGTCCTAAAAGACCTCAAGATAAAGTTTTACTAACAGAAGCTTCATCAGGATTTAAAAAAGTTTTTAAAGATGCAACAGAAAGAAAAAAACAAAATATTTCAAAAGTTTTAGGAACAGATTATGAGATTAAAGATGGATCTATATTAATTGCTGCGATAACTTCTTGTACCAATACATCTAATCCAAATGTTTTAATTGGAGCAGGTTTACTTGCGAAAAAAGCTGTTGAGTTTGGTTTACAAACTAAGCCATGGGTAAAAACATCATTAGCGCCAGGTTCACAAGTGGTAACTGATTATTTGGCAAAAGCAGGTTTAAATGTATTTTTAGATAAATTAGGATTTAATTTAGTAGGTTATGGCTGTACGACTTGTATAGGAAATTCTGGACCACTGCCCGAGAATATTGTTGAAGCAATTCAAAAAGAAAATATTTATACAGTATCTGTTTTATCAGGAAATAGAAATTTTGAAGGACGGATATCTCCCCATATTAAAGCAAACTATTTGGCTTCACCGCCACTTGTTGTTGCTTATGCATTAGCGGGACACATGGAGTTTGACCTTTACAAAGAACCACTAGGAAAAAGTAAAGATGGTAAAGATATTTATCTAAAAGATATTTGGCCATCAAATAAAGAAATTGAAGATACTTTAAGAGAGTCATTAAATGCTGAAATGTTTGTGAGAAGATATTCTAATATTTCGGAAGGTCCAAAACAATGGCAAAAAATTAAAACTGAAAATACCAGTATTTATAATTGGGATCCTGGATCGACTTATGTGAAGAAACCACCTTTCTTTGATAACTTGCCTAATGAACCTGAAGGTTTTAGTGAAATTAAAGATGCAAGACCTTTATTGATTTTAGGTGACATGATTACAACAGATCATATTTCACCAGCAGGAAACATTCAAATAGAAAGTCCAGCAGGTGAATATTTTATGGAGCGTCAAATTTTGCCAAAAGATTATAATTCTTATGGATCTAGACGTGGAAATCATGAAGTTATGATGAGAGGAGCATTTGCAAATATACGAATTAGAAATGAGATGGTTCCAGAAAGAGAAGGTGGTTTTACAAAACTATATCCTGAAGAAAAAATTATGCCAGTTTATGATGCCGTAGTTGAATATAAAAAAAGAGGAACAGATTTAGTGGTAATAGGAGGAAAAGAATATGGAACAGGATCATCTAGAGATTGGGCTGCAAAAGGTACAAAATTATTAGGAGTTAAGGCTGTAATAGCAGAAAGTTTTGAAAGAATACACAGATCAAATTTAATAGGAATGGGTGTTTTGCCACTACAATTTACCGATGGTATGAATAGAACAAATATAAATTTAACTGGATCAGAGTTAATTAGTGTATTGGATTTAAAAAAAGGTATTTTACCTTCAGATAAAATAGAAGTTGAAATAAAATATGTCTCAGGAGATGTAAAAAAAGTTAATACGTTATGCAGAATAGATACTAAAAATGAATTAGAATATTATAAAAATGGTGGAATACTCCAATACGTATTAAGAAATATGATTTAAAAATGGACGAAGAAATAGCAATTATTGACGCAAATACTAGGAATAATAAAATTAAAAACTTTTTTATAAAAAATAAAAAAATTTTAATTGTAGTTATTTCTATAATCATTTTTATATTTATTGGATATTTTAGTTATGATGAAATAAATAAAAGAAACAAAATCAAGGTGGCAAATCAATACAATTTAGCAATAATAAATTATAATACAGAAGAAAAAAAAAAGGTAATCGATGAGTTAACTGAATTAGTTAATAAAAAAGATACAACTTATTCTCCTTTAGCTTTATATTTTTTAATAGATAATGATCTTGTTAAGAATAAAAATGAAATTAATAATTTATTTGATGTTTTAATAAATCAAACAAAACTAGAATCTGAAATAAAAAATCTAATTGTTTATAAAAAAGCACTTTATAACTCAGATATTTCATCTGAAAATGAATTAATTCAAATTTTAAATCCAATTATTAATTCAGAAAGTATATGGAAGTCACATGCTCTTTATTTAATGGCTGAATATTTTTACTCAAAAAATGAAAGACAAAAAGCAAAAGAATTTTTTAATCAGATTTTAACCTTATCTAATAGTAATGTTGAAATTAAATCAGAATCTAAAAAAAGACTTAACAGAGATTTTGGTGAATAGCTTTTTAAAAATTTTATTAATTTTTATTTGCTTAACAAGTTGTTCATTTAATAAAAACTCTAAATTTTGGACAAAAAGTGAAAAAATAGAGGAAATAAAAAATGTTGAAAAAATTTTCGTTAAAGAAAAAATTTTAAATCGTGAGTTTAATCCTAGTTTAAAGATCAGCCTTTATACAAAAGCTATAGATAAAAGTTTCTTTAATAATTATGATAATAACAATGGAAGAATTAATTATGATGGCGATCTTAAAAGTATCTCAAGATTCAAATTTTCTAAAATAGATAATTTTTATCAGTATGATCCAATAATTTTATTTGATAATAGTAATGTTATATTTTTTGATAATAAGGGAACGATATTAAAATTTGACCAAGATTCTAGACTGATCTGGAAAAAAAATTATTACTCTAAATCTCAAAAAAAACAAAAACCAATTTTATTATTTGGAAGCAATGAAAAAACCTTAATTGTTGCAGATAACATCGCAAAATACTATGCTTTAGACATTAATACAGGTAAATTATTATGGTCAAAAAATAATGTAGCTCCATTTAATTCACAGTTAAAAACTTACAAAAATAAGTTTTTTATAATTGATTTTGAAAATACTCTAAGATCTTATTCAATTAAAAATGGAGTAGAAATTTGGAATATTAGAACAGAAAGCTCACTTATAAGATCCCAAAAAAAACTTTCTATGGTTATTTTAAATAAAAAAATTTATTTTAATAATTCTTTAGGAGACTTAAGTGCAGTTGATATAGAAAGTGGTGAATTATTATGGCAAAGTCCAACCCAAAGTAGTCTTGTTTATATCGATGGTTTTTTTCTCAAAACTTCAGATATAATTGCTGATAAAAATAATTTGTATTTTTCAAATAATAAAAATGAATTTTTTTCAATCGATATCAATAACGGTACTTTAAATTGGAAACAAAAAATTAACTCAAACCTAAGACCCACATTAATAGATAATTATATATTTACAGTATCATTGGAAGGTTATTTAATTGTTATGGAAAAACTTTCAGGTAATATTATTAGAAGCACAGATATATTTAAAAACTTTAAACCAAAAAAAAGATCTAAAATTCAACCTGTTGGATTTATTGTTGGTGTTAACAATATTTATTTAACAACAGATAATGGCAGATTATTAGTTATTGATATAACTACTGGAACCACCTCTTCAATATTAAAAATTGATAATGATAAAATTTCAAGACCATTTGTTTTAAATAAGAACCTATATATTATTAAAGACAATTCTATTATTAAGCTTAATTAAAATGTTTTTAAAATTGTTGGAGAAATTAGGTCGTAGAAAAACTGTTTTAGATCGTGGTTCATCTCACCCAAAATTTAATGAAGCTAAACCGTGGATTAACAGATATTATGTTTTATTTCGACATAGACCTAAATGGTTTCCATTCAATATTTTAATCCACGAAATGTTAGCAGACGACCATGGGGAGGGTGTTCACACACATCTTTGCCCATATATCACAATTATTTTAAGAGGAGGTTATTGGGAAACACTGAAAACAGGTAAATTTTGGAGAGCGCCAGGATATATTGGTTTTAGATCGGCAAATAACTTACATAGAGTTGATCTAGAACCAGGGACAAAACCTATGACCATATTTATATCAGGGCCTTTTGGACTTAGAAAAACACCAAGATCAGAGTATGGAATAGATTTTAAAAAGAAAAAATGAACTTAAAGAAATCTTTTTTAAAATATTGTGAAAAAAAAAAATTTGAAGTAAATCAAAGCCAATTAGGTATAATCGAAAATCTTAAAGATTATTATTTACAAAATTTCAAACAATCCTTTTTAAGTAAAATTTTTAAACAAAAAAAGAATAAAATTGGTTTTTATTTAGTTGGAGATGTGGGTGTAGGTAAAACTATGATTTTAAATTTTTTCTTTGATGAATTAAAAGAAAAAAAATTAAGACTACATTTCAATGAATTTATGATCAATTTTCATGATTTTATTTTTCAAAATAAAGATAATGATAAAAAAAGTGGAATTGATAACTTTGTAAAATATTTAAAAACAAAAGCAAAAATAATTTATTTTGATGAATTCCAAGTCACAAATATTGTTGATGCAATGATTTTAGGAAAATTATTTAAAAAAATATTTGAAGAAAATATAAAAGTTATTTTTTCCTCAAATATAAATATTAATGATCTCTACGAAGGTGGGCTACAACGAAATCAATTCATTCCCTTTATAAAAATTTTAGAGAATAATTGCTATGAGAATAATTTACTTATCAAAGAGGATTACAGAACTAATAAAAATATAAGTTTGGAAAGATTTCTGTACCCTGTAAATCATTCAACAAATTTTACTTTTAATAAATTTTTTAGAAAAGTAACAAAGAATAAAATAAAAAATTCAAAAATAGTTGATATAAAAGGTCGTAAATTCATACTAGAAAATTTTTATAATGGAGTAGTAAAATTTAATTTTGATGAACTGTGTAATAGAAACCTTGGTTCCGAAGATTATATCAAGATTGCAGATAATTGTAGTTTCATTTTTATAGATAATTTACCTATTTTTAATGAAGATAATTCAAATCAACAACAAAGATTCATTACTTTAATTGATATTTTATATGAAAAAAGAATTCCTTTAACAATCACATCAGAAGTTGATTTAAATTTACTTAAATCCTCAAAAAATTTGGTAGTCCCATTTAAAAGAACAATTAGTCGTTTGTATGAATTGACGTCTATAAATTGTGATTATCTATAAGGATCGTAAGTCCATTGTAATATAGCTTGCCTCTGTCTTTTTCTACATCCAAGATCACCTTTTTCACAATTTTTTTTAATTGCTAAAACATGTCTTCTAAAATTTTTCCATCTTTTAATTTGAATTTTATCCATATGAGAAATTCTTCTTCCGTTACAAAATCTACAATACCATTGAAACCAACCCAAAGGATCTTCTTTAAAAATCCAACCTTTTTCTATCCAGTGCTCCCTTGATAATCCTAAGACAACTTTGAATCTATTCAAATTTACATCGAAAGTTTTACTTATCTTTGCATTTTTAAACCATGATTTAGGATATTCTTTTAAGTCTAATCCAAAGTATGCACCATCAAAAATGCCTAATTCCATCATTCTTTTTGGGGTTAATTCAGGTTTAAAAATTTTATAAAAATCTAAATTATCAAGTTCTTTTTTTAAAACTTTTTCCATTTGTATAGTTGTTTTATTGATTTATAAGTTTTTGATACATTTCTTTATCTGTATCGCCCTCACAGCCGATAACTAATATATTAGATTTTGAGTTTAACTTTAATTTTTCTTTAATTTTATCATCAACACAAGAAGCTATTAAACTAATTACTCCTGGGGCTGAGTTTTCTCCTGCTATTATTTTTTTATCACTAAAGCTAGAATTTCCAAGTAATTTCATAGTTTTTGCAATATCATCATCAGGCAAACTAATACAAAATTTAACAGAATTCTTTAGTATTTCCCACGGAACTAAAGATACCTTACCACAAGACATTCCACCCATTAAGCTTTCTCTTTTTATATCAATCTTTTCAATTTTTCCTGTTTTGATACTTTCCATTACACATGCGGCACTGTCAGGTTCAACAACTATAGTTTCAGGTACATTTTTTAAATATTTTGCTATACCTGCAACCATAGCACCAGCCATGCCACCAACTCCAGCCTGTAATATTATATGAGTGATTTGATCATTGCTTATTTGATCAACAATTTCTTTCATCATTACTGTATAGCCAGCCATTGTATATTTTGGCACTAACATATAATCTTTCCAAGCAACATCTTGAACGATTTGCCAATTATTTTCTGTAGATTGTTTGATACATTCTATTAAAGATTTTTCATAATTACCCTTAACTTTAATTACATCAGCACCAAGATCAGCCATAGCTTGACCTCTTGCTTCACTAACAAATTCACTTATAAAAATTTTACACTTTAGATCCAATCTTCTTGCGCCCCATGCTACAGATCTACCATGATTTCCTGCTGTTGCTGTTGCAACAACAATATCTTTGTTTTCTTTAGTAATTTTTTCTACCGCATAGGCTCCACCAAGAGCTTTAAAGGATTTAAGATCAAATCTTTTACTTTCATCTTTGTAAAAAATTTTATTTAAATTCAATTCTTTTGAAAGTTTATTCAATTCAATTAGTGGTGTTGGAGAATAATCTTTCCAACTAGAAATACTTGAATAGGCTTCATCAATATCATTTTCTGATAAAGAGTTTAAAATTTGTATTTTATTAAATGAAAAGTTTTTATTTTCTAGAAAAGATGAAATTGACCAAGTACTATTTTCAATGATTGTTTTCATTCATTTAACAATCTAAAGTACTATTTTTTTCCCAATCAGTTATTGGACTTTTTTTGTCAAATTTTTCTTCTTTATTAAAATTTTCTATTTCAGATTTTTTTAGTTTTATATAGCTACTAATAGTAGCTTCACCAAAAGCTTCTAGAATTTCTTTACTATTTTCTAATTGTTCTATAGCATCTTCAATTTCATCAGGTAGTTTCTTTAGGTTGGGATAATTTTTATAATCTGTATACATGTTACAAGATAGAGGTTCACCAGGATCTACTTTATTATTCATTCCATACAAACCTGCAGCTATTACACCTGCTTGAAGCAAATAAGGATTAGCGGAGCCATCCATTAATCTTAATTCAAATCTTCCTGGATCAGGTACCCTAATCATGTGAGTTCTATTGTTTCCAGTATAAGAAATACTACTAGGAGACCATGTAGCTCCCGATTTTGTTGGTGGTGCATTTATTCTTCTATAACTGTTTATTGTAGGATTAAAAAAAGCTGTTAGAGGTTGAGCAAGACGCATAACTCCACCTAAAAAATTATAAGCCAATCTACTTAATCCCAATCTATCTCCATTGTCTAAAAATTTATTTACTTTACCGTCCCATAAAGAGATATGGGCATGACACCCATTTCCTGTTAAATTTTCAAAAGGTTTTGGCATGAATGTTGCTCTTAATCCATGTTTTTCAGCTAAAGATTTAACCATGTACTTAAAAAAAACATGTCTATCTGCTGTAATTAGACAATCAGCATAGTCCCAGTTCATCTCGAATTGTCCATTAGCATCTTCGTGATCATTTTGGTAGGGGCTCCATCCCATTTCGATCATGCTATCACATATTTCTTTAATTAAATCATACCTTCTCATTAAAGCAGATTGATCATAACAAGGTTTAGATTGAGTGTCTCTAGTATCGGCAATTTTGCTACCATCCTCTGATATTAAAAAATATTCACATTCAACACCAGATTTCATAATTAAATTTTTTTTATTTAATTTATTAATTTGTTCTTTAAGCATTACTCTAGGAGATGCTTTAACAGTTTTACCACCCATCCATAAATCTGAAGCCAACCATCCTATTTCTTTATTCCATGGTAGTTGAATAAGACTATTTGGATCTGGGATTGCAAACATATCTGTATCTGCTGGTGACATATCAAGCCATGTTGCAAATCCAGCAAAACCCGCACCATTTTTCTGCATTTCGGCAATAGCTTGTGCTGGAACTAATTTTGATCTTAAGACACCAAATAAATCTACAAAACTAATTAAAAAATATTTAATTTTTTTAGTTTTTGCAATTTTAGATAAATTTTTAGACATAATTATTATATTAATTTACTATTGATGACCTATCTCTACAATATTATTTTTTGATTTATTTTATTAAAGATATTAAGAAGTCTTTATAGTAAATAAGATTAATTACTGCAATGATGATAATAGCTGCTATTACACCATACTTGGCCTTTGGAAAAGGCACACCTCTCATTTTGCTGGGTCTAAGGTTTTCGTTATTATTTTCAGACATTATTTTTTAATTTTTCATTAAAAAAAAGGGCGCTACAGTTAAGTAGCGCCCAAATTTTTAATTTAAATTACCATTCGGTAACATTGCTTTTGTGATCATTAGCACCATGTCTTTTTCTAGCTAACCTTGAAAGTTTTTCACTTTCAGATTTAGCAGTAATAACATGCCAGCCAATCCAAAAAACTATACCAATAACAACCAGTAAAGTTTCACTAGATCCAGCTCCCGGATAAACTGCTCCGACAACTTCTTCAGCACTTAAATGATCTATCCAGTTTGTAACTGTAGCCATATATTTTCTCCTTTACCTAGTTGAAGAGGCGACTGCTTTTTCAGCATCTCTATCGTCCTCCATCATTTCATAGTCTAGTCCAGCTATTTCTACTTCACGCGGTATTCTTAATTTACCCATTGCGCTTAGTATTTTAGCTATGACATAGCCTGGTATTAGTCCAAGAACTAAGAACATTACAATTGCTCCTAAGAATTGTCCTAATGGGTTGATTGATGCATAAGTTGATCCGTCCCACATAGCTCCAACACTGTATCCAGATGAAGGATAGCCATTTAAAACAAACCCACAAATTATAAGTCCAGCAACTCCTGCGTAACCATGCACTGCTACCGCACCAACTGCATCATCGATTTTGAACTTACGTTCAACCCAGTAATGTAGTTTGTATGCAATCACAACACCGATCGCAGCAATAAGCATTGCTTGTATTGGATGATACAAATCATTACCTGCTGATGCACAGATGATACCTGCTAGTCCACTTGAGTAAGTCCAGAAAGGATCACCTTTGGCGATCACGTATCCAGCTAATAATCCACCTGATAATGACATCAAGAAGTTCATTGTAATACCACTAAGTGTAGTAGGGGTTACATATATGTTTGTTGCCGTCCAGTATGTTACGCCTTCCATTCCATACTCAGGTCCAAGATCAAATATCGGTATATTACATGCCGCATAAAATCCCCAAAAACCAGTATAAATTAGAAACAATCCAATTGTAACTAGCCAAGGATTTCTTGGTCCTATATTTCTTGGTTCACCACTTGATGAGAATTTTCCAATTCTTGGTCCCAAAACCATTAGAACACCTAAGGCAAATCCACCCGCAATTGCGTGAATTACACCTGATGCATAAGCATCATGATATCCTAAAATTTTGAGCATCCATCCATCAAAGTGCCATCCCCAAGCAGCATCAATTGACCAAAAAACAGATCCAATTGCAATTGCTAAAATTCCAAAGGCAAAAGTTGTAATTCTTTCAATGATTGCTCCTGAAACGATTGAAGCAGCTGTCCATGAGAATAGTAAGAACGCAGCCCAGAATACACCACTTATATGGTCACCTAAGTTAACCGCCATAAATTCTGTATTTGGCATATACCATCTTGCACTAAAAGTACTTTCGTCAGTAATTAGAGCAGCACTCTCATTCATTATTGAAGGAGCTATTCCCGGTCCTGTTGGGAATGCCCAATAAATCCACCAACCAAAGAAAAACCAAGTAACCGTTACTAACGGTATGAGCATTGTATTTTTCATTAAAGTGTGTTGGTGATGTTTATAACGTGAAGCTCCAACTTCATACATACAGAATCCAACGTGAATTAAAAACATCAGTACCACCGTTACCCAGTAGTAAAATTCTGTAAATATAGTAGTAAGAGCACCTAATTGATCAGTCATAATTATCTCCTATATTTAATTAATAAAAAACTAAATAAATTTGACAGAATAAACAACTATAAAATTTATATATATAAAGTGAAGGTAGTGGCAAAAGATAAGATTTATGCGCAAAAAATGAAGAATATAAAAATTATTAAAATATAACAACTCTTGATTGTATATTTTAAAAATTAAAATTTTAAATATGCTTTTTTCAAATCAATAAGTGGATGTTTTGGAGACATTTGAAACTTAACTAAAAGTTCTCTAGCTATCATATCTCTATCTTGTTGATTGTTTGGAAGTTTAATAGATTTTGGAATAGTAACCCAACCATTTGCATTTCTACAAAATACGGCAGGCTTACCTTCTTCGTATCCCATATGAACATCTTCTAACCAGTTAAGATCATCCCAACCCATAGCTTCAACATATTTTTTTAAGAAAGGAGTAATCTTTTTATAATCAGGTAGTAAATTAACATCATATCTATAACCGATATGTTGTCCGATCATTTTTTCTCTAGCAGTTTCTTTTGAGCTACCTAGTTTTATCTTTTTTTCTTTTTTAGGTTTTGTTTTTGTTTTTTTCTTAGTCATATTTAATCCTTATATTTTATGGAAGTTATCAACACCAACAGTGTGATTAGTTCCTGATAAAGGAACTTTTGCCAGAGCAGAAGCTTCCATTGTTAGAGCAGCCAAATCTTCAGGCTCTAAAGAGTGAATGTTTGTTTTACCACAAGCTCTCGCTAAAAGTTGAGCTTCTAATGTCATTGCATGTAAGTAGTTATAAACTCTTAGTGCCGCATCGTCAGGGTTTAATCTAGATCTCAGTTTAGGATCTTGAGTTGCAACACCAACAGGGCAACGTCCCGTATGACAGTGATAACAGTCACCTGCTTTTACGCCCATTTCTTTTTCAAAGTTTGCTTCTGGTATATCTTTGTTACAGTTCAAAGCTATTAATGCACCAGTTCCAATTGCTACCGCATCAGCACCAAGTGCTATAGCTTTAGCCATATCTGCTCCATCCCTAACTCCACCCGCATAAATTAAAGTTACTTTTCCAGTTTTACCAACATCATCAAGTGCTCTTCTAGCCTCTCTGATTGCAGCAATTCCTGGAATGCCTGTATTAGCAGCGGCTATGTGAGGTCCAGCTCCAGTTGAACCTTCCATTCCATCGAGGAATATAGAGTCAGGATCACATTTTGCAGCCATACGAACATCATCATAAACTTTTGAAGCACCTAATTTTAATTGGATCGGCACTTTATTTTTTGTTAATTCTCTTAACTCCTGAACCTTTAAAGATAAATCATCTGGTCCTAACCAATCAGGATGTCTAGCCGGTGATCTTTGATCAATACCAGAAGGCAAAGATCTCATTTCAGCAACTTGATCGGTAACTTTTTGACCCATTAAATGTCCACCCATTCCAACTTTTTGTCCTTGGCCAATAAAAACTTCAATCGCATCAGCAAGTTGAGCATGATGTGGGTTAAAACCGTATCTTGATTGAATGCATTGGTAATACCATTTTTCAGAATATCTTCTTTCATCAGGTATCATTCCACCTTCTCCAGAACAAGTGGCACTTCCAGCCATTGTTGCTCCTCTTGCTAAAGCTGTTTTTGCTTCGTAAGAAAGCGCACCAAAACTCATTCCCGTAATATAAACTGGTATATCTAGTTCAATTGGGTTTTCACAGTTTGGACCAATTATAGTTTTTGTTTCACATTTTTCTCTGTAACCTTCAATTACAAATCTAGTAAGAGTTCCTGGCAAAAAAACTAAGTCATCAAATGTTGGAATTTTTTTCATTAATGCCATTCCACGCATTCTGTATCTTCCCAGTTGAGATTTAATATGAATATCGTCTATAACTTCAGGAGTAAAAATGGCATTACGACCAAGTAAGCTTTTGTTTCTGCTACCATCTTCATTTATATGAACGTCAGCTTTTCCACCTACGTTGCCATTTTTCTTTATATTTTTTTTAGATTTTTTCTTAGCCATTAAATTGCTCCTTTTTTCTCTGTAGGTTCTAAATTATCATAATTCCAAAGTTTTTTACCAGCTACTATTTTTGTCATTTTACTAACGTCAAATTTTTCACCAATTTCTGCAACTTTTAATTTTCTCTTTAACCAATCCTTGTCGCTAGCAGTAAGATCAGCAGGAACAGCATCACTTCCAAATGATCCTATTTTTCCTCCAATAAATATTGTGCCATCATACATAGAATCTCCTAAATTTATTCCTACATCACCTAAAATAATTATTCTTCCTCTTTGCATCATAAAACCTGTAAAAGCACCCGCATCGCCCCCAACAATAATGGTTCCACCTTTCATGTCGATACCAGTTCTTGCGCCAACAATACCTTTGCAAATTAAATCACCACCTCTTATTGCGGCACCAAAACATGAACCAGCATTTTTTTCTATAACAATTTTTCCGGCCATTAAGTTTTCAGCACATGACCAACCAACTCTTCCTTTAATTCTAACCGTAGGTCCATCACATGATCCCATAGCAAAATAACCTAAACTTCCTTCAAAAATTAAGTTTAGTTTATTTAAAATACCTACGCCTAAACTATGTTTTCCTTGTGGATTTTTAATAACGATTGTTCCATAACCCTGGCTCATTAAATTATCAATTTCTTTATTAGCATCAGGTGCCGTCATTTCTTTAACGTCAAGTTCAGTTCTTTTATTGAAATCAACATCGTAAGTACCAAAGTAGTAAAAATTTTCAGCCTCTGAAGGATTAAAAAATTTTTGTTGTGTTCTACCTGTAAGCACCTCTGTGTGCATACCCATTGATTGGGATTTAGATTTTTTATCTGTAGTTTTTAGATTTGCCATACTTTTACCTCCCCATCAAATGGATCGTATGTATCAATTTCTTGTGGAAGAACTGATCTGATCGCAATTTCCTCTGATCCCATTGCTACTAAATTATCTGACTCGTAAAGAACCAAAGGTTTTGCAGCCATAGTATCTTTTGCCATACCTAAAGAATTTTTAGTGGCAACAAAATATGTAAATACTCCATCAAGACCTGTTAAAGAAGCTTTCATGCCTTCTTCAAGAGTAGCTCCTTCTCTCATTTTTTGAGCTATATATACAGCGATTAGTTCGGAATCACACTCAGACATAAATCTCATGCCTTTATTTTCCAGCATTCTTCTGTTGTTCCAATAGTTAGTTAACTGTCCATTATGAACTACAGATACATCACTAAAAGGGTAGCCCCAGAAAGGGTGAGCAGATTTAATATCAACACCTGACTCGGTTGCCATTCTAGCATGCCCAATTGCGTGTGTGCCTATAATTTTATCTAAACTATATCTATCACAAACCATTTTAGCATTACCTAAATCTTTAATAATCTCCAATGATTTCCCCATAGAAAGAATTTCAACTCCCGGAATACTTTCTATTTTTTGTGAAAATTCTAGTAAATCTTTTGTACTGTATTCAATTTCATATCTTAAAGAGTAGGGTAGAACTCTTTCTTCTTTAATTATTTTAGCGCCCATTTCAGAAAGATATTGATCGACAATTTTTTTTCTTTCATCATAAACAGAAACATCTTCAGTTACAGATGAACTTCCTTCGCCAACGTTTTCACCAACTTTAAAACGCATGATAAAGTTTTTACCATCAGTATCACCATATAAAGCATAACCAGTGGAGTCTTCTCCTCTATGCTTTAATGCTTGAAGCATGCCTTGAAGCTCTTTTCCTACGTTTGAAGATTTTCCTCTATGAATTAACCCTGCAATTCCACACATATATTTCCCCTTTTATTATTAAAGACTATGGTAGACAGTCCAGATAAGTATCTAGGTCCCATTGAGTTGTTGCACCTAAGAATTTTTCCCATTCATCGTTTTTATACCAATGAAAAACTTTATACATTTCATCAGGCATAGCTGATTTAATAACCTCATCTTCTGCTAAACGATTTAATGCTTCACCAAGGCTTAAAGGTAATTTTTTAACCTTTTTTCCCGCGGCTTGAGCCTCATACATACTTCTCGATTCAGGTTTTCCAGGATCAATATTATTTGTTATTCCGTCTTCAAAACATTTTAACAATCCAGAACCCATTAAAT
>LWDU01033401.1_pt1 | contig 33372 bp, 28 predicted proteins | sample 727161 | NCBI WGS metagenome assembly LWDU01 (sample SAMN04566230, study PRJNA314399) | hydrothermal vent metagenome | isolation source: deep sea hydrothermal plume seawater | place: Mexico: Gulf of California, Guaymas Basin | collected 2004-07-11 | reverse complement strand
AGAAGAAGCTGAAGTCACAGAAGAAGCTGAAGTCACAGAAGAAGCTGAAGTCACAGAAGAAGCTGAAGTCACAGAAGAAGCCGAAGTCACAGAAGAAGCCGAAGTGTCCACGGGTGATTCGACACCCGATCTTCAGCAGCAGGTTGATATGTTGCAGCAACAATTATTTCAGGCGCAAAAAATGACAGCGCTGGGAGAATTAGTCGGCACAACAACCCATGAATTCAACAACATTCTCATGACTGTCCTGAACTATGCTCAGATCGGAATGCGCCATCGAGACGATGAAACTCGTGACAAAGCGTTTGAGAAAATCTTGGCGGCGAGTCAACGCGCTGCAAAGATTACCAACGCAGTGCTCGGTATGGCACGTAATCGTAACGACGTTATTGAACCAACGGATCTCTCAAGAATAATTGACGACGCACTTGTGCTACTAGAACGAGAGCTATCAAAGTATCGTATCAATTTGGAAGCGACCATCGAAGAAATTCCGGACACACTGTGCAACGGAAACCAAATCCAACAAGTTCTCCTCAACCTATTAACCAACGCCCGACAAGCGATAGAAATGGGTGGCACGATCTGGTTGAAACTTCAACACGATGACGCCGAACAAATGACCGTTCTCACAATTCGAGATTCTGGTTGTGGCATTCCCCAAGATCAACTACCTCAGATTCTTGATCCGTTCTACAGTACTAAAGATGGGCCTGATGAAAGCGGTAAAGGGGGTACTGGATTGGGATTATCCTCATGCCATAAAATCATCACCAATCACGACGGTCGCATGAAAATCGAAAGCACTGTGGGGGTCGGCACTCAGTTCACGATTCTACTGCCGACCGCGAAAGCGGCGTAACGCTCGGCCCATCACTGGCAAGATCCTATACATCAGGATTTCTGGTCAAAAAACTTCTGGGCTTCAATCAGCAATGGGTTGATCGTCTTTTTTTGCAAATCGTGTGGTGGATCCCAATCAACCCAGCGGTATCCAATATGCTCGGTCACTTGGACTTTCGCTTTGCGACCTTTCTTGAGCTTCGCCATGTAGATCACCAGGCGTTTATTGACATCTTTGCCGCGTCCCTTCCAGTTGGACACTTTATAGGTTTGCTCAAAGCGAAACCCTTTTATCAGTTTGATCGACTTCGCAGCGATTCCGGTCTCTTCCGTGAATTCACGCAAGGCACACTCCCGTTTCGTCTCTTCTGGATCAACATGTCCCTTAGGTAAGTCCCAGCGACTGGCATGTTCCATAATTAGAAACTGTTTGTGGGGATTTTTTCGAAACAACAAAATCCCACAAGACATCACTTCTTTCATCGTACAAGTTGTTCCTTAGCCAAACCAACAATTAACCGCATGCATCACTAACTCAATATAAGACTAATTTTCAGGAAGCACAAAATCCGCGATAAATAACTGACTCTGGTGTTCATCGGTTCGCGTGCTAGTCCACATCAACTGTTTTCCATTCGGTGAAAACACCGGTAACACATCTGCTGCCACATTATCAGTCACTCGCAAAGGCTCTTCAATCGCAAACTCACCCGAATCCGAGATCGAATATTTTGCCAACCAAAGGTCATAGTTAGGCCTCCCGCCGGTGGAATGATCAGCTCCGGACCAAATCAAAAAGGGTTTGTTCGGATGCCAGTACGGTCCCCAATTAACACCGGTCGTATCAGTTAATGCTCGTTCATTTTTCCCATCGACGCCAATCACATAGATTTGCAACATATGCTCTTCTTTGCGATCACTACGAAAGATAACCCACTTGCCACACGGAGAAATGAACGGGCCACCGTCATACCCTTTGGCATTCGTCAACTGGCGGACTTTGCGGCCGTTAGATTTCATGATGTACAGATCCGGATCACCATCGCGAGTACTACAGAATGCAATCCATTTACCATCACTTGAGTAAGCTCCTTCGGCATCATACCCATCAGCAGTTGTAAGACGCTTCAAGATATTCCCATCTAGATCTGCAACATAAATATCGGTATGCGGATCAAAGGGCCAAGAATACCGGCGCCGCACTCCGTTCTTACGATCCTCTGCCTGCTGCTTAATTTCCGCTTGTTCTGTTTCCGTCATCTGCGGATCCGTGTGACTGGATGAATACATAATCCGTTTTCCGTCGAGCGAAAAATAGCTACAAGTCGTACGTCCACGTCCGGTGCTGAGCATTCGTGGACGGCCACCGGCTAACGGCTGAGTATAAATTTGGTAAAACGGATAATCCTTGGTAATTGCTTGATAGATAATCTGAGTCGCATCCGAGGAAAAATAACCCTCGCCGGCTTTGACAAAACCACTGGTGACTTGCCGTATATTCTTGAGGTATGTCGTTTCAACGCTAACAGCGGTATCATCTGCTGGTTGAGCCTCGACTGTACCGACTGTTACCACAAGTGCGCCTAACGCTAGAAACCAACTGAACGATGTAACTACAATTGACTTTATGATCGACCTAACTTTTTCCATTGCACCCAATCCTTAATTAATAATGCGTTTCATTTCCTTCTCACCAATGTAACAAAGTAGTAAAGCAATCGCTATAATCAAATCGATTCACAATTCAGTTGAATCGTTCGTGCCCACACAGTCGTGTTTTATACCGTTTAAAAACATAAGGCAGCATCATGAGAATATATACCCGCGGCGGCGACGAAGGCGAAACTGGACTCGTCGGCGGTGGCCGCATAAAAAAGGCTGCCCCACAAATTGCAGCCATCGGTAGTTTAGATGAACTTAACGCACACCTTGGTGTTATTCGCAGTTTCGACGTGCGAGCAGACCTTGATCAGATGCTGCAAGGGATTCAATCGCGTCTGTTTGATGTTGGAGCAATTGTAGCGGAGGGGCCGGATGGAGATTCCGACATCGAATTGTCCGAGCAAGACATTGTGGCGCTAGAGAGTTTGATTGATATGCTAGATCAAGACCTCGCACCGTTGAAGAAGTTCATTTTACCCGGTGGAAATCCTGTCGCTGCCCAAACCCACCTAGCCCGAACTGTCTGTCGTCGCGCTGAACGAGATGTGTTCCTCGGGGCGCCAACTGCAAACCCCAAGTTGCCAATGGTCTGCAAATACCTTAACCGATTGTCCGATTTCTTATTCATGCTAGCGCGCACATTTAACTCGCTAAGCGACACGGCAGAATCGACCTGGCATTAATACTCGACTTCGCTCCAAACATCCATTCCTAAGCGACAGCAAAGTTCATCAAATCGTCGCTGCAGTGTTGGGCTCGACGCATGCACATGATCCGCTTCGGTAAGAAATTCCATATCTTCCATCGGCCACACATCTGCTGCAAAAAGGATTTCTTCAAACGGAGTCAGGTCATGGGCATATACCATTAACATCTTGTGCTCATCAAACTGCACTTCCATTTGAGCCTGAGCATTGATGACTGCTACACCGGCGCATCCATCTTGCATCAATAGGTTTTCAAAATCGCAGAACATGCTTTTTACAACTGGCGAATCGATATGCTCGCGGTATAAATCCACATGACTTCCGTCACGTTGTCGGTGACTGGTTTCGAGGACGACGTCGACAACATTTCCAAGAGGGTTGAGCAAATCCAAAAACAGATCGAATAAAGTTTCTCGTGTCGCCGCTGCGAGAATCATTGGCAACATAACACCTTGCTTGGAATCGGAATACGTATCGCGACGGTACCCTTGTCGTGGCACAATTTCCGCTCGACTACTCGGGCGAACCGCATCGGTTAACTGAAATACCCCTGCTTGAGCCTTGGAAAACAATGCTGCTGTGGACTGTTGATAATCTTCAATTTCATGCGCAGAATCCAGCTGATTCTTATGCGATTGACTACTATTTGCCGTTTGCGGTGATTCGTTGGAATCGTTTAGTGGCTCCTGATTCATCGTTATTCAATTAATCCGGTCGTGAGGCTTGTGATAATTTTATGATTAGTGCTTGTTGGTTTGTGTCCGTTGCCTCTGCAACTTGTTAATCAAACCTACGCAAACCTAGGTCACGACTTTTCATGAAGCCGGATTAAGCTTCACTAAATCCAAAAACTTTCGTATTAGCACGATGTAATCACCAGTAAAGCCACTGTAAAACACCCAAATATCCCTATTCACAACGATTAGGTGACTTTCGTTATGGGGCCACTTGCAACAGTTTCAACGCTTAGGATCTGTTACTATTTTTTTGTTACCGCCTTTCTTAGCACTTTCTGTTGAAACAGAATCGAGTACAATCACGTATAAACCACTTCACCTATATCTTCTGTTAGCCTGACTAGGTTTTGTTGTATTAGCCCATTTTGAAATTCGTCTCATTACTGTTTCTCTTAGGATCACAATGAAAAAAATCGAAGCCATTATCCGACATTTCAAACTTGAAGACGTCAAGAATTCTCTCGCAGATCAAGGCATCCATGGAATGACAGTCGCCGAAGTACGAGGATTTGGACGACAAAAAGGACATTCTGAAATGTATCGGGGCACTGAATACGCCATCGACTTTGTCCCCAAAGTCAAGCTAGAAATTGTTTGCACAGCGGACAGCCTTAAGAAAGTGATTGACATTATTCTGCAAACAGCTCAAACCGGGAACATTGGCGACGGCAAAATTTTCATCACCGACCTATCGGATGTCATTCGCATCCGCACCGGCGAAATGGGCGAAGACGCTATTTAGCGTGGTTTCGTATTTCCTACGCTTCTATTTGTGACACTTTACTTATGTCGAGCGCCCATTGTTTTAATCAAGCTGTTAACCAAGCGCGGGAGGACTTAGCGGCGCGGCGCGAGCGACTCAAATTGCAGCATGACAATGGCTCACCGGGCATCCAAGTCTGCACTGGTTTAGCCGACATGCTCGATAGCATCATTCTCGATCTCTATCAAGCGGCACTCGACAGTGTCACCAGCAGTGCTGACGAGCGTGAAGCATTAGAGCATAACATCGCGCTGATTCCTCACGGAGGATACGGTCGGCGAGACGTCGCACCCTATAGCGATGTGGACTTGATGCTTCTGTGTACCTCCCCCAGTCATCCTGGCGTGATCCAACTAGCTCGAGCGCTCACTCAGAATATTTACGATGTCGGGCTAACACTTGGCTTTTCAACGCGCACCAATAAAGAAGCAATTAGCTTAGCCTTACAAGACCCCAAAATATTCACTTCGCTTGTCGAATCTCGATTCTTGCACGGCAGTGCGCAGCTATTTACTGATTTCTTTTCGCGGTTTAAAACCCATTCCCATCGCAAATGGAAATCTGTCTTGCAGTTAGTTGCGCAGGCTCGACGGGATGAACGTGCGACGGTGGGCGAAGCGGTTCACGTATTAAAACCCAATGTCAAACGGTCACCCGGTTCGTTACGAGATCTGCAATATGTACGATGGCTCGGCTTCCTCGTATACGGAGAACAAGAACCTCAAGAACTATATCGCCGTGATATCCTCAGCAAATCCGACTATAAAACCATTCGTAGCGGGCGTGACTATCTATTGCAACTGCGCAATGAAATGCATTTTCATGCGGGCAAAGCACAAGATGTCATGAACCCCAATGAACAAATGCGTCTGGCTAAGCTTCATGGTTTTGAGAATCAAGATGATCGGCTAGCAGTCGAGCAATTCATGCAACATTATTTCAATTGCACGAGCCAAATTCGGTACGCAGCCAAGCATTTTTATGCCTCTAGTAAACCGCGAGGCTGGAGAACTCGCCTAGCCATTCCTGGATTTGTACGTATCCTACATGGAAAATTTCGGCTCGGACCAAGTAATATTGGGGCCGTTCCCAAACATCTCGATCAGATCAAAACAAACCTAGAAGATGTCTTGCAGTTGATGGAATTGGCAAGCCATTACAATCGGCGGATTGACCATGCGACTTGGACCGCTATTCGAAACACGATGATCAATTCCAAAGAAATTGAGTTGTCCCCATCCGTGACCGAACAGTTTATGGCGTTGCTTTCCAAGCCGGTACGCCTAGGCGACCAATTACGCCGCTTACATCGCATGCGAGTATTGGAAAAGTGTATTCCTGCGTTCCACCACGCACGCTGCCTTTTGCAATTTAATGAATACCATAAATACACAGTCGACGAACATTCGCTACAAACCGTTGAGTTTGCCACCGAATTTGCGCAAGAAGTATCTACGCTAGGAAAAACTTACTCTGGCCTCACCAACAAAGGCTTGTTGCACTTAACGTTGTTGTTGCATGACTTGGGAAAGGGGTTCCCGGGGGACCACAGTGAAGTCGGCGAAACAATCGCTCGCGAAACCGCTAAACTCTTTGGACTTTCCCAACATAACACGGAGGTCTTGGCGTGGCTCGTGTTGAAACACTTGCGTATGGCACACACCGCATTTCGGCATGACTTACAAGACGAAAATGTCATCGTCCGTTTTGCAGCTGAAGTCGGCTCCGTTGAAAAACTTAAGATGCTGTTCATTATGACATGTGCCGACTTAGCAGCAGTAGGGCCCAACGTACTTAATCAGTGGAAGCAAGACTTGATTACCGAGCTGTTTCAAAAAACAAAACAACAACTCTCCGGCGAGTCTACTGGCAAGTACGCCCAAGACTGGATTACCCAAAAAAGCGAAGCACTATTAGCACAACTTACGACGTTGAATACATCGCATCCGTCTGTCACAGCCGCTGAAGCACCTAAATCCACGAAGCTAAGCAAGTACGAGCAAGCATGTCAAAGCTACATCGACATGCTCCCGCCCGCCTTGCTCGTCAAAGAACAACTCTCCGCCACAGCCGAATACTTGCAAGCGGTTATGCAAATTGAAGATGACCAAATAAAAACATGGGCCCGCTTCCACCCACAACAGAATGTTGTGGAGTATGCTATCGCCGCAAAAGCTGATTCTCTCGCAGGTTGCTTCCATCGTATTACGGGGGTTCTTTCCAGCCAACAAAACTCCATATTGAGCGTTGAAATTATCCAACTTCCAAACGGACATGTACTAGACCGTTTCTTTGTCACAGACTTAGCAAGTAATCAGGAACCGCCAGTACACCGTTTGAACGATATCCAAGAGAAAATCAATCGTTCGATCCAAGAACAAAAAGCGAGCAAGCCAAGTTTCCCCACGGTTTGGTCGGGGACGTCGGAAACATCCGTAGCGGAACTCAATCCAATGCCTGCTAAGGTCAACTTGGATAATGTCACCGCGGAAAAATATACAATTGTTACCGTCTTTGCCTACGATCGCATTGGCTTGTTGTACAAAATCACCAAAGCCCTGTATGATTTGAAGTGTGAGATCCACTTAGCAAAAATCGGAACTTATATCGACCAAGTCGTCGACGTTTTTTACGTGACGGACCGCGAGAATAATAAAATCGATTCCAAAGAACGTTTGGACAACATTCAAGAAACTTTGCTTGCTAAAATCGAAAAAGCCAATAAATAACATTTGCCCCTACGACATAACATTTTTTTACGGAGTTTTCCCCTATGACTGCCATCGAGACCCTAACCCCAAACCGTACTGCTGCTAGGACTGTAAAAACTCTTGCAATTCTGATGATCCTAGTCGTGGGACCAGTGGTAATTCTATCAGCCCAAGATGAAAAACCAGCGACGGCAGAAGAGACGCCGAACACTGATGAAGTTGAAGTTCAATCTGCCAAAGCTCAAGCACCCAAAAAATTCAAAGTCATTTTTGAATTGAGTACGGGAGAGGTTGAAATCGAAGTTGCTCGAAAACTCGCACCTCTGGGCGTCGATCAGTTTTATCAAGCGGTGAATGATGGATTTTATGATGAATGTCGTTTTTTCCGAGTGATTCCGGGCTTTGTAGTTCAATTTGGAATCAATGGAGACCCCGAGGTGCAACAGAATTGGAAAGATCATCCCATCAAAGATGATCCTGTCCTGTTCAGCAACCGCAAAGGTACTATTTGTTTTGCGACAAGCGGTCCGGACACCCGCACCACACAAATGTTCATAAACCTTGGTGACAATTCACGGTTAGATAAACTCGGTTTTTCGGCGTTTGGTCGAGTGAATAAGGGAATGAAACACATCGAAGCAATCACCGATGAATATGGTGAACAACCGCAGCAAGACAAAATCCAATCCGAAGGAAATGCTTACTTAAAAGAGAGCTTCCCCAAGATGGACTACATCCAGCGAGCGTACGTTGTCGGCCGTGATTCCAAAGCCAAATAATCGAATCGCAAAAGAAACATGCCGGAATTACCTGAAGTTGAGACAATGCGCCGTGGAATTTTAGCGATCCAAGGCGCTACGGTTACGCACGTTGAAAAAGTACGTTGCACCCGTAAACCAATTTCCATCAAGCCGACTATCAGCACGATTCGCCGCCGTATTGTTGGGCAACAGGTCCAAGCGGTAGAGCGCATTGGCAAACGTGTACTGATTCGATTTGAGAATGACGATCGCTTGGTATTCGAGCCACGCATGACCGGTCTGGTGCTCGTAAATGACCCACCCAGTAGTGCTCATCTTCGATTTCGAATTGGATTTTCAAGCGGAATCGACGAGGTCTTCTTTTGGGACCGCCGTGGACTCGGATTGATCTACTTACTCACTGCCGCAGAACTCCTGGAACGGCTCGGCCCCGACAAACTAGGCCCTGACGCGTTGGTCGTTAACGGAGAAGACTTACAGCGGATATTTGGTGCGTCAAAACGCCCAATCAAGGTTGCTCTTCTCGATCAAAAGCGGATCGCCGGTGTGGGAAATCTGTATGCATCGGAACTGCTGCATTTAGCTGGTATTCATCCCGCTAAAATGTGTCATCGCATTACGGCGCAACAGTGGTCGATAATTTGTGAAGCGATGCAAACGATTCTGCTAGCCGCCATTGAACAGGAAGGGTCAACGCTTTCCGATGGAACCTACCGCAACGCATTAAATGACCCCGGTGGATATCAAAACATGCACAGGGTATACGACAAAGAAAATAAAACATGTTCTACCTGTCACAGCCAGACCATTGAAAGAATTGTCCAAGCCCAACGCAGCACGTTCTTTTGCAAGGACTGCCAAACCCGCGCATAGGGCTTGATGACCAGACGCAGACCGCAGTTAAAACTCTAAAACTGACAGCCACTTGGCGGCAGCCGGATTCAGGACTAACAGAAAATAGAGTTTACGTTTAAACTAGAATAAGTGTTTTCAATAACATCGCTCTCATTTAAATTCACCAAACCCGCATTTACACCATGTCTGACATATCCCCCTCGACATCAAACGTCCCAAATGAAGCAGGCCGGTTTGGTCTTTTTGGTGGACGATATGTTCCCGAGACGTTAACCAAAGCGTTAAACGAGTTGACAACGGCTTATGCCGAAGCCAATCAGGATCCTGTATTCCAAAATCAACTGACAGAACTCTTCAACAACTTTGTAGGACGCCCTTCTCCACTGTACTTTGCCGAGCGATTAACCGCACATTGTGGCGGCGCTGAAATTTGGCTCAAACGCGAAGACACCAATCACACGGGCGCCCATAAGATCAATAACACGCTCGGCCAAGCCTTGCTCACGATGCGGATGGGGAAAAAACGGGTTATCGCAGAAACCGGTGCTGGGCAACATGGTGTTGCGACCGCCACCGCCTGTGCTCGCTTTGGACTGGAATGTGTCATCTATATGGGAACCGAAGATATTCGTCGCCAAGCTCCCAATGTCTTTAGCATGAAGCTGCTTGGTGCCGAAGTGCGACCTGTGGAAACAGGATCACGGACGCTACGCGACGCCATCAATGAAGCAATGCGAGAATGGATGAGTTCTGTCGAACATACACACTACATCATCGGATCCGTCGTCGGTCCGCATCCGTTCCCGATGATCGTCCGCGACTTTCAGTCCATCATTGGACAAGAAGCTCGCCAACAGAGTCTCGATCGTTTTGACGCTCTTCCCGACCTCCTGATCGCCTGTGTCGGTGGCGGCAGCAACGCGGCGGGACTGTTCTATCCATTTGTCGAGGATGCCGATGTGGCCATGCTCGGTGTTGAAGCAGGAGGTCGCGGGTCACAACCGGGCGACCATGCTTCGCCCTTGAGCTACGGTGAACACGGCGTCTTACATGGTAGCATGAGCTATGTGATGCAAGACGAAGATGGGCAAACATGTGATGTCCATTCCATTTCGGCTGGTCTCGATTATCCCGGCGTCGGCCCAGAACATAGTTACTGGAAAGATTCTGGGCGAGTCGAATATACTTCCTGTGAAGATGATGATGCGATGCATGCCTTCGATACTCTCACACAATGTGAAGGCATATTACCAGCGTTGGAAAGTTCACACGCGATTGCAGCTGCCATGAAGCAAGCTCGTGAACTGGGCCCTAGTAAGCGGATCGTAGTATGCCTGTCGGGTCGGGGAGACAAAGACAGTAATGAAATCGCTCGCATTAAAAAAGAAATGGCAGCGGCGGGCAACGACAAATCAATAACCGACAACTAATTTTCACCTAACGCAATATTTATGTCCGCTATCGACACCACGTTTAACGAACTTCGCAGCCAAGGCAAAACCGCCTTTATCCCATTTATTACCGCTGGCGATCCCGATCTAGAATTCACTGGCCAGGTCCTCGCAGAACTTGCAAAATGCGGCGCGAGCATTTGTGAATTGGGCATCCCTTACAGCGATCCGATAGCCGACGGCCCTGTGATTCAAGCGTCGTATACGCGGGCTCTAAATCAAAAAACCAAACTCAAGGCAATTCTTGAAAATGTTCAAACTTGGACTGCTGATTTATCAACTCCGCTTGTCACTATGGTCAGTTACAGTATCATTCATCGCCAAGGCCTAGAACACTACGTCGCACAAGCTAAGCAAGCTGGAGTCGCTGGAGCGATTGTCCCAGATTTGCTTGTCGAGGAAGCACCTGAGTTTGCAGCTATCTGTGAACGAGAAGATTTCAGCCTGATTCAACTTGTAACCCCAACAACACCTCGTGACCGAGCGCTGCGAATTTGTGAAACTACGAGTGGCTTTCTCTATTATGTTTCCGTTACCGGTATCACCGGCGCTCGACAAGAATTGCCGCCGGAAGTCGTCGATCAAGTCGGTTGGCTCAAATCAGAAACGGAATTACCGGTCTGTATCGGATTCGGGATCAGCCAAGCTGAGCAAGTCAAGATGTTATCGCAAGTGGCCGATGGAATTATCGTGGGATCTGCCATTGTCAAACGTGTTGCTGCCGCTGCAGACATGGGTAAAGCAAAGGCTCTGGAAAATGTCCGCGCTTTTGTGCAAGAGCTTATTGCTCAACTCTAGATTCAGTTCTTGTATAATGCTCCCATACACATTCAACTTCAACACAGGACACAACAATGACTTCGACTGACCTCAATGTGGAACAAGCGGTTGCGGGGCGCTACTCAGCCGCTTCTAAGAAAACCGAACCGGCTCTTTGTTGCCCCGTCGACTATGATGCCCAATGGCTCAAAGCGATTCCCGCTGAACTTATCCGCCGCGATTATGGCTGTGGTGATCCCGCCAAATATGTACAAACGGGCGATCATGTCCTCGATTTGGGATCAGGCGGTGGGAAGATCTGTTACATCGCTTCGCAGGTTGTAGGGCCTGAAGGCCAAGTCACCGGTGTCGATATCAACGACGACATGCTCGGACTTGCACGCCAATTTCAAGGTGAAGTTGTCGAGAACATTGGCTGGGATAATGTTTCATTTCGTAAGGGACGAATTCAAGACCTCAAACTCGACCTCGAGCAACTAGAAGAATATTTGCAAACATCACCAGCAAATGACGCTAATAGTTGGATTGCCGCGGAACAACAAGCCGAGACCCTCCAACATACTTCGCCCATGATTGCAAATGAGAGTGTTGATGTCGTCGTTTCAAACTGTGTTCTGAACTTAGTGAGAAACGAAGATCGCATACAATTGTTCAACGAGATTTTTCGCGTGCTAAAACCGGGTGGACGGGCAGTCATCAGTGACATCGTGTCCGATGGACCTGTTCCGCAACATCTGCAAGACGATGCAACGTTATGGAGTGGCTGTATCAGCGGGGCCTTTGAAGAACATGCCTTTTCCGCTGCCTTTACCGATGCCGGTTTTGTTTCCGTTGAAATTCTCGTGCGCCAAAACGATCCCTGGCAAACTGTTGAGGGTATCGAGTTTCGTAGCATGACAATCCGCGCTTGGAAACATCACAAAACGGAAACCACAGATGCAATCAATCTCAGCGATGAAGGCTGCTGTGAACCCGACGGCAACTGCTGCTGAACCATTCAACACCCAACAAACATACCACGGTTAGGAAAACGTCATGATTCACGTTATTGCCACCGCATACATTGATAAGGGACGACGGCAAGAGTTTATCCGTGCATTCAACGCCAACATCCCCAATGTCTTAGCGGAAAACGGCTGTATCCAATACACACCAACCGTCGACTTCGTGAGCGGCATTGATCGCCAAACTCCACCGGAAGAAGACACTGTTGTTATCATCGAACAGTGGGAAACCATTGAAGATTTAGAAAACCATCTTGTCGCACCACACATGTCGGAATATCGAGAGCGTGTCAAAGATATGGTTCGCTCGGTTGAATTAAGAATTACCACATCCCAATTGAACTCTTAAAATGCGCGACCTGTTACCACAATTATTGGAAATCGCCGCTGGCAAACGTGACGCCGTATATTGTCGCTTGGTCGAAACGCGTGGCAGTACCCCACAAAAACCGGGAGCCACAATGCTGATCTATGCCGATGGTTCCCAAGCCGGAACACTCGGAGGCGGATGCGTCGAAGCCGAAGTTAAACGTAAAGCACTTGGGATTTTGAACAGTGGCACAGGTGACGGAGAAATCGCTCTCTTTCAACTCGATAATGATTATGGTTGGGACGATGGACTGATTTGCGGTGGCCGTATGCATATTTTGATGCAACCGGTGCAAACAACGGCAGTCCGCGAATATCTGACTCAGCTGACCGAGTTGATTGTCCAATCACCCGGTTTTGTGGAGGTTATCGTATTTGACCAACAAAACGAGTCCGAACCTGCCACATTGATTTTGTTTGACGAACAAGCTCAACAAATTGCCTCACTTGGCGTAACCGATGGGACACCCGTCGAATCCATTTCTGCCATGGTGTCACCACTGACGGACCGACCCAAAGCAATCGCTCAAGATGGTATTGCGATTCTCCCCGTGTTAGAGCAATGCCGACTGTTAATCGTTGGCGGCGGGCATATTGGAAAAGCCGTGGCAGATCTTGCCTATGACTTAGATTTTGATGTGTGGGTACAAGATGACCGTGAATCGATTATCTCCGAGGATCGATTCCCGCGTGCTACCAAGCGTTTAGCCGGCAGTGTTGATCAAGTCCTGCCGGGATTACCGATTGATAAGGATACGTATTGTCTAATTGTGACTCGCGGCCACAACCATGATGAAGAAGCACTTTATTACCTAGCACCGCGTGGAGCTCGATATATAGGTATGATCGGGTCCAAACGAAAAATTCGGATGATCTTTGATGATTTGCGTACCCAAGGAATATCCGCCGAAGATTTAGAACAAGTGCACGCACCGGTCGGCGTCGAAATCGGATCGCAAACAGTCGTCGAAATTGCAATCAGTATATGTGCAGAACTCATTTCGCATCGCAATTGCAATGGAACGATCATCGGCCGGCCAGCAAAAATTGAGGTGCAGCGGTGAGCAGCTTTGCCATCATACCTGCGGCAGGTTTGAGTCGTCGTATGGGTGAACCTAAGCTGTTGAAAACGTACCGCCACAAACCGCTGATCCAACACACACTCGAAGCGTGGTGTCTAAGTAAGGTCGACCGCGTATTGGTTGTCATTCGTGCAGATGACCATGCCCTAGAAACACTGTTACAAAAGATTGGGCAAAGCTTGTCATTTGAAATCGCACTTGCCCAGGCACCACAGGAAATGAAAGATAGCTTTTGGGCTGGCTGGGAGCATTTGCAAAAGTCGTCTGCGTTGTCTGGAAATGATGTTATCTTGACGGCGCCGGCAGATATGCCGCATTTATCCAGTTCAATCATCAATCAACTCTTGGATTTCCATCCGCAGCACCCGAATTCAATCCTTGCACCGGAATATCAGGGACGTCGCGGACACCCAGCACTGTTTCCCTACATCGTAGCCCAAGCCGTTTCTCAGCTTACAAGCGAACAAGGGCTCAATGCTTTATGGGAACAATTTCCCCATCAATCGGTAGCCGTCGATACGGACGATTCATTTGGCGATTTTGATACGCCACAAGATTGGCCAGAACGATAGTGGTAATTTCAGGCGTTGTTGCGGTCGCTTAACACATTCAATAGCCGGTCCAAATCATCCTGATTATTGTAAGCATGGGGGCTTATTCGCAGTCGTCCGGCGCGACAACTCAATACGACGCGGTTGTCCATGCAAAGCTGACGCACTCGAGATAAATCCTCGCCAGGAAAATCAAATGACAGAATGCCTGACTGGTGGGCACGGTCTTCGGGTCCGAACAATTCAGCTCCCAAGTCGACCAGCGCTGTTCGAGCTACAGCGATGTAATCGAGAATCTGCTCAGCTATCGGCGACTCTTTCGCTGTTAAGCCGAGTTCTTTTAGGAATGACAGACTGGCTCCGAGGCCAATGAGGCCTACCATGTTATTGGAGCCGCCTTCGAACCGAGTTGCCGTTGGGCGAGGTTGCCAGTTTATCTGATCAAAATCGAATGGCCGTTTCACCGAATTCCAACCGACCATGACAGGTCGTAAAAAATCCAAGTGCGATTGTTTTAAATAAAATATGCCAGCTCCTTCGGGTCCTAACATCCACTTGTGACCGTCTGCCGCGACAAAATCCACGTCCAGTTGCTCAACATCCAATGGAAACACACCGATGCCTTGAATAGCGTCTAAAAATACGAGAATTCCTCGGGCATGGGCCGCAGCAATTAATTCTTCCAATTGCATACGATACCCAGTGCAAAATGAGACCCAACTAACAGTGATCAAACGTGTGCACGCGTCACAAGTGTCCAATATCTGTTGGATATCTACAGCAACATCTTTCACGTCAACAACTCGCACCTCAACCCCTTGGTCGCGCAAATTCATCCATGGATATTGATTCGCCGGAAACTCATTACTTAACGTGACAATATTATCACCCGAATTCCATGGAAACCCGTGTGCCACGATATTAATTCCCATGGACGTGTTCGGCACTAAGGCTATTTGCTGCGAAGATGTTCCGAGCATTTCCGCCGCGAGATTACGAGTATTCTCCACTTCACCTGCCCATTGAGGCCATAAAGCATCCCCCTGCTGCGACGCTTGCTGCAGCCAGGTAGCCATCACGCTTGCTGCTCGACCAGATAACGGTGCTACGGCGGCATGGTCAAAATAGGCGAATTGCTCAGCTATCGGCATGCACTCTCGCATGGTTTGAGCCAGTTCGCTATTCATGGTGTCCGCAACATTCATATTAAAACCTCAACGGGAAAAGAGCCCGTATAGAAAGTTAAAAGTAGATAATGAGAAAATATGGCGACGATTGCTCACCAAAGTGGCTATCAGTTGACGGTTAATTTGTAATTTATGGGAGTTTGCTGATCACAAAAAGACGATTAACATATACATATTGGGTTAATAACAATTTTATCCGCTATCGATATGGGGAAAAACGTACCTTAACTCAATGTTTCAAAAAAAATTTCGGTAGAATGGTAACATCTGCCATAAATTGTGTGAATTGATGTCGTTTTAGATGAAGCAACTTGATTATACTTTTTGGACTAGTTGATTTTCCGTCTGGGAGTTATTTAAGTTAACAATAATACTTCGAGTGTTTCAACATTGAGTTAGATCACAAGGAATCCGTCGAGTGTCAAAGGTATTCTGTTTTTTTGGGTTAGCGGTTGCTCTATTAATGCTTCTAATTTTTGCATTAGATTTGGCGATTGGTATTCCCTTTTCGCGAGCGAGCATCCTAATGGACATTGGTTCCTGTATTGGTGCTTTGGGTCTCGCTGGAATTAGCTTCATGACATTGCGCGAACCTACGAAGTAAGCTCTTGGACGAGAGTTATTGTTGTGCACGCTTTACTGTTATCTCAACCGCTTGGAGTAATCCTCGAGCCTTGTTGAGCGTCTCTTCGTATTCAGCCTGCGGATCACTGTCCGCCACGATTCCTGCTCCGGCTTGAACATAGATTTTATTGTCATTAATGACAAACGTACGTAGTGCGATACAGGTATCCATATTCCCGGCGTAATCGATATACCCCACCGCACCGGCGTAAGGCCCACGACGATGCGGTTCTAGTTCATCAATGATTTGCATGGCTCGCACCTTGGGCGCTCCGGAAACAGTCCCCGCGGGTAAGCAAGCTGCTAAGGCATCAAACGCATCTTTACCCTCTTGCAATTCTCCATTCACATTGGACGTAATATGCATCACATGGCTGTACCGTTCAATTACCATGACATCAGATAATTCGATGCTGCCGTAGCGCGCAATGCGTCCGAGATCGTTACGACCTAAATCCACCAACATCACATGTTCTGCTCGTTCTTTCGGGTCGGCCAGCAACTGTTGTGCCAACGCTTGGTCTTCGGCAACAGTCGCTCCTCGTGGACGTGTTCCCGCTAGCGGCCTAACGGTAACTTGCCCATCCACAACTCGGCACATAATCTCTGGTGAACTACCTACTAAAGTAACTTCTGGCGTTCGCAAGAAAAACATAAAGGGGCTAGGATTTACGACGCGCAGTGAACGATACAGTTCCAACGGATCGACTTGCATCGCCAGTTCCAATCGCTGACTGATGACCACTTGAAATATATCACCTGCCTCGATGTACTCGACGCACTTTGCAACCGCGTCTTGAAACTTCTCGGGGGTGAAATTGGATTCATACGGGACGTCAATTTCCGCCGACGCAGCGGTGATATCATCCATCGATAATGCAGCCGGAACATCTGCTAACCGAGCCACCAAGCTATCGACTCGAGCAGCAGCTGCGGCATAGGCTGTTGCTACATCACCGTCATGCATTTCGGGGCGAGCCATGACAATCACGAACAATGTTTTATTGATATTATCGAAAACAACCAGCGAATCATAAAATCCAAAAGTCATGTCTGGTATTTGACGATCATCATGCGGTGCATCCGGCAGCGATTCTTCGTACCGCACAACATCATAACCGGCATAGCCAATGACACCGCCTGAGAACGGAGGAAGCTCGTCAAGTTCAGCTACTTGAAATCCAGCGACTAAGTCACGCAATTCGTTCAAGGGATTATCGCAATGATATGTTTTACGCTCTTCGCCTTGGACTAACGTAACCTGTTGACCGCTTGCATGAATTTCCATGAAAGGATCGGTAGCCAAAATACTAAAGCGTCCAATTTTCTCGCCACCGATGACGCTCTCAAACAGGCAAACGCTGCCACCCTGATCTAACCGCTGAAAAGCCGACACGGGCGTCAGACCATCACTGAGCAAGGTGCGATAGACGGGGATTAATTGGTTTTCGGCGGCTAACGCTGAAAACGTTTCTAGGTCGGGACGATGGTTCATGGACAATTCTTGCATCAATAACTAAGAACAAATGCGATATCCTATTAATACATCATAATACATCGTCACTCTCAAACGAGAAACCCTTAACAATCGCCTTGAATAAGCTAATTCGTATCCGGCAAGGCGGACAATGCATTCACACTGCCCGGCAATGTAATTTCGCTATTCTTGACAGGTTCGTTGGCATTGATAAAATTCTAACAGTCATCTATTTTCAAACGAGCGTCTCGTCAACCGAGAATACCCACCGCACACAAAACTAGAGCTTAAACAAATCGAGCGGAAAGGCAGCAGACCAATGAAATGTCAACATTGTGAACGCCCAGCGACCTTTCATATCACCGAGTTAACGGATGAAGTTCCCGACGAACTTCACCTGTGCGAAGAACACGCCCGGGTTTACCTCATCCAAGCGGAAGCACCTGAATTGGAGTCGCCATCGATCGCGGGGGCTTTAGCCCAGCATCTCAAGATTGGTCAAGCGGCTGAAGAACTCGCTCGACTCGACCAACAAGAATGTCCGATCTGTGGCATTACCTTCTACGAGTTTCGACATGCAGGGCGTTTAGGATGCCCGCATGATTATGTCTGTTTCGACGACAAAATCGCACCGATCATTATGAGCATCCATAATGCCTCACAGCATATTGGCAAACGCCCCAAATCCGGAATGGATGGGACAGACCGACGCACCGAGTTAATCCGACTACGGCGCGACATGGAAGCAGCTGTTAGTCGTGAAGATTACGAACAAGCGACGACACTGCGAGATGAAATACAAACTCTTTCCGATTCCATGGAGGCCGATGATTCATCGGAATAGCCATGCACTTAAATGAACTAGCTGAAGGTGGCGGCGAATGGTTGCGGGGGACTGGACCTGAATCCGATATTGTGATCAGTTCTCGGATTCGCATTGCCCGTAACCTTTCCGATTTCCCCTTCATTCGCAAAGCAACCGATGCAGACAAAAAACAAATAGAATCCTCTGTTGAACAAGCGGTCAAATCCGTCACCCAATGGAAAGATCACGTTTCCTACGTCAACGTCAACGACCTTGCCGATTTAGACCGTCAGTTTCTCATCGAGCGACAACTGATCAGTCGCGAACTCGCCGAATGTAATGGCGTCCGCTCTGTTGCGATCGATCATAATGAGAAATTTAGTGTCATGGTGAACGAAGAAGATCATATTCGGATCCAAGTCATGCAAAGTGGATTGGATCTATTCGAAGCCTGGAAACAGATTGATTGGATCGATGATTGTATCGAAGAACACGTCCAATACGCATTTCACAAATCACTCGGTTACCTAACTGCTTGTCCCACCAACGTCGGCACAGGGTTACGAGTAAGTGTCATGTTACATTTACCAGCACTTGTGATGACTCGCGAAGTGGACAAGGTCTTTCGCAGCTTGCATAAAATCAACCTTGCCGTACGAGGACTCTATGGCGAGGGATCTGAAGCCATGGGTGATTTCTATCAGATCAGTAATCAAATCACGCTCGGGCAAAGTGAATTGGATTTAGTACAACAGGTCAATGATGTTATTCCAGTGATGATTGCGTACGAACAAAAAGCCAGAGATTTTCTTGCCCGCGAAAGCCAGCAAGAGCTAAAAGACCGCGTTAGTCGTGCCTACGGTATATTGAGTACCGCACAGACCATCAGCAGTGAAGAAACGATGCATTTATTGTCGAGTGTGCGGATGGGCGTCAACATGGGATTGATTGACCTAGACATCCCAACCTTAAATCGTTTGTTCATCCATACTCAACCAGCACATTTACAAAAGATGCATGGTGCGGCGTTGGACATCGCGGATCGAAATATTCAACGAGCGAGCTATCTACAGCAAGAGCTACGCAACCACGAGAACTAGCTATCGGATGAGGATAGCTTTTGTCGCAATTGCCCGATAATTTCCGCTGGCACAAACCGCACGAGCATTTCATCATCCGAGAATTCAGCGATTTGTTTAATCAGCGTACTCGAGACGTGAGAGAACTCTTCGTCGGCCATAAGAAAAACCGTTTCGATTTCGGGGTCCAGTTGCCGATTGGCCATCATCACGGTAAATTCGCCCGCAATATCTGTCAGCGGTCGAACACCTCGAATCATTACCCGCGCCTCACACTCACGTACAAACTTGACGGCTAGACCGTCGAATGTTTGCACTTGCACATTGTCCCACTTCACAGTTACTTGTCGAACTAACTTAAGTCTCTCATCAAGCGTAAACAGAGATTGCTTCTCGACATTCACGCCGATTCCGACGATCAAAGTATCCACGAGTTTCCGAGCCCGTTTGATGATATTCAAATGCCCCAGAGTGATGGGATCAAACGAACCTGTATATACGGCAGTACGCGACATAATAAAATCCAAACACTAACAAATATCTCAACGCTAATCGTATCATAACATCAGTAACCTAGCGGGGTAGGCTGAATTGTCGATTCATTCCCTAGCATGAGACCATACGGTTACGATATTTTATGTGAATGTCCTGATTACTAATACGTAGTTAAAAATTGCACCGGACATAGAACGCAACATCACCTATAATCAAAGTAGACGATGTCGGTAAATCAAAACCTCTTTTCTGTATTATGCATTCAGAACCCAACAACTTGATACCCGTTCATTTGCAATCAGAATCTACAGAATTGCAACCCGAAACTTCACAGGTCGAAGCCGAATCTGCGCCGCAGGAAGTTTTAACCGACGCACAAATACACAGCCGCAAAACACTAAGGCAAGTTCTACAAAACGTCGGCGCTCTCGGCATTTCCACTTTCGTCCACACGTTGATTTTAATCGTTCTGGGCATCCTTACCATGACGCCCGAAATCCTTGAATCACTCGAAATGGTCGTCCTCAATACCCCTGAAGAAGAAATCGTCCTCGAAGAAGAAATGGTCACCGTCGAACTTGAAGAAGACATGACCCCGTCAGAAGAAATCAATACCGACCCCACCACGGCACCGACTGCGGGAATCCCCACCGCTATCGGAGCTGCCGTCTTCTCGGAAGCTCAATTCGATGCCGAAGTTAGCGACAGTGAAGTTGAACCAACGGAAATGGCCGCCTCGGAAATCAAACTACCAGCGAGCGTTTCTGAATCGTTACTAACAACCGTCCCTCTGGGATCCTATGGCGACCCTCGCGAAGTCGTTGACAATATCCAGCAAGCAATGGATCGCATTACCCAAGAACTCATTTTTATGCTCGAAGAAAGTGACGTCCTCGTCGTCTGGGTCTTTGATCAATCAGTAAGCATGCGAAATGATCAAAAAGAAATCCGCGAACGGATCAATCAAGTCTATATCGAATTAGGACTAGCCGACAACGCTGCTGGCGACCACTTGCTCACCGCCGTCACGAGTTTTGGTTCCGGCTATATTCGACACACCCGAAATCCAACATCGAATCTCGAACTCATCAAAGCAGCTATTAATGACGTGCCCATCGACCCCTCGGGTGCTGAACTAATCTGCCCAGCAATCGTTCGTGCGATCAATGATCACACGAGCTATACCTCGCGCGGTCAACGTCAAATGGCTTTAATCGTTGTGAGTGATGAAAGTGGCAATCCGGAAAACAATGTTCAGTTTTTAGAAAGCGCAGTGCAAGCAGCGAAAGTTGCTAAGTGTCGCACATACTTTTTGGGCCGTGAAGCCGTTTTCGGATATCCCCACGCATACATGCGATGGCAGCATCCACAAACCGGTGCCGTACATTGGTTGAAGGTCGACCGTGGACCCGAAACGGCCTTTGTGGAACAACTTCAAACCAACGGGTTTCGCCGCCGCACCGATGCCTTTTCCAGTGGCTTCGGGCCGTATGAACAATGTCGGATCGCACGTGAATCGGGCGGAATCTTCTTTATGCTGCCCACGGTTGAGAAGAATCTAGTGCGTGGCGAAGCAGATAAACGACGTTACAAACTTAAAGCAATGAAGCCCTATTTGCCCGACCTCAATAGCCGCCAATATCAATTTACTAAACGAGATGAAACTCCGCTGCGAACCTTCATCTGGCAAGTCATCCTAGATCTCAATCCACTCAACGAACAAACCGCTGAAATTATTGAATTGCGGATGCGATTTTCCACTGATGCAACAACTTTTTTGAGACAAGCTCGACAAGAACAACAAAAAGCAAAAACCTATCTAATTTATCTCGCCAATGCCCAGAAAGCTCTCGAAAGTGGCTACGAACTACGTGAATCAGAACTGAACGCACGCTGGCAAGCTAACTATGACTTGATCTATGCACAACTGATCGCTTATCAAGCGCGAGTCTATGAGTATGGCGCCGCACTGGAAGTTTTTATCCGCAATCCTAAAACTGTACCGTTGATGCTACCTCCCAATCGCAGACTTGTCGGTTGGGATATTACTGGACAATCCAAACTATCTGCGGCAGAAGTCAGTCAACCGTATATTGAACGAGCCGTTGAGCTATTTAACACGGTCATTGAACTGCACGATGGAACCCCTTGGTCGGAACGCGCGACTCAAGAAATCGATCGAGGCTTCGGATTACAACTCGTACCCGTTTACCGAACGCCACCGCGACGCACACCTTCCGGTGTACCGCCAATTCCCATTCCAAAGCTGTAGCCACAACAAGTCACGACTGCATTATTTGCCATAAAAGTTCGCTATGGACCATCTACTTGAATACGCCGTTGTCACATTTTTAGTGCTGTTCGGATTAACGCCTTTATGGCTGAACCATCAAAAGCGAGGTAATCCTAATCGGTGGTGGGTCATTACCACGCTGCTCGGACTAAGCTGGTGCATTACGAGCTTTGTGTTGCGTGACAAAACCCCAGACATGCAACTCTCAAACGCTGTGCCGCGAGTTGTCAATCACGGCGATTATGTCGGAGCACAAACCTGTGTCAGCTGTCACCAAGAACAGCACAAATCATGGTTTGCCTCATACCATCGTACGATGACACAAATTGCCTCACCTGTTGCGATTCAAGCTGACTTTGACGGTCGCGAACTAAAACTAGGACAGACCACATACAAGCTCTTCATGCAAGGCGAACAGTATTGGGTCAGAACTCCTCAACCCAAATGGGAGCTCAATCAAGATCCAGTAAAAATTCGCGATCACCCAAACCCGCCAATGAGCGACCAACGTATTGTGATGGTCACCGGTTCCCATGCGATGCAGATGTTCTGGATTTCGCTTGAACACTCCAACTCCGATCTTGAAAATCCAGCCGATGCGCGAAATGACGATCTGCAACATGTCGAGAACAATACCCTCGCGTTGTTCCCGTGGGTCTATATGATTGCCGACAAAAGATGGATCCCTTATGAAGATTCATTTATCGTCGATCCTTCACTTGGTCGGCCGCCAACTGTCTGGAATCCCACTTGTATTGCGTGTCACAGTGTCGCTGGGAGGCCCACCCTTATTAGTGAAAAGGTTCTGTCGTTCGACACCAAAGTGGTTGACTTAGGTATTGCCTGTGAAGCTTGTCACGGTCCCGGAAAACAACATGTGGATCACTTTCAGAATCCGCTAACTCGGTACGAATCACACCTATCCGTAGATACTGCGCCAACCTATATCACTAATCCATCAAAACTCGACAAGGAACAACAGGCTCAAGTCTGTGCACAATGTCATAGTTTGTTTGAAGCACATTCGCTAAAGAACTTTCTCGCTGACGGTGTCGGATTCAAACCAGGCGGTGATTTGGCAAAGCACCTAAAATTAATCGAATACGAAACACTTGAGAAAGACACGCTGTATTACAACATGCACTGGAACGATGGTAGCATTCGCATTGGCGGCCGCGAGTTTCAAGGGATGTCCAAATCTGAGTGTTATCTCAATGGTGAAATGACATGCCTCAGTTGCCATAGCATTCACTCCATGCAAGAACAAAATGGCCTGCTCGGTAAAAAGATGGAATCCAATCATGCTTGCGTTCAATGCCATCAGGAACCACAGTACACCGAACAGCTTGAATCTCATACACATCATCAACAAGGTACCGCCGCTAGTCTGTGCTACAACTGTCACATGCCACACACCTCCTATGCCTTGATGGGGGGAATTCGTAGCCACAAGATCGACATTCCCCGTGTGACAAAGGTTAAACAAAACGAAAAACCTAATGCCTGTAACCTCTGTCACATCGACAAACCACTGCAATGGACGGCCGACACATTAACACAATGGTATGGACATGCTGCCGTAGAACTCGAACCAACCTATCAAAACACGGCTGCGGGAATTGTCTGGATCATGCAAGGAAATGCGATCCACCGCACACTCGCTGCTTGGCACATGAGTTGGGAACCAACTCAAAAAACCTCGGCGATGCAGTGGCGGTTTCCATATTTGCTGCAACTGCTTAACGACAACTATTCCGCCACTCGCTATGTGACATGGCAATCTCTTAATCGGATCCCTAGCTTTACCGAACTACAACTAGGTGACATTTCTTATGACTTCATTGATCCGCCAGATAAACGCATCAACTATCAACAATCATTGATGAGCCGCTGGATCAAATTAATGGGACACCAAGCAGAACAACGCTCAGAATTGCTCATCGAAAACGGTACACTCAATAGCGATGCGATCTATAGACTCTACCAAAACCGCGATAACACTAAGATACTCATGATTGAGTGATCGAGTGAGGCGTTCCGCCTAGCGCTGATAGATCGGTACGTAAGCTTGGTCGAGTTGCATGATAATTAAATTACAAGCCGTGACGTAAATGGGGCCGATGTTACCGGTCCAACTACCGTTGTCCGTTTGTTCTTTAGAAATGCGGTCATACAACTGGTCGCGAAATGGCAGCCATTCTTTTTTCCCTTGGCGGTAAACAACTTGCGAATAATACAAGTATGTGTAATGCCAGTGGCCAAACGATCTAGCACCAGTGGAGATGTTGTATAAGTTCTTTTTCGTGTACGCCAACATCGCCGGCACATGCTCGCTTTCGTAATCGCCAGCGTTGTACAAGCAAGCGAGCGACGCAGCAGTAATCGCGGGACGAGAAGATCCTCGATTCCGCGAACTGTAAGAGATACCACCATCGGGATTCTTGCACGTGTAAATATACTTGCGCGCTTTATCGATGACTTCTGAAGAAACAGGAATCCCAGCGTTGCGGCAACCGCGCAATCCTTGGACTTGAGTGATCGTCGTCGAACCTTCGTCAAAGTTGTTGCCATCTTTCGCACTGACGTAACCCCAACCACCAGAAGGTGTTTGGGCATTTGCGCTAAATTCAACCGCTTTCTTTAAAATCTGGATCAATTCTTCACGGCGTTCTAGATCTTCTTCTTCACCTATAACTTGTGACAAAAACAACATCGAAAACCCATGGCCATAGGTATAACGATTATCCGACAAGGGGTCGCCAAGCAGACCATTGGAACGGGCTTTAGTGGTAATGTAGTCAACACACTTACGGATACCGCGAGCATAAGGACCTTGAGTCGTTGTTGAACCGGAACAAATCAGAGCGGTACCTGCCAGAGCTGTCATCGCTGTAGGATAATTCCCAGCAGTCCAGTGACCGAGCGATGATTGCGTTCGCATTACCCAATCTAAGCCCTTCTTGATCGACAACTTCCAAGCTGGTTTAGTGTTAGCTGCCTGCATAACTGTAGGTGCTGCGATAGGCAAACATGAAGCCGCAGCGAGCGACTGCAGTGCACGACGGCGATTAATCAACGACCTCTCGGTTTGATTTGATTGGCCACTCTTCATTTTGATGCATGCTCCGTGTTGGATTGCAATTTTCAACGTACTGTCTTTCAATCATTCTAACCAACAATTGCTTTTAATGATAGAAAAGACGTCTTCAATCTGATTACTACAAGCCTGCGGTGATCGCTGAAATAAGTCCGTCGAGTGAATGTTCTTGAGCTTCTGCGTCGACCGTCACGTCTAAGGCACTCAAAGCACCACTGGTAATAGGACTAATACTAGCGACTTTGGCTTGGCTTATCGCGGGCCCAAGCAAGGCAACTAGGCTCCGACCAATCGCAGAGCTTGTAACAGTAATCCAATCAATTTCCCCTGCGGCAAGTGCAGCAGCTACAGCGGGGTCAATCTCTGTGACATCACGGCTCACATAGGCAACGACTTGAGTGACTTCCGCTCCATCACTTTTCAACATCTCACCTAGAGTATCACGACCTCGGCTGGCACGAACCAATAACACAGAGCTGCCAGTAGCCTCGTCACGTAATGACTCCGCTAATGATTCCGCTCGATACTCGGCAGGTATTAAATCACACTTCAAGTGTCGTTGTTTTAGTGCCGCCGCAGTACCTGGCCCCATCGCGGCGATCTTAACGCCGGCAAACTGCCGAGCGTCCAACTCCAGCGTAGCCAATCGATCCAGAAAATATTGAACACCATTGCGACTTGAAAAGACAATCCAGTCAAAATCCGCAAGCCTGTGGATTATTTGATCCACTGCTTCATAGGATTCCGGCGGACTGATCTCAATCGCGGGTTGGACTAGCACGTCAGCGCCTAACTCCGTCAACTTCGCCGTAAACTCTTGAGCTTGTTCAGCGCTACGAGTAACTAAGATTCGTTGGCCAAATAATAGCCGCTGTTCAAACCATGAATTCATGTCGGTCGCTCCTGCTACCTCACCTACAATTACAATCGCTGGCGGGCGAATGCGCTGGGTCCCCGTAAAATATTCTTGAACTTCTGACAGTGTACATTTTACCGAAAACTGATCCGCACAGCTAATCCGCCGCACAATCATCACAGGCGTATCCGGCGACTTACCGTTTGTTATAAGCTCATTGGTCCATAACTTGGCTGTCGTGACGCCCATGTAAAACACTAATGTCCCAGGGAACTTCGCCAACGCTTGAAAATCCAGTGAAGATGATTCTTTGCCAGTTTGCTCACTACCGGTTACGAAAGCAACCGCCGAGGCGCTATCTCTGTGCGTCAGCGGGACACCGACGCAACTACCAGCGGCCATTGCCGCTGTGATTCCAGGTACGACCTCGTAATCAATGTTATGCAAGGCTAAAGCGTGGGTCTCTTCGGCACAGCGGGCAAAGATCGCTGGATCCCCGCCCTTAAGCCGGACAATCTTTAACCCCTGTTGGGCTAACCTCACCAATTCATCGTTGATTTCCTGTTGCGTCCAGAGTTTGCCAATTCCGTGGCGACCAAGACAAATCCGCCTCGCATCAGGACGTACATGCTGTAAAATTAACGGATTGGCCAGGAAATCATAGAGCACCACGTCCGCCTGCTCGAGACATTTAGCTGCTCGTAACGTGATGTAACTGGGATCGCCGGGACCAGCGCCTACGAGATAGACAAAACCGGGCAATGTTGTATCCTGAGTCATAGTAACCGCTGTGAACCTGCTTTAAGCACCCCAAAAATTAACCCCTGAACCATTTGGCTTGCAACGCACTATTCTAAAATTGATCAGGATATTTTCGATTGGAACCTGCACCCACTAAATCTGCAAGGCATCCGCTAACAAACCAAGCTGATTATCAAGCAGGCTTGTCGCGTGGTGAGCGTCAATCGCTGCAACACCTATTCGAAAAATCACTCGAGTGGCTGCAGCACTCCCCGCCGAATTATCAACAAACTCTCGCCGGGTTGGCACAGTGTATGAAAGCGGATCCACAGGCAGCCGTCTACTGCTATGAATATCTACAAACAATTGAAATAGCCGTTGCCGCAAACTATCTCCACTTCAATTGGTTCGAGCGACGGAAAAATCGTAAGCTCGTACTGGAAATCGAACAACTTGTCGAAGCTGAGGATTGGCAAGCAGTCTTTGACCGTGCTCCCAAAGCTATTTATCATAATCCGCAACATGCGCAGCTATTGACGCTTCTGGCGACAGCTTGCCAAACGACAGATTCTCCGGACTGTGCCCGAGCATATTGCCAATTTGCCTTGAAGTACGATCCTGGCTGCCAAGGGACACATATTCAAATTATTAATAACTATTTGGCGACAGGACAATTTGATGATGCCAAAGAACATTGGTTACAGTTGCACACTCTAAACACATTTACACGTGGCCAATTGCAACAACTCGAACAGGCACTGCCAGTTGAAATTCAAGCAACCCTACCCTCCCTTGAATTTGCAGCAACCGTTGGCCAATTGGATAAGCAATTATCCCAAGAACCTCAAGATGAAAAGGCTTGGCACCAACTGTGCAAACTTTACCAAGACAATCAATTGTTTTCACGTGCACTGGAGTGCTGCCAGTTAGCCAATCAAGCATTAGGCAAGAGTGTCGAGTGGGAGCAATTAAGTTTACATCTACGTAAACAGCAGGCTGAAAGCAGGATCCGTTTTTATGAGCAAGCTAGTCAAGCTTCTACGAGTTTCGTGGCCCCGTGGCTAATGGACGATTTAACGGATGAATTGATGCGCGTACGCACGGAATATTATCAAGCACGTTGTACAACATTCCCAAACGAAACGGATAACTTCGTTCGCCTCGCTTGGTGTCTATCGGAAGCGGACAATTCCTACGAGGCGTTAACAGTTTTCGATAACATCGATCTCAGTCAACTCACGCCGCAATGGTCGGTCATCGCTTTGCTAGGTCAAGGTGAAACACAACAACGATTGCGCCAGTTTGACAAAGCAACGCACTGAATATCTTCGAAAAATCCCTTGAGGACATACAACAAAGTGATCCGGAATTAGTTGATATCCCGACCCTACAACACGAACAAATAGGGCTAAGACTACTCAAAAGATCCAAACTATTGGCCCAAGCGATGGATTTACCTCAAATCACCCAACAATGTGCCACGATCGCTAAAAAAACCTCGTTATCTATAGATGCCTGAGCAATTCAGCGCCTAGACAAAACGCAAGTTTTAGTCGATAAATGATGTTTCGACAAAAATCAAAACACGTCGACAATCGATAAAACATTTAGAATCACTTTAGAACCACATAATTAAGTACATTTAGAGACCCTGGTCTAAGAACGCCAGTTAGCCCAGTTGGAGAAATATGCCAAATTCAGCAAGTGCAGGAAAACGACTTCGTCAAAACCACTCACGCCGCGATGCAAACCGAGCGACGCGTTCGAAATTGCGAACATACATTCGCCGCGTACAAGACGCAACTGCGGCCTACGAAACTGTCGTTGCCGAGAATGGCGATGCCGATGCAGCATTAGCGACTGTCAATGAAGCATATCGTGACGCGCAAATCAAAATCGATAAGGCTGGTGCTAAGAGCCTGATTCATAAAAACAAAGCCGCACGCACCAAATCTCGCCTTCAAAAGATGATTAAGAAGGCCAAAGGCATCGCCTAAGACGCGTAGAGACGGCGTCCTTGAACATTTCTCGAATGTTGATTTGTGAGCGTAGTCTAATCCCAGACAATTTTCTCTGCATCAAATACGGGACCGTCCACGCAGGTACGTTTGTAGTCCCAGGATCCGTCAGATTCTTTGCAACGCGTGACACAACTAAAGCAAATTCCAATACCACATGCCATGGGCGTCTCTAGCGATACTTGGCACGGTACACTCCATTGCTGGGCAACCTTGGCAACTGCCGCCATCATGGGATCAGGCCCACAACAGACCACTCGCGCGCCTTGATTGCTACCGTGTACTTTCGCATCGGTTTGCAACACTTGCTCAAGCATTTCGGTCACCAACCCCTGCGCACCTGCGGAACCATCATCCGTACAAATCTGGGTGTTCACACCGATTTTTTCAAAATCATCAACTCCAGCCAACAATTCAGCATTCCGTGCACCATAGCAAAACGTAACCTGTTGGGCGGGTAAACATTCACGTCCAAACTTTTGCAAACCAAGGTATTCACGAGCCAAGCATAAAAACGGCGTCTGACCAATACCACCGGCCACCATGATCAGGTGCCTCGTCTCGATTGGACGGAATCCGTTTCCTAATGGCCCCCAAACTACTAGCTCCTGCCCTTGCTTGGCGTTGACGAGGCGAGTCGTTAAATTCCCCTTCACCAAATAGACCACATCAATATCCGACCAGTTTCCAGATTCGTCTTGGTGCAAATTGTAAACCGCAAGGGGACGACCTATTAAAGGGTCATCGCGATCGGCTAATCGCAGCATAATAAACTGACCCGGCTGTGCTGCCGCGGCAATCGCTGGGCAACGCAATCGCAACCTCCACGTCCCTTGAGCCACCTCGACATTTTCAACGACGACAACGGTTTCTTGTGCCGCGCCGTCCGCATAAAACTCTGCCTGCAAAGGATTGGATTTCGTACTGCTATCCGCATTAGAATTCATAAAATTGATTACCTTCGTCGTCCTCGACCGGCGGCGGATGTGCTTGATTTGCCTCGGCGTCCACGACCCGTCGACGCGCGTTGTCGTTTCCCGTTGCTTGATGTTCGAGGTTTGGACTTGCGCGATACAGTTTTAGGTGTTGATGAACTTCCTTTACGCACTCTTGCTGTTCGTTTCTTCTTGACACCAGCGGAACTTCGCGATTTGGTTTTTGTAAGCTTCTTCAGCGCTGAAACTTCCCGGTAAGTCAGTTCACGATATGCACCTTCTGGAAGATCAGCCAGACGAATGGGACCAATCGCAACACGTTTAAGCATCAACACCTTGTGTCGGACTCGAGCCAGAACTCGCCGAATCTCGCGGTTCTTACCTTCACTCAGGACCATTTCTAAATCCGTTGTTTTTTTCCGATGCGATTTAATTCGAATCGACTCGACATGCGCTTTGCCATCTGACAAATACACACCTTCACGGATCTCGGCCAAATCCGCGCGACGCATATCGCCCGCAACTCGAACCAAATAAACTTTGCTGACCTCATAACTTGGATGCGCAATTCGATTCGCTAGTTCACCGTCATTGGTGATAATAATCAAACCTTCGCTTGAACGGTCTAACCGACCGATCGTAAAAAGATGATTCGCATCGCCAATTAAGTCCAACACTCTTACTCGACCCGCGGGATCATTGTTCGTGCACAATACTCCGGCAGGTTTGTTGAGAATATAGTACCGCAGTGTGGGACGCGCAATTTGTTGCCCGTCCACTTTGATTTCTTGTTCATCCGGATTGACCTTGGTGCCCAGCTTTTTGACCACTTGGCGATCCACTTCAACCCGACCTTCGGATATCAACTCTTCACAACTGCGACGACTTCCTAGTCCGGCGGCGGCAAGTACCTTTTGCAGTCGAACTTTGCTACCACCAGCGGCCAATTTCCGAGTATCTCCAGATGAGGAACGGGTGGACTTTTTGCGAGGACTTGTAGGTCGAGGCCGAACGGAAGCCTGCTTGGGCTGACGCTTGCTCGTTGAACGATTTTTCTTTTTTACGGGTGCCATGGATATTTCTCTAATCACGCTGGATTTATATATTGCCTGTGGGTTCGGCGAATTGCGTTGTCATTTTGAAAGGGTCAATAAATTAAGCCGGATCATAACCATCCGCATAAGGATTACGGTTGCGAGGCATAAATCTACAGAGTGCAATTCCGAAGAAGTAAAGAATTGTCAGTGGACCGGCGAGCATTAACATACTCAGGGGATCAGCAGGCGTTAAAAACATCGATGCAATAAAGATGACTAAGACCGCGACTCTCCACTTTGCCAAGTATGCCTCGATCGTAAACATCCCAATCCGTTGTAGCATCAGCATCACCAACGGTAACTGAAAGGCAATTCCAAAACCGAGCGGCAAGAACATCACAAACCCTAACCACTCACTAATACGCGGGTCGGGGTCGATCTCCATCATGCGGTTGTAGCTGAATAGGAAATCCAATACCGGTTCCATCACCACGAAAAATGCCATGGCCGCACCGCCAAAAAACAACATTAAGCTAAACGGCAAGTAAATGTATACGTATTTCCGTTCGTGTGGATACAACCCAGCCGCAATGAACTGCCAAATCTGATAGAAAATCCACGGGCTCGAAAGAATAATTCCACCAATGAATGCCGCCTTGATCCAAATCATAAATCCCTCGTGAGCGTTAAGAGTCTGCACTCTTACGTCCACTTTTTCCCACACCGGTACTGTAATAGTTACAGGTCGAGCGGAACGTAGAAAATCGCTAAACGCATTGGTCATAATAAACTTGTTAACTCGGCGTTTCTCATCCTGGCGAGCAACATATGTGGATTTGTCTTGGATTTGCTGCTCCAAATCAGCAAACACGGCTCCTACGTCAATCGCATTTTCATCAGCATTATCTAAGCCTAAATCCATCCAACTCGACGTCTTCTTCTCAACTTTCTTTCGCACCAATTCTCGCAAAGATTCGTGCTTGAAAAGTTCCGGTTCTTCAGCCCATACATTGAGCAACTCCACAGCACCATCAGCTAGTCCGCTAACAGCACCGTCGGGCGGCTGTTGTGCTAGCTTGTCAAACGTCTCGCGTTGTTGCTCCGATAATAATCCCAATAAATATATCGCCCAATCTTGCTTAGCGTTCGAGTGTATATGTTGGAAAAATAATCGGTGGTTAGATATACCATCATCCTCAATTAGAAAATCCTGTTCTACAAACATATAGCTTTTATATGGCAACCCCTCGAACACCTGAGGCAGGGATTGACGCAAGTTGATGAACAACTGGTCAATTTCAATTTCCATCGTGTCGGCGGAATAGCCCTCGTCCTCAATCATTCCAGCGGTTTCCGCGTGCCTAAAGCCATCCGTTCGAACTAAATCAAATGACCGTTGCTGATAATATTCACGCAACGCATCCTTCAGTGGCACTTGAATCTCTTTCACAATATCTTTGGCCACAAAGATTCCAACTCCGACGCCGATCAGTAAACCAATCATCCCGCGAAACAAACATTGGCGCAATTCTTCTAAGTGATCGCCGAATGACATCGTGGATTCGGAGAACAAGTCTTCCTTGGGGTTCTTTGCCATGATATTTACCGCAATAAATGTGTGGTCGGGGTGTCTGCTGAAACGGTTTCCGGAGTATCTAGTGCAATACTAAGCTGAAACGTCATGAATCAAGACAGCCAATCCAGAACTTCACAGTTGTGAAAAGGCTACAAATTTAGCATACGGATGGAAACTGCCGCACCAGCTCTATCAAGCAATTAGCTCAACACCTGAATTATAACAGGTGCCCTCATAATAGCCAATATGCCAAATCGCTCACTAGCAAATGACATGCATATCAATTCGTGATTGGATTTGTATTCCTTCTTTTGCGCAAGATTCGTATACTTCTACGACCGCCAAACAAGATCGTTGGAACTTATGCACCAAAAACCCACCATTATCAAGTTGACTTGGGCCCTTCTCGCCAGCACGCTACTCTGCGGTTGTCGCCACGTCCAACAGCAAATAACGGGGCCTCGAGGTGATATTAGACAACAGCAATATCGGGCAGCGTTGTTTGACCCCTACGCTTTGCCAGAAATCGGAAATGATCAGGGCGGCATGCGACCACGGGAATTTTCACGACCGTTACCGGAAATTGTTCGTGAGCAAACTCTTGCCGAACTATACAATTCGCGGCAATAATTAATGTGCGTATACCGCGCAATCTTTATATAGCCTCAGGACCACGTTCACCGGTGCGGATGCGGATACAATCTTCCATCGGCAACACAAATACTTTGCCGTCGCCTATTTCACCGGCTTCCCCAGTGCGGCCACCCTGTAGAACCGCTGTAATCGTCGCTTCGACAAACTCATCGTTTACAGCAATCTGCAATTGTACTTTGCGTATCAAATTGACTGCCAAGTCATGACCGCGATACGTCTCTG
>LWDU01037124.1_pt1 | contig 33376 bp, 37 predicted proteins | sample 727161 | NCBI WGS metagenome assembly LWDU01 (sample SAMN04566230, study PRJNA314399) | hydrothermal vent metagenome | isolation source: deep sea hydrothermal plume seawater | place: Mexico: Gulf of California, Guaymas Basin | collected 2004-07-11 | reverse complement strand
AGCCAGATACCACCGGGTGCATAACAAAACAATTTCTTTCTCAAAATGATATCCTTTGAAACTCAGCATGAGGGCTCCAAGAGTATTGTTTATTTGATGCCACGGATGCTCCTATGAAATCGCTGGTGATAACAATCTGAACTTTGCGACAGAACAGAATATCGTTGTGCCATCTTTACGAAACCAGGGTCAACGCCAAGATATAAACTTCGTGGGGAGAGTTGTCGTAAAGATCATGGCCCTTCGTTGGGAATAATACCTGGTTGAAGTTCCTGGATAAAAGAAGCTAAAAAATCTAACTTGTGAATCTCTTTATCAACGGGGACTTTGTTAAAGACAATCACATCTAGATCGATTGTTCGTGGTCCGTTTTTATTCTCTGTTCGTACTCTTCCCAGCTTATCCTCAATGCATTTCAAATGTTCAACCAGTTCATCAAAATAAAGCTTGGTTTGTACGAGCAGGGCGCCATTTAGAAAATCATCCTGTTCGACGAAATCGACAGGTTTTGTGTAGATAGTTTTTGTTTCTTTCAAGATCGATGCGATCTGTGAGATTTCTAATCGAGCCGTTTGTACATTTTGTTCCGGATCAATATTCGATCCGAGACTGATGATTGCAGAATTATATCGATCTTTATCCGATACGCTTACAAGGACATTGTCGCAAAAACGCAAAGAATTTGGTTTTTCAACCGTCACGTTGACATCTACTATGGACGGGACCTTTTTTACACATTCCCATATAAGTTCGGCAAGCGTTTCTACTAAATTGAATTTATTGTTTTCAACCAAATGAATCACTTCTTTTGTGATTATCTTATAGTTGACCCCATAATCTATATCATCGAATTGAACGACTTTTGAGATATCGTATTTGTAGGATATTGATATAACGACATCCTGTAACTTTTCTTTTTCCCAGTCATTAAATCCGATATAAGTTCTTAATCTTAAATTTTTTATACAGACCTTTGAAAATTTCCCGGTTGAATTCATTTTATAAATGTTCTCCTCCATCAATAAACAGGGTCTGTCCTGTCGTAAAATCATTGTTCACGAAGAAAACCATGGCATCCTCAATCTGTTTTAGGGTGCCCGTTGATTTCATCGGAATATGTAAGGACAGTCCTTTTAAATACCCTGGTTCTTTTTCTTTTGGCGGTAAGATGAGTCCGGGTGCGATCGCATTCACACGAAAGTGTGGCGCCAAATCCATCGCGGCCATTTCTGTGAAAATTTTTAAAAACTTCTTTGTTAATAAATAGTCAAAATGTTTTGAGGTGTTTTTATTTATTTTTGAATCTAACATATTAATGACCAGTCCATTTTGTTTTGTTGTGGTGAATGATTTTGTGAGTGTGTATGCGCTCAAGAAGTTAATCCTAAGCAGTTTCATAAAAAGTTCTATCCCAATGTCTGAAATATTGGAGGGAATAAATTCTGAGGTGTTATTAATGAGTATTTTTAAATCAAAGACGTGGTTCACTCTTTGGATCAACTTTTCGACATCGGTCTCAACAAGAAAATCCGCTTTAAAAATATCGCAGACAACGCCTTTGCGGGTAATTTCTTCTTTGGTCTGTTCAGCTTGCAGTTCAGCTTTGTTATATTGCAAGGCAATGTCATAGCCCAGGTCGGCAAGCTTGAGGGACATTGCCTTGCCGAGTCTTCCTGCCCCTCCTGTTACTAATGCAGCTTTTCCTGTTTTCATTATTTGGACCTTCTATCTGGTGATGATGTCTGCATCACGATTTGCATTCTGATCAATTCTCAACCGAAATCGAGAGATGATTCTATTTATCTTCCACTCCGTTAGGATGGTCTTTTTCAATCGACTCCTCCGGAGACTCCTCGAAAATCCTCCGAATGACCTCTTCGATTTCCACCTCCTCAACGGATAAGTCTTCAATATGATATCCCTCGAGAAGCCTTTGGGTGATGTGTGCCACCTCCTTTTTTTGAACTTTTACTACAGCGTGGTGTGCGTCCCACACCTCAACTCCCTCTAAACCGGGTAGCGGGAGTGTTGTTTGAGCATCGGCAAAGCGAACCTTGATGACCTTATGGTCGCCATAACGTTGAGACAGATCAGAGAGCATGCCGTCGAAGGCAATGCGTCCGTGGTTGATTACAAGCACCCGTTTGCAGAGCTGCTCAACATCCTGCATGTAATGGCTTGTGAGGAGGACGGTCGTCTTTTTGAGCCGGTTATATTCCTGAATAAAAGACCGTATCTTTTCCTGTGAGATGACGTCGAGACCGATGGTCGGCTCATCCAGAAAGAGAACCCGGGGTTGATGGAGCAGTGCCGCGACCAGTTCGCATTTCATCCGTTCTCCCAGAGAGAGCTGCCGTACCGGCACGTCCAGGATATCCTTGAGTTTGAGCAGGTCCACCATTTCATCGATGCTCTTTTGGAAAACCAATGGGTTTACGTCATAAATATCTCGATTCAGCAGGAAAGACTCAGAGGGAGGGAGATCCCACCAGAGTTGATTTTTATGCCCCATGACGATAGAAAACTGTCGCTGATACTCACGGTCTCGCTGCCAGGGTGTGAAGCCCAGAACCTTTGCCTCTCCCGATGTTGGATAGAGTATTCCAGAGAGCATCTTCAAGAGGGTTGTTTTTCCAGCGCCATTGGGTCCAAGAAAGCCGACAAGTTCTCCCTCCTTCAAGGTGAAGGAGACAGACTTTACTGCTTCTTTATAAAGCGTCTTTCGTGAGAAAAGCCCTTTGAAAGAGCCCTTAAGGCCGGCCTCTTTCCGGTGGGTTTTGAAGGTCTTTGTCAGTTGGGTGACTTTAATTGCAGGCATTGATCAGATATTAATCCTTTAATTGTTGTAACGATCCAGCAGCCCCTCTTTTCCCCATGGCGGTGTTGCTGTGGTGCTCGAATCCTCGCGTAGAGACACATACGCTGCAGTTCTGCGCTCCTTGCTTTGCCCTGAAGAAAAATAGTGGCTGCTGGATCCTTACCATGAATGTAACAATTTAACTGCTTGCCGAGCTGTAAAAGTTCAAACTCCAGTTCCAGATAGAGAGTCCAAGGATTAAGCCGCCCACCGCAACGCTCAAAGAAATGAAAATCAGAGAGGGATCGGCACGGCCCACCAATATCGCGGCGGGTGTTGTCGCAATTAAACTGCTTGGGAGGATGAAGGTGAAGAAGACTTTTCCCAGGCCGTGGTAGATGTCACGCGGATAGCGTGCCGTATTTATAAAGTAGTAGACAATGGTATTGAGTTCTTGTGATTTCACCAACCAGAAGACCAGGCTGTTGATGAGGAGGCAGAGCGCGTAATAAATGGCAAGGGAGTTCAAGAGCATCAGGAGATAAAAAGGAATACTGACCCAGCTTGCTTCGCTAAGATGTGAAAATCCGTACACAACGAGCAAGAGCCCCATCAAACCTTCTCCGAGACTGTCTGTGAGGGAAACATGGCGGAAGGCCAGGTGGGTGGCCGGAGCGATGGGTGATGTGAGCATGACATCGAAATTGCCTGTGCGGACATAGTTTCCCAGTTCAAGAAACCCTTTTCGAAAAGTGAGGTAGGCGAGTTCCCGAACGATGCCAACGCTTCCCACCAGGATCAAGGTCTGATGAAATGTCCACCCTCCGACGGTTTCGACATTCCCATAAAGGATGGTGAAAAAGAAGACATTCATCATCATGAAAAAAATATCCATGCCGACATTAATGGCAAAATTTGCGCGATATATCATCTCATTCTTCAGGTTATGGCTCAAAAATGAGCGATAGAGAGAGAAGTAACGGAAGAATATCGTCGTACCCTTATTTACCGACAGCTTCATAGCGTGCAATCCCGCGCCGTAAGGCGAATTGGAGAAAAAAGTATAGAAAAATAATCCAGCCCATTGCGATCAGGAATCCTGGAAACGGATTGGTCTCTTTTTCCAAAAAAATCTGGATAGGAAAGAAGACCAGAAATCGAAACGGTAAGGCATTCGCGATCACCTGAAAGGACTCTGGAAAAAGATCCAGCGGAAGAAGGGCTCCTGCAAGAAAAAAGATACAATATTGGAGCATGTATTTGAATGAATTGACCTTCACGATCCAGAAAGCAAGGATGCCAATTGCAAAATCAAACTCGAACGCAAGGAGGCCGCCCAAGATCATTGAAAATATAAAATAGACAAGGGACAAGCCGTTGCTTGGAAACGAGACATGTTTGATGAGAAGAAGTGACAGGATGGCCCCAACCACCAGGATAATTAATCCTTCAAAGAGTTTCCCGGAAAGGTTGATTGTAAACCAATAGTGGAGATAGTTGACCGGTTTCACAAGAAAATTCGAAAAAGACCCCTCCGAGATTTGATCGCTGATTTCCCAGCTGATATAGGAGAGGACCATGCTGTTGATGATCAACTGAATGATGTAGTAAGTAATCAGGTCTGAGAGGGTGTAGTTCCCCAGGCGCTGATTACTGAGATAAATTGCGTTCCAAAGATAAAGAAGAACGGAGATATGAAGCAGGTTTCCAAGGATTGAAATGAATGTCGGACCCCGGTATTGAAGTGCATTCTGCCAGTTGACTTGAAAGACGGTCCAGTATTTACGCATCCGCCCAGTATACCGTTGTCGCTATTCCGCATGCCACTATTTTTTTGCTCCCCTTGCAGGTTCATTTTTGCTCGGAAGAACAAAAATCTGTCATCGATTGGGAGAAAATTTACATAGCTGAGGCGGCGGAAGAGAGATATTCGCACTAAATATGGGTGATCCTTCTAACAATATGGCATTTGTCCCAGGATGAACCAAGGCATGCGAATTGCTTCATTACGGCACATTGCAAAAAGGGGTGGTAACGATTCAAAATGCCACTGTCTTTATCATGCTCGCCGGGCCGCCAAAGGGAAACGCTTTGGCGATTTTTTTATTCGCTTCCGAAGAACACACATAGCGAGCGCAATCCTCGTCCTTCTAGGGCGGGCTTAGCGGTTGAATTAAAGATAAAGCCATTTTTCCTCTCGGGTCGGAGAATCCTTGCCGCTTTGCGTTGGGGTTCTTCAAAAGAGAGTGTTTCTATTTCATGGCGGGGGACATGAAAAACAATTGTGACGTTTCAGTCCGCCCATCTCATCCTCCATTGGGATCTTGCTGTGGAGTTTAATTTCTTAGATATAAACTCATACACTCTGGTGATCCGCTCCTCGCTTGACTGGAGAAAAATAGTGGCATGATGAACCTGTACAAAAAGTATTGTTTTTCGGGATGGCTCCGGTCCGAGTTCATTAATTCGGGTTTATTATAGAGGAATAACCATGGTCAGTAAACTGTGTGTTTTTCTGTTGATGCTCCTTTTTGCGGTCCCTGCGCGAGGACAGGATTTTTCGTCAGCGCTGCCGGTGAGGACCCCAGAGGCTGTGCCAAAGGTCAATATCGAGAGCCTCGGGACAAAAATCCAGACATTGAAGGAAGAAATACTGGACCTCAACAGCCGACTTTATAGGCTCCAGGAGGATCTCCTTTTTCGAGAGGACGCCTCCCTGGTCATTTTTCTTCGGGTTGAAGGGGAGGATTATTTCAAGCTTGATTCCGTCAAAATCCGCCTGAACGATACCATGGTCTCGAGCCACCTGTATTCCCATCGGGAGGTGACCGCCCTTCTCAAGGGGGGTGTACAGCGTCTTTATACCGGAAAGATCAAATCCGGTGTAAACGAACTGGTGGCGGTTTTCACGGGGAGAGACCCGGAAGAGAAAGCCTATGAGCAGGTAGAGACAATTTCAATCGAGAAGAAAGAGGGTGCAACTTTTATTCAAATCATTATCCGGGACGTTGCGGATAAGAAACAGCTCTCCGTACACGCGGAGGGCGTGGTATCAGAGGGGGATACGGCTCGGAAGAAATCATGGGAGATCCTTAAAAGAGAGGCTTATTACCATTATTTCATCAAGGACTACTTAACCGCGGGAACCCGCCTGAAATCGATCGAGGCCTCCGGAGAAGACTTAAAAGATGCCAGGATTAACAATGAGGCGAAGATTCTCTTAGGAAGTCTCTACCTGGCCTGGGGAATGGAGCAATCGGCCGTCCGGCTCTTCGGCGAATTGGATATGGAGACCCCTCCGGGAGAGAAACGGGATCAGCTTCTCCTCAAAGTGGTCAAGGTGCAGTATGAGCGTTCCCGATATCAAGATGCCCTTGAGACTTACAGATTAATGCTGCCGGGAGGGCGTCCAGACCTGATCACCCCAGATCGTTATTTGGAACAGGCCCGTTATCTGGCTGCCTTGAGCCATTACGCCTCGGGGTCTATTCAAGATGGGATCAAGGGCCTTAAGACCCTCCCTCCGGACAGTCCGTATTTCCCCTTTGCGCAGCTCACCTTGGCGAAGTCTTATTACCAGCTGAACAATTCCGCAAAATCACTCCTTTATCTGAAGGACTTAAGTGAAACCGATATCCGCAGGCGACAACATCTGAGGACCTTGACTGAGAAAAGCCGGTTGACCTGGGGGCAGGTTCTCATGGAGGAGGGTTACATTAAGGGGGCGCGCCGCGTTCTGGCAAATATTCCTCCGAAGAGCCCCTTTTTCCCGGATGCCCTCTTTGGTATCGGATGGTCTTATTTCAGGGAGGAAAAGTACTTAGAGGCGATCCTCGTTTTTCAGGATCTCATCCAAATTGTCCCGGATCATGACTATGCCTTGGAAGCCCTCACGGTTGTAGGCCATGGATATAAAAATCTGGGCGTTTTCCAGAGGGCACTCGACCATTATACCGGGGCCCCTGGCCCGTTTGTTCAGAGAAAAAATGGACAAGAGGGGCGCGCTGCCCGGATTTTTAAGGGACGAGCGCATTCGCTTCTGGGTCAGTCAATATAAAGATCTCTTAAAGCTGGAGTCTCATCTCGACCAGAAATACCGTGAGACGGAGGTTTTTGAAGAAAGGCTTTCCCATCGGGAAGCACTTTCCCCGCAGTATCTTCCAGCGGTGCAACGCTTTTCCGGAGAGGCAGGCCGGAGCGGTTTGCGCGTTGCTGTCCCGGAGCCTACAAAGGACCTCGAGCCTTTTCGACGCCGGATCGCTTCGGCCCGGGCCGACCTGATCGGACTGAGAGGAAGGACCATTGCCTTGAGAGAGGCGCTTCTTCCCCCGTTGCGAGGAATTCTTCTAAGGGCATCAGAAAAATGGCTCAACCGGATTGTGCGGCTGGTGGCTGAGGCGGAGTTAAGTCAGATACAGATCCTCGATGGTCAGGACGGGGGGATGAAACCATGAAAGAATTCAGGCTTCAGGGCATCCACGGAGTTCTCTTTATTTTTTTGTTTATGGCAGGCTGTTTTGGACCAAGTCCTTATCGGGTGGGTAAGGCACGAGTCCGTGCCCTGGCTCAGGAGGTGGCTTTGCTCCGGGGTGAACCCATCCTCTCCAAGAGAGGAGAACTCCATAAATACAAGACCTTCCTGACAGCATACAGCCGGATGCCTTCCAAGTTGAATGCGTCCGCGCTGAAACGGATCGGAGATCTTTACATGGATTCAGCCAACAAGAAATTTATTCAGGATATGGAGGCCTATGAAGTCAATCCGGAAGGCCCCCTTCCCCTGGTGGATTATCAAAAAGCAATTGAGGCCTACAGTGTTCTGCTTCGCTCCAATGACGATTATCCGGAGAACGACAAGGCCCTCTACTCCCTGGCCCGGGCCTACGCGGAGAGTGGAGAAAGAGATCTGGCCATCCCCCTGCTTGAGCGGCTCATTAACGAATATCCCGCGAGTCCACAGAGGCTGGAGGCCTACTTCCGCTTGGGAGAGTATTACTTTGACCGGAATCAGTTTGAAGAGGCGGCAGAGGCCTATACACAAACACTCTCCCCGAAAGACCCCTTCTTCCACGATAAGGCCCGCTATAAGCTGGGGTGGACCTACTTCAAAATGAAAACCTATCCCGAAGCCATTCATCAGTTTATGGCCCTGATTGAAGAGATGACGGCCATGCAGTCCACCTTCTCCCCGGAAAACGGCACCCTAGTCTGGGAGGCCTTGACCTACGTGAGCATTTCTTTTCGAAACCTTGGGGGAGCTTCAAGCCTGGCAGCCCATTTTACCGAACATGGGTCACGAAGATATGAAAAAGATCTCTACCTGATGATGGGGAATCAGTATATGGCCGAGCAAAAAATCCAGTCCGGCATAGAGACCTATCAGACCTTCATTCGGCAGCACCCCGATGCCCCGATCGCGCCGATCTTTTCTTCCTATATCATCGAGGCGTATTTAAAGAAAGGGGAGGGGGAGAAGGCCCATACGGGGCGCATCCAACTGGTCAGAGATTACGCCTCGGGAGGCCGCTGGCACCGTGCGAATGACGTTGCGGCACGGAAGAGGGCCCGCCCTCTGGTCAAGGCGGAACTGCACCGCCTGTCTTTGTCAGCCCATGCCAGGGCTGAAAAGAAGAAGGGTGAGAAGCATTACCGGGAGGCGGCCGGGTGGTATCGGAAATTTCTGGTGGCCTTCCCGAAAGAGAGGGAGTCCCCGGAGGTCCAGTTTCTGCTCGGGGAAAGCCTGATGGCCCTGAAGCAGTATGCCGATGCGGGAGCCGCTTTCGCGACGTCTGCTTACGGCTACGCGGATCGCGGTCCGGAAAGAAAGGCGGCCTATGCCGCCGTGGTGGCCTATCAGAAGGTGAAAACTCCGGAGGGTGAGGATCAGTTTGTCATTCTCTCAAAACGATTTGCCGATAACTTTCAGGGTGATCCCCAAGCGCCCCGGTAGCCCTTTTTGAGACCGGCTTGCTCTTCGAGCTTTTGAAGCAGCCTGAAAAGGCGATTGAGACCTATGGCCTGCTGGTTCGGGGCTATAAGCGCTCACCGCTGGTGGCTAAGGCGAACCTTCAGGCGGGCCTCGCCTACGAGGCCCTGGGAGAAGACCTCAAGGCAGCCGCGGCCTTTTCTGAGGCCGCGAGGCGGATGAAAGACAATGAGGAGGTCCGGAATCTCTTGTGGACGGCCGCCGAACATTATGAAAAAGGAACGCTATGGAACAAGAGCTATGCTGCCTTCTCCCGCTTCATTAAACGCTTTCCAAAACATCAGGATGTTCCTGAAGCTCTTTTCAGAATGGCAGAGGCCCGACGGAAGGTAGGAAGGCTTCAGGAGGCCGGAGCGTTCTATAAACGGGTGGTGAAGCAGGACCCGGGCACGTTGTTTGCGGCACGAGCCCTCTTTCAGGAGGGGGAAGCGTCCTTCAAACACTTCAAGGCCATTCGGATAAAAATCCCCCTCACGAAGAGCCTCAAAAAGAAGACCAGAGCCTTTAAAGCGGTGATCAACTTCTATACAAAGGCGGTTGAGACGCGGGAGATGGAGGTCGTTACCGTTTCTGCCTACCGACTGGGAGAGGTCTTCGAGCACTTTGCAGCGTCGCTCTTGAATGCGGAGCGCCCGAAAAACCTCAATGATGCGCAATTGGAAGAGTACATGTTTCAGTTGGAAGAGAAGGCCTATCCCTTTGAGGAAAAAGCCGTCACAGCCTACAAAAGCAATGTTCATCGTACGCAGCAGACGGCGGGTCCATACAACGAGTGGGTCCGAAAGAGTTACGATCGCCTTGCCGATCTCCGTCCGGTCTTTTATCGGAGGAAGGAGCACACTGAGCAGATTGTCTCCAATGTGGATCCCAGGGTTTTCTTTCTCAGTTCGGGTCAGGAGACCCTTGCGCGTGTGATGAGGGAGGACTGATGCAGACCCTTCGACTGTTTGTGTGGATGCCGATCTTTTTCTTTTTACTTCTTTCCGGTGGGTGCATGAGGACGATGCCCTTGCTGGATATGACCTCTCCCGTGGTACCGGATCGTAAGGTCCTGTTGGAAGTTGTGCCTGAGCCCGAAGCGGAGGTGTCGGAGGAGGCACAGAATACCGTGCCGGAGACTGAGTCAAAGGCGGCGATGAATCAGGTATTGTATCAATTCCAGAAGGGGATTCAGCTCCTCGAGAGAGGCAGGTCGGAAGAAGCCCGTTTTCTTTTTGAAGAACTTCGGGAGCGTTACCCGGAGGTCAGTGTTGTCCATAACAATTTGGGGGTTACTTACAAGCGCCTGAGCCTTCTGCAGGAGGCGACCCGGTCCTACCAGAAGGCGATTGATCTTCAAGGGGGAGGCTACACAGAGGCCCACTATAATCTTGCAATCATTTTTCGGGAGCAGGGTGCATTCCGAAAGGCCGAAGTGATTTACCTTAAGGTTATTGCCTTAAATCCGGAATTCGAGGATGCCCACTATAATCTGGCGGTCCTCTATGACCTTTACCTGGACAAGCCGGAAGAGGCCCTGCAGCACTACCGTAAATATATGGAACTTGTTGATGGAAATCATCAGGAAATCGAGCTCTGGGTCACGGCCCTTCAGAAACGGCTGTCCACAAGTGTATCCGAGAAAAAACCGGAGAGACAATAATGAAAAAATTTATTACGGGGGCAATTGCTTCCATCTGTTTTATGCTCTTGTTTATCCTCCTGACCGTAACGCCGGGATTTTCAGAAGAAGGAGAGGGACAGCAACGCGGTCTGGAGCGCCTGATGATGGGAGGCACGGAGATTCAGGGGACGGTTGAGAAGCCGCATGTCGTTTATGTGGTCCCATGGAAAGATGACGTTTCCCCATCCCGACAGGAAATAACGTATGAACGTAGCTTTCGAGAAGAGATCCTGGAGCCGGTCGATCGTGACCGCTTCCAGCGCCAATGGGGGAATGATCCCAGAATGTTGAAAGGAGACCGTCGATGAATACGGTAGTCGTGTTAATACAGTTTTATCGAGAGGGGGGTATTTTCATGTACCCGCTCGTCGGAATATTGGCCATTTCCACTGCGATTGTTCTGGAGCGTTTTATCGTCCTGATGCGGTCCAGCGTCAACACTCAGAAGCTTTGGGACAAGGTTGCGACCGACCTCCGCTCCTGCACCCGCTCCAACCGTCCGCTGGGCCAGGTTATCGGCGCCGGGATCGGGGGGATGAAGGATTCACTATCCCGAGAAGGTATTCAAGATACGATGGATGAGGCCGCCATGGAGGTGATGCCCAGACTGGAGGCCCGCCTCCATTATCTTCCCAATCTGGCCAACGTGGCCACGCTACTCGGGCTCCTGGGAACCATTATCGGACTTATCCAGGCCTTTACGGCGGTTGCTGTGGCCGACCCCTCGCAGAAGGCCACCTTGCTTGCGAAGGGGATTTCCATGGCGATGAATACCACCGCTTTCGGCTTAGTGGTCGCCATCCCCATTATGCTGATTTACAGCTTTCTCCAGGTCAAGACCAATCGGATTCTAGAGAGCCTGGATATCTATGCGCTGAAGCTTTTGAACCTTTCTTCCCGGCTGAACATTAAAAAAAGCGGCCTGTCTTCCAATGGGGGAAAAGAAAGCAAGTGGCGTAACGGAGAGGCGCAACGGGTCAAGGGAGAAATCCATGCCAACTAGGGAGGACCGCCGCATTACCCGACGAAAGAACTCGGGAGACCTTTCCCTGAACATTACCCCTTTTCTGAACCTCATGGTGGTGTTGGTGCCGGTGCTTTTAAGCGGGGTTGTCTTCTCACGGGTGGCCATTCTGGAGATGAGTCTTCCCTCGGTTCCGACAAAAGAGGTACACGCCGAGATGCCCAAAGAGACCTTTAAATTGATCGTGACCATTCGCCGGGATGAGTTGGTTGTCCGGGGAAGCGGGGTCGGCACCCGGCGTCTTCCAGGAAAGAAAGGAACATACAACCTCAAGAAGCTGGCTGTGCTCCTTCAGAAGGTCAAGGAAAAATATCCTGGAGAGAAGTCCTTGATTTTGCTCAGTGAGCCTGAGATTCCCTATGAATCACTGATCGCAGTCATGGATACCTGTCGGGAATACCAGAGCGATCTGCTCTTCCCGGACATCTCAATCGGGGAGGTGAAACCGGCATGAAACGAATGAGATGTCTACAGAAGCGGAACAGGCGAAGTCCTGCGGTTCAGCTTTCACTCACCAGCCTGATGGATATCTTCACCATTCTTTTGCTCTTTCTCTTGATGCAAATGGGAGGTGAAGGGATGGCCCTTCCGACTTCAGAACAGATGAACCTCCCGACCTCCACCTCGCGGGAGAATCCCCACCCCACCGTTATCCTCATGGTCACGGAGAAGGAGATCCTGATTGAGGGGAAAGCGATCATGAGTGTGAAAGAGGCCCTCAATATGAAGGGGAATATTCTTTTTCCGGTCAAGGAGGCTCTGACCCGGCTGGCCGAGCAGACAAAGACCCTCGCCAGCCAGAATACTTCGGTAAAGTTCAGGGGGAAAATCACGGTGATGGGAGACTGAAAGATTCCCTTCCGATTGCTGAAAAAGGTGATGAGTACCTGTGCGCAGGCAGAATTTCCAAACATCGCCCTGGCGGTGACGAAAAAAGAAGAAGTCGGTTAGGAGGATTTAGATGTCTGATCTTGCGTTCCGGGAAGAAGACCTCTTCCAGAAAACGCTCCGGTATTCCCTGGGCTTCTACCTTATCTTGAGTCTCGTCGTGGCCATGGTCAAACTTCCGAAGCCTAAACCGACGGATATCCGGGATCTTCCCAGGCGGGTGACCAAGTTAATCCTGGATCCACCCAAGCCTGTGCCGGCACCCCCTATCCGGAAGAAGATCAAGCCGAAGCCGGTGGTCAAGGCCAAGGGCTTAGCCAGGGAAAAACCGAAGGAAAGGCCCGGGAAAAAGATTGGCAAAAGAAAAATAGTCAGGAAAAAACCGCCTAAGTCTACCTCTGTGCAACGGAACCGTGAGATCGTCCGAAAAAGCGGGCTTCTGGCCTTCCTAGTGGGGGAAGAGCTTTCTGGAAGCCTCGGTGCGATTATTGAGGACAAACGTCTGGACAAAGCACTCTCCCAGGCCAGTATCATTTCAGCCCCGATACGAAAGGGAAGCCACCGCCCGGCTGTGAGCAAAAGCGGTTCAAGCCACAGCAAAATCGCGAACAAGAAAATCGAAAAATTTGGAACTCTGAAGAAGAAAGATCGGGTTCGGCTTGCAAAGCGGGAAAAGGTGACCGTCACCCACTTCAGCGGGACCGGCGGGGAGACAGGGGAGCCGGGCCAGGGGCTAGGCGGCGGGGTGGGCGTTCGCCTCAGAGGGAGCGGTTCGGGCAGGGCTGAGATCGATTATGATGCCATTGCCCGTGTTGTTGAAAAATACAAAGGAGGCCTGATTTTCCTCTACAACAGAGAACTTCGCTCCAATCCGATTCTGAAAGGGACAGTCACCGTGGAGTTCTCCATCGACGAGAAGGGAAAGGTCGTCGAAGCACGCGTGGTCAACAGCAGCATGGGCTATGCCCGCCTGGAAAAAGCCCTCGCGAGGCGGATTAAAATGTGGAAATTTCCTGAACTTTTTGAAGGAACTATCATTGTCACCTGCCCCTTTGTTTTCTTTCCGGCGTAGAATCGTCTCGGAAGAATAAGCACCCGGCCTCTGAGTCTTCTCTTCCATAAATCTGTCCGAACGGGTACTTTCCGGCCATCTCTCAAAAGAGCAAGTATGCTTGACTTTTTTGGTATTCCTGATACCGTACGTCCAGAGATCAGACGGGGGTGTGGTATCCTTTATATCTGATGTTTAAGTGATTTACTCAAGGCTTTTCCTGAGAGGCATTTTATGGGGATTGAAGGGAGCGGTATGGATAGAATCGCGGATGCAATGCGTCGGCCTATTGAACAATACATGGAACAAATGCGCGGTCTGGCTGCGTCCAATGGACTGGCTTTAACGCTTTACGGTGCGATTACGGCAGGTTCATTCGATAAGAAACGGCATACGGTTCGGAGTGTCTTTGTCCTGAAAAAGGTTGATCTGAAGATGTTACGCGAACTGGCCAAAAATGGAATGAAACTCGGCAAGACCGGGATAGCCGCGCCCTTGATCATGACGCCGGAATATATTAATGCCTCCCTGGATACATTTCCGTTGGAATTGATCGAGATCCAGCAAAGTCATCTGACCCTTTTCGGAGAGGATTATTTCAAGGCGCTTTCATTCGAGGACGATGATATTCGGCATGCCTGTGAGCGGGAGTTAAAGAGCATCCTGATCGGAATGCGTCAGGGACTGTTGGCTGCGGCAGGTCGGGAAAAGCTCTTCGCCGAGGTCGAGGCCGATATTGCGGAACGCCTCATTCGGACACTCCGGGGCATCCTCTGGTTAAAAGGAAAGAAAGAACCTCACCCGGCATTGGAGGTTGCGAATGAGGTGGAAAAGGTGATCGAATTTAAATTGCCTGGATTGAAAGAAGTTCTCCGGATGTCAGGGGAACATGGCTGGGACGAATTTGTCATGCTTTATGGGGAGATCGAGGTTCTCGTGGAGATTGTTGATGCGTGGTAAGCGGATCTATTGTCCCCTTTTTATTTTTGTCCTGCTTGTTCTTGGATGGCCGTCTCTCTCAAGTGGAGAGGTCACGGTTCGGGACCCCGGACGTTTTATCGTCGATCAGGCCGGCATCATCAGTGGGGGAATCAAGCAGGGCATGGAAGGATGGCTGCGTGAGTTAGAGCAGAAGACGACCGCGCAGATCAAGGTCCTGACAGTGCAAACTACGGATGGTGAGGACGTCTTCGGCTTCGCGCAGCGTCATGCGGAGCTCTGGAAGCTGGGCCGGGCGAAGGAGGACAACGGCGTGTTGATCCTCCTGGCCGTGAAAGAGCGCCAGGTGAGGGTTCATGTGGGTTATGGACTCGAAGGGGTGCTTCCCGATTCGTGGGCGGGTTCCGCATCGCGGTCCGTCACGAAGCAATTTTTCAAGCAGGGCCAATTTGGCGAGGGGCTACACCGCTTGACGGTCCTCGTTGCCAACAAGGTGGCCGATGCCCAACAAGTGAAACTCAGCGGGATTCCTCCCCATCGTATGCGTGTTCGACAGCGCTCCCGGAGAAGAGGAGGTTTTCTCGGCGGGATACTTCCCTTATTGATGATGTACTTTCTCTTTTCTTCGATGGGCCGCCGCCGGGGTTACTCGCGCTGGGGAGGCGGGGGCGGAATGATGACCGGACTCCTGCTAGGCAGCATGCTGGGAGGGAGACGTTCCTCCTGGGGCGGGGGGTACGGCGGATCTTCGTTTGGAGGCGGGTCGTTTGGAGGAGGCGGTGGTTTTGGCGGCGGCGGCGGTGGTGCGGGCTGGTAGCAGTCGACCTGGCACGTTCACTTCCTGTTGTTTTGTAATGAGTGTGGAGAAATAAGATGGGTGCAAAGCGAATACTTTTGATTGTCCTGGGAGGGATTCTCGTCACGGTCCTGATGGCCGGGGGCTGTGTCTACTCCGGATACAATAAGGCTATTACTTATGACGAAGACGTAAAGAGCAGTTGGGCGCAGGTGGAGAACCAGTTGCAGCGTCGCTTCGAGTTGATTCCAAACCTGGTCGAGACCGTCAAAGGGATTGCCGGTCAGGAAGAGAAGATCTTCCTCGGGGTTGCGGAGGCGCGAAAGTCCTACTTTCAGGCAAACACGATTGGAGACAAGGCGCGGGCGGCCGGCGGGATGGAATCGGCACTTTCCCGTTTGCTGGTCTTGCGGGAGACCTATCCTCAGTTAAAATCAGATGCATCCTTTCTGAAGTTACAGGATCAACTGGAGGGGACAGAGAACCGGCTTTCCGTCGAACGAAAACGGTATAACGATTCCGTCAAGCAATTGAACACCTTTACCCGTAAGCTCCTCGGGCGCGTCTACGCAGGCCTGGCGGGAGTGGAAAAGGCCGAGTATTTTGAGATTGGTGATGAGGCGAGGAGTACGCCTAAGGTGAAATTCGGCGGTTAGGTCTTTGTCAGGACAACAGTCTCCCGAGGCCATGGGTTAAACCTCGGCTTTCCGGGTCTCGGCTTATTTCCGCTCCCAGAGCATCAGGAGTTCTTTTCCTTCCCGGTCGGGAAAGGAGCGGGGAGTCTTTTCTAATCGAAGTGTGAATTGAGGTGAGAAACGCTCAAGCAGTTCTTCTCTTGTGCAGCCGAAGGGAGGACCGCTTTCGGCTTGGATATGGTAGAACATCCCGATCAGACCCCCTCCCGGCTTGATCAGAGCCGCGACTGTTTTAACGTAGTCTCCCCTGAGGTCCGGGTTAAATGCGCAGAAAAATGTGTGTTCAAAGATCCAGTCGTAGGGGCCGAATTTTTTCTTAGGAAGATTAAAGAAGTCGGCCTGGATGAATTTGATCTTCTGAAGACCCTCCCGCTCAGCCAGTGGCCTTGCCTCCCGAATTGCCCCTTCAGTAATATCCATCCCCGTAACTTCAAACCCGGCCCTGGCCAGGGCCCTTGCTTCGTGTCCCCGTCCGCATCCCGGAACGAGGATGCTTCCAGCCTGAATTTGATTGTTTTTCAGGAGATCCATTAAGCCAGGTGACGCCGCTCCCTGATCCCAACCTGTATCTCCGTTTTGGTATCTCGCCTCCCAAAAGGCCGCGTCAACTTCTTCTTCGACCCGACCGATATGGGGATAGCGTTCTTCTTTCTGTTTATCCATTGGATGTTATGGCGAGGGAGGGTGTTCCTGACTGTCGGCCTTCATATTCGCTGATTTTTTCTTCGTATTCAAGTGTCAGGGCAATGTCATCGAGGCCTTTCAGAAGCGAGTTCCGTCGAAAGGGATCGATCTCAATTTTGATGTCAATTCCGTCATTCGAGGTGATCTGTTCTTTTTCCAGATTGACATCCAGTGTGTACCCAGGTGTCTTGCGAACCTTCTGAAAGATCGTCTCGATCTGCTCTTCACTCAGACAGACCGGAAGAATGCCATTCTTGAAGCAGTTGTTGTAAAAGATATCGGCGAATGACGGCGCAATAATGCAGCGAAAACCGTAATCCAGAAGCGCCCAGGGGGCATGCTCCCGTGAAGAGCCACAGCCGAAGTTTGCTCTTGTGATCAGGATCGTCGCATTCTTGTAGCGCTCGGCGTTCATCTCGAACGCGGGGTCCGGTTCTTTGCCATCGATGAACCGCCAATTGTAGAAGAGAAATTGACCGAATCCCGTACGCTCAATCCTTTTTAAAAATTGTTTCGGGATAATCTGGTCGGTATCCACGTCAGGAAGATCGAGCGGAGCAACGATTCCTTGTAACGTTGTAAAGGACTCCATCTACCCTTCCTCCGGAGGTGCATATTGACGAATATCAACAAAATGCCCTTCCACGGCGGCCGCGGCGGCCATGAGTGGACTGACCAGGTGGGTCCGACCTCCTTTGCCCTGCCGTCCCTCAAAATTTCGGTTAGAGGTCGAGGCACAGCGTTCTCCAGGTTCAAGGGTGTCGGGGTTCATCCCGAGACACATGGAACAGCCTGATTCACGCCAGTCAAATCCTGCCTCCTTAAATATCCGATCCAGACCCTCTTCTTCCGCTTGTTGCTTGATCTTCTGCGAACCGGGAACAACCATGGCGTCTACCTTTGAAGAGACATGTTTTCCCTGGACAAAGTGTGCCGCCCGGCGGAGGTCTTCAATGCGGGAGTTGGTGCAGGAGCCGATGAAGACCCGGGTGATGGCGATCTCTTCAATCGGTGTATTTGCCTTGAGCCCCATATACTCCAGAGCCCTTTCGGCTGATTTCCTTAGATTGGCATCCGACAGGTCGGCCGGATGCGGGACGCGCGCATCAATGGCGGCGACCTGGCCGGGGTTGGTTCCCCATGTGACCTGAGGGGCCAAAGATGCGACATCAATTTTTAAGCTGAGATCAAAGGACGCACCGGGATCACTCGGAAGTTTCCGCCACTCCGCGACCGCCGTATCAAAATTGGCCGGGGCGTATCGCCGTCCGCGCAGATACTTAAATGTCTTTTCATCCGGAGCGATCATTCCCGCCCGGGCGCCTGCCTCGATGGACATATTACAGATGGTCATGCGTTCTTCCATGCTCAAGGCCCGAATGCTCTCTCCACCATATTCAATAACATAGCCCGCGCCGCCTGCCGTGCCGATCTGACCGATAATGGCGAGGATCATATCTTTTGCTTCAATCCCAAAGGGACGCTTGCCATTGACTTCAATCAGAAAAGTTTTGGGTTTTTCCTGAATGAGACATTGGGTGGATAGAACATGCTCTACCTCACTGGTGCCGATGCCAAAGGCCAGTGTGCCGAATGCCCCATGTGTCGAGGTGTGACTGTCGCCGCAGACCAGGGTCACGCCTGGGAGAGTGAGTCCCAGATCGGGTCCTATCACATGAATAATTCCATGGTCGGGGCTCTTCAGGTCAAAAAGGGTAACACCGAATTCTTTGCAGTTTTCCGAAAGCGTATCGATCTGCTTTGCAGAGATTAAATCTTCAATCGGCAGGGACCGGTCTGTGGTTGGGACATTATGATCGGGTGTGGCAAAGGTCAACTCCGGACGGCGGACAGATCGACCGGAAAGTCTTAAGCCTTCAAAGGCCTGGGCAGAAGTGACTTCGTGTACAAGATGACGGTCGATGTAGAGCAGAGAAGGCCGTCCCGGTTCTTCGTGGACGATATGGGCCTCCCATATTTTTTCAAGCATCGTCTTTGGGGTCATGGGCTCTTTCAGGACATTCAACTCGAATGGAATTAAAAATTCTTCAACGATAAATTATTTTTGCACAGAAAAGCCATGGGCGCAAGCCTAATCCCCCGCCTAGGGGGCAAGAGGATATTTTCTATTTGTTGACGAGGTTTTGTTTCAGCGAGTTCTGTTTCGATTATCAGACCAGGAATAGCCGCTCTGGGAGCGTCCGGATGGACGTCTGGACGAGTTTCCGGACCGCCGGACGTTATCATTCCTACGAGTAAAGGGTCTGGGCGCGGGTTGCCTGGATCGGAAGGACTCGTCGCAATGATAGGCGTGTTCCATCTCGGCCGGCACCGACTTGCCCAGGAGGCGTTCGATGTCCCGTAGATTGGCTCTGTCCTCGGCGCAGCAAAACGAAATTGCCTCACCACTCGCCCCGGCACGTGCGGTGCGTCCGATACGGTGAACATAGGTTTCGGCCTCGACGGGAAGATCGTAGTTGATCACATGGGTGATGTCATCCACATCCAATCCTCGTGCAGCGACATCGGTGGCGACCAGGACGCGGGAGCGGCCACGCTTGAAATCGTCCAGGGCCTTGGTGCGGGCGGCCTGACTCTTGTTGCCGTGGATGGCGGTGCCGTTGATTCCGGCGGAGGACAGTTTTTTTACGACGCGGTTGGCGACATGTTTCATCTGCGTGAAAACAATGGCCTTATTGATTTCATGGGTTTTCAATAGGGAGACCAGAAGCGCATCTTTGTTGTTTTTTCCGACAAAGAGCACCTTCTGGTTGATTCGTTCAACCGCAGGTTTGTCTGGCGTAATGGTCACACGTATCGGGTTCCGGACCATGGTATGGGCCAACTCCAGCATTCTCGGGGCCATGGTGGCCGAGAAGAAGAGGGTCTGGCGCTTTTCTGGGATCATGGCCAAGACCCGCTTGATATCGGGAATGAAGCCCATGTCCAGCATGCGGTCCACCTCGTCAAGAATGAAAACCTCCACTTCATTCAGGTGGATGAATCCCTGCTGGATGAGATCCAGCAGGCGGCCGGGAGTGGCCACGAGAATATCAACCCCTCGGTTTAGCGCCTTGACCTGAGGCGTCTGGTTGACTCCGCCGAAGACCACGGTATGGCGGAGCCGCAGGAAGCGTCCATAGGTCCGGATGCTCTCCCCGATCTGTGCCGCCAGTTCGCGGGTCGGGGCGAGAATGAGGGCCCGGGGTGTTCCTCTTCGAGGTCTCCGGGCATCTTTTGAGAGCTTCTGGAGGAGCGGCAGGGTAAAAGCCGCGGTCTTCCCGGTGCCTGTCTGGGCGCTACCCAGAAGATCTCGTCCTTCCAAAAGGTGTGGGATGCTCTGCTCCTGGATCGGCGTGGGGGTGTGGTATTTCTCAGCGGCGACAGCCCGCTGAAGTTCCGGGATCAGGGTGGCAAAGACGCCTTGCGGGAGTTGGGGCTGCGCTTGAGCGGTGGGCGTACTGGGTGTGCGTGTGTCTATCGTTTCGTTCATTTCGTTTCCTCGTCCGGGGTTTTCACTTCTCTACCCGCCGGACGCGTGGAAAAGAAAGGACCGCAACAATCGCGGAAAAAATCGGGCGCCCCTGCCTTCATTGCCGGGATGCACTGCTTAATTGTTAGAAATCGCTTTTGGGATGGTACGGACGCGAACAGTGAACCTGCCGCGCGAGAGCATATTTCTATCGAGTCATGATACCGCACCATCGCAATGAATGCAAGCACTAAAATAAATCCGGATTCTGATTCCAAGGGATGCACTTAGTTTAAGGAATCATCCTTCCAGTATTTTGTGCCTTTAATCGTTGCCTGAAGGGCCAGGCCGCTCTCAGTCAACTGGTAGATCGTAATATTATCAAGAGTTGCCTCGCCCCCGATAGCCGCTCCTTTGTCGCTTGCCTTGAGGGCTGCATCTGCTTGAACGCCAAAAGCCCAGCCATGTTCTACAAAACGGTTCATGCTGGCGGTACTGTGGAAGATGAATACCACACGAAAGTCTTTAACGCCAAGGCCCAGCCCTAGGCCAACTTCAGCCATTCTCATAAACGTGTGTTTCCCTGTCTTGTTATTCTTGACGACCCCTTTTCCGCCGCCAAAACTGGCAAAAATGATATTGATGTTTGCGTTGCTGAAGACGGCATAACCCGGGGCACTTTTAATTTGAGATCTTACATCCGGTTTGTGTTTAAAGAGATCTGTGAGGACTTTATTCTTCATTGTGAGGATGGATTTTTGCTTGCTTGATGAAGCTTTAACTCCCGATGTGGCACATCCTCCCAGAGTGAACATCAGGAGAAAACAAATGGTGACCGATATGCGCTTCATGTTTACCCTCTTGTTTATCATTAAACAGCGTCATCCAAAAAAGAAGATGACTTCTTTTAGAAACACTCGATAAAATATACCACTTTTCAAGAACTTTGTATTTTTTGATCTGGGTGCGCTCTAACAAGGATATATTGTGATATGACTTTGTTCAGCGTAGAGTACTACCAGATCAACGAGGCGATGATCATGCGCTGGTTTCGTAGAACTCCGTACAGGACAAGGGGCATCCTTCTTTGGGGTTTTTTGATCGTATTCACCGGGGGGGGCATTTTCTTTTTTATGTCAGACCGGGAGGACACTTTTATCTATCCGGTACAGATCGCTGCAGGGGCCTACCATACCTGCAGTCGCTTTTCTGACAATAGCCTAAAATGCTGGGGAAGAAATGGGAACGGTCAACTGGGGAATGGAAGCTTTAAAAGAGCGCTTCTCCCGCAGAGTGTCTCGAAGATCACTTCTGCCAGCGTGGTTTCGACGGGTGGATTTCACACCTGCGTTCTTTTAGTAAACAGAAAGGTGAGTTGCTGGGGGACCAATGACAGCGGTCAGATCGGGGATGGCCTTTTCTCAGGCCGGCCTCATCCGAAAGAGATCTCTCAGATTGACGATGCCATCGACCTCTCTGCGGGGTCGCGTCATACCTGTGCCGTTTTCTTCGGCGGGACGGTCCGATGCTGGGGCGAGAACCGCAATGGTCAGCTTGGAATAGGGACCGTGCCGGACACCTCGTCCGTACCGATATCGGTTCCGGAGATTACCAAGGCCAGAGCGGTCTCCTCCGGCGGGAGTCACACTTGTGTTCTTCTTCAGGTCGGCCTGGTTGCCTGTTGGGGAGGCAACGATAAAGGTCAACTCGGGAGGGGCAACTTCAGTAAAACTGGCGGACCCTGGGTGGTTTCGGAACTTAAAAACGTAAGGGCCATCGCCGCCGGGGGGGAACACACCTGTGCCCTCCTTATAGATGGGTCAGTCTGGTGTTGGGGGGAAAACAACAACGGACAGCTCGGTACAGAAGAAGTTGGAAATGCACATGGTCCGGTGAGAATCCCTGGCATCATAGATGCCGTGGCGGTGACCTCCGGGGCATTTCATTCCTGTGCCCTCCTTAAGGAGGGCCGGTTAAGATGTTGGGGACGACGCGACAACGGCCAGCTCGGCGTCATCGATCTCTCTGGAGGAGGGGTTGTGATGGTTCCCGGGGTGACCTCTGCGGTCGCAATCACTACCGGGGCGTTTCACACTTGTATTCTTGATTCGGTGGGGGGGATAGAATGCTGGGGGGCCAATGACAGCGGACAGCTCGGGACCGGGGGGCCAAAAGGGCATGATCCGGCTCGCGGTTTTGTCGCCTTGCCTGAATCCTAGGGGCCTATCGGGGCAGGTTTCTTTAAACGGATAGGAAATGACTTGATTGATTTCTCAAAACAATAAAGGAGAGAGTATGGCGAAGATCATCACGGATTCCTGGGTGAAGGCCGATGTCGGCGATATGGAGATGGCGCTTGCCTTTTATGCGAAACTCGGACTCAAACCAACGATGCAAGTCCCGTCCTATTCCGAGTTGACCTTTCCAGGAGGAACCGTCTTGGGACTTCATCAGGTGAAGAAGGATGATCCCACGGGTCAAAAGGAAAAGGGTTCTAAAAATGGTTTTGTTCTTATGCTTCGAGTTCAAAACCTGGACCAGGTTGTGCGTGATCTGAAAAACGAAGGGCTTGAAATCAGCAAAATTGCGCATGCCCCCGGCGGGGCCGATTTTTCCTCTATCTATGATCCTGATGGCAACCGGCTTGTCCTGGTTGAGATGGGAGAGGCCTCTTGATCTGGAATTATCCTTGAGGAAGGCAGTTTCCACGTCCATGGCAGAGTTCAGTCAATATCCTGACAGGCTTCCGGATCATCAGGTCCGCGCACTGGTGCAGCTTCTGGCGGATGAAAATACGCACGTGGCCGAGACCGTAAGGGCCCAGCTCCTGGCACTGGGGACACGTGCTATCCCCTATCTCCATGGAATCCCGGAGCATCGAAACCCGGTTCTGCGTGAGGAGGCCGACAAGATGATTACGTGCATTCGGTTGGAGGAGGCTGCACAGCAATTCGAAGTTTTTTTGGAGGGCGATATCCACTTGGAGGAGGGGGCTTTTCTCCTCGCAAGAATGGCCTATCCCGATCTGGACGTTCAGGCGTATCGGCAGGACCTGGACGGTATGGCGAAGACCCTCAGCGAGCGTCTTCCTGCCGGCGGTGATGGTGATGCGACCCTCCGCATCGTCAATCACTACCTTTTTGTGGACCTCGCGTTCAGAGGGAATACCGAAGATTATACCAATCCGGAGAACAGTTATATTCACCGGGTTCTAGCCCGGAAGCTGGGCATCCCCATCTCCCTCTCTGCTGTTTGCCTCTTTATCGGACGAAGGCTGGGCCTGCCGTTCTTTGGCGTGGGCTTGCCTGGACATTTTATAGTCAGTTACCGTGGCGATTTGAACCCGTTATTTATTGATCCCTTCAATGCCGGGCAAATCCTGACCCGGGAACAGTGCATGCAGTTCATCACGCGGACCGGCCAGCACTGGCATGAAGACTATCTCTCCGTGACAGCGGACCGTGAAATACTCGCCCGTATGATACGAAACCTGGTTGCGAGTTATACGCGCCTCGGTGAAACCACTCTGGCGGAGCGGCTCTCAAGATGCCTTAAACGCCATGGTCATGAGGACGGAGCTTAAAAAGTCGTCAAGACTTCAGCCCTCTTATACGGGTGTGATGTGTTCCAGGATGATGACCCCGTTGTTCTTCCACTCTCCCTCTTCCCGGACGAGCTCATATCGGACGATGACGGTCACATGATCCACCCCGGTTACATGGACAATCGCATCAGCGTGGGTTCCGTCGTTCGACAGGACAATCCTGCCGAAAGTGCTCTTGCGAGACTGGGCGATTTGCGGAAAACCGTTTCGTACCATCACCTCAAATTCTGTACGCGACAATACAGACTGAATGTCTCTTGAGGCATATCGATATGCGACCTCATAGTCGTTGGCATTGAAAGCCTTAAGCTGTTGTTGTATGAGTGTCTTGATGCTGTCAATGGGAAGTTCAGTCGCATGGGCAGAGCTGGATATAAAAATCACGAAGGAGAGAACGACAAGACGAAGGGCAATTACCCCTTCTTTCTGCTTATCCTTGTTCATGATGAGACCTCTGTAAAAATTTACTACAAAATGGTACCGTCGAGGATGTGACATCCCCTCGTAGAACTGTACCATTGGTAAGAGAGTAAATCTTTTGTAACGATTTAGCTACCTATTCTTTCCTCCTGATTGTAGTGTTGGAAGGATTTTTTTCTTTTTCACGAAAGATTCTCCTCCTTATTTTCTTAGTGCTCCATAACCCCTGACGGAATAAGATGCGTGGCGGTTCTGTCTTCGTGAGGCCGGTCAGTTGTTTCGCTTAACGGTCTGGAAATCTCGTTCCATGAGATCGATTGCGACCTGGTTGCGGCCGTTTCGCTTGGCTTTATACAAGCCCCGGTCCGCTTCTGCCACGACTTCTTCCCAAGTGGATTTTCCTTCTGTGCTATCCAGTTTTTCTCCTATCCCGCCGCTAATCGTGACCACCTTGAAGCGATTCTTTCTGTGAGGAATGCATAATCAGCAAGACGTTTGACCATTCGTTGTCCCATAACCTCGGCCTGTTTTCCTGTCGTCTCAGGGAGGATCAGGAGAAATTCTTCACCCCCGTAGCGATAGAGACGATCCGATTGTCGGATAGAGGATTTCAGGCTATCTGCCACTTCTTTAAGGGCCTTGTCTCCCATCAAGTGTCCGTAGTCGTCGTTGTATTCCTTAAAGTGGTCGATATCCAGGAGAATGACAGAGTACGGTTTTTTGTAACGGATCGCCGCGCTGTGTGTGTATTGTAGGTCGACCTCCATGGCACGCCGATTTCCGATTCCAAGGAGGGCATCTTCGAGGGCAAGTGCTTTAAGCTCTTTATTTGCTTCCTTCAGTTCCTCTGTCTTTGTGGTGACAGAGAGCTCTACCAATCCCCTGATTTTCTCGATCATCATGAAATGGGAGCGGACGAGGTCTGTCTGTGTGAGCAGGCCGGCAATCTCGCCCAATGGGTTGACGACGGGGAGATGCCTAATCCTTTTACTTCGGGCGACGACGAGTGCATCAAATACAGTGACGGTGAGATCGAGCGTTATCGGAGGTGATGACATTATTTCAGAGGCGAACCCCTTCGTGGCGTCAGTACCTTTAAGCAAACTCGCCAGGACACGGATCAGATCGCGTTCTGTGATGATCCCAACCGGAGTTTTTTTCTCGGTGACAACGAGGCATGAATGCCGGTTTGCGTGTATTAGGCGAATCACCTCTGTGATTTTTGTTTCCGGGCTAACGCAGGTGACCTCCTTAGTCATCAACTCGTGGCTTTGAAGTTCATTCATTGTTTTCTCCAACGCTTATTTTAGGAAACATGTGCTTATCCCTACGGATGTTCTGTGGATTGTATTTCTTGACTAAATTGTTTCACCTCGACTAATTTTTGGTCAAGGTCTTCAGTGATTTCTTCCAGTAAAGGCTCACTCAAATTAAGGATATCCCATGTGGCAGACTGTATGGGAGGGACAAAAGGGTCCCCGGTGAAACCAAAGCCATTTGCCTTAATCAGGATATCGGCCAGGTGGACAACGGCGGCCTCCACTCTGTAAGCCTCCGACTTCTCAACATCATGGTGACATGTAATGGGTTCACATAATGCTTCAGGGAGACCCCAGGCCCTCACGGCCCATCCTCCGACTTCAGCATGGTCTACTCCAAGCATTTCCAATTCGGCCTCCTGCATGGAGACCTCATTTTCTTTGACCTGTGTGAGGAGATAAGCATAGTCATCTTTGAGTTTGGACTGAATGATCACCTTGCCGATATCGTGCAACAAGGCCGCAGTTGAGACCTCCTCTGCCTTCGCCACTTTGAGTCGTTTCGCAATGATATTGGCGGCCATGGCCGTCCCGAGTGAATGCTCCCAGAATCCCAGGGCATTTTCGTTCGTCATCTCAAAAATAATAGAGGTCAAGACCAGTCCCTTGACGGCCTTGGCCCCGAGCATGACCATTGCCGCCGGGATGGTTGAGACATGGCCCGGAAAGCCGTAGAATGGAGAATTTGCAAGACGGAGGATCCTGGCGGACAGGGTCTGATCAGACGAGATCAGTCTGGAAATGTCCTTGAAAGGCGTCTTGTTGTCGTCCAGTAGAGAGAGGACCTCTACGATGATCCCAGGGATGGTGGGGAGGGATCGGACGTCTTTAATCACCTTCATGAAGGTATTTTGTTTATTCTCCATGGTCATTCTCCATTGAACGGAGTAATTGTCTTCTCGTGATCTCTTTCAGTTTCATCATGCGTTGATTCCCGTCCAGGCGTTTGAATCGATCGTCCAATGCATCCAGACGCTCCTGGAGGTCATCGTCCCTTTCGAGTTTGACTGGACGTTCTTTCACGCAGAGGGATTGGATTCCCATCTCTGTTAAGCGTTCAATCAACACCTGGGTCAATTCTGTCCCTTTCCTGCAGATCGGAAGTAGATCTGAACCCCCTGGATGGGCGATGTCCTTCGCAAGGACCATCTTTTCTTTTGCAGACTCTAAGAGGATATCCTTCATGCCACCCTTTCTTTAGAGACCATCATAAGTACCCTGGCAACGACGCCATGAAGGATTAGATAAGTGTGTTGAACAGTTAGGTGTCATGTTTGCTTGTCCACGGATGATGGAGACCACTTTTGTTTTTGTAAGAGCACTTCCGCTACAGCCTCAGGCACAGGGCGACTGAAGAGATAGCCCTGTCCGTTATCGCACTCATTTTCCTGCAAAAAAAATAAGTTGTTCTTCTGTCTCTATCCCCTCGGCAACGACATCCATTCTCAAATTATGGGCAAGCGAAATGATCGCAGTGGTAATCACGGCATCATCTTCATCATGCGCGATATCATTCACAAAGGACCGATCAATTTTTAACGAGTTGATCGGGAAACGCTTCAGGTAGCCCAAGGAGGAATAGCCGGTACCAAAATCATCGATCGAAAGAGTCACCTCCTCATCTTTTAAGCTTTTGAAGCGTTTGATGGTCACATCTGTATTTTCCATTAACAACGACTCGGTCATCTCCAGGATCAAATCTTCAGGATCCAGCCCGGTTTCGTTTAGGGTCCGGGCGACCATATCAATAAAGTTCTCCTGTTTAAACTGGATAGCAGAGACATTGACTGCGATGGATATTTTCGGCAAGCCCTTAATCTGCCAGGCCTTGTTTTGGGCGCAGGCGGTGCGGAGCACCCATTCCCCGATGGGGATAATAAGACCGGTTTCTTCAGTAATCGGGATAAATTCTGCAGGGGAGATCAATCCCACCCCAGGTCGTTCCCAGCGGACGAGGGCCTCCATGCCGATGACCTGGCCTGTCCTGAGACATATCTGAGGTTGGTAATTCAGTCTGAACTCGCCCCGTTCTATGGCATGGATAAGGGCGGATTCTATCTTGAGGTTCTGATGGAGCTTGCTGTTCAGTCTGGGCGAATAGAGGTTAAACTGTCCTTTCCCTTTTTCTTTCGCGTGAGACATTGCCATATCGGCATTCTTTAGGAGGGTCTCGGTGTCTTCCCCATCGCTCGGATAGATGCTGATCCCGATGCTGCCATTGATCAACATTTCCTGCTGTTCGATCTTGAACGGCTGCTTCAGGGCCTTGAGTATCCGGTCACTTATCAGGATAACGTCTTCATCCTTTGAAATAACCGTCAGCAGGAGACCGAACTCGTCTCCCCCCATCCTGGCCAGGAAGTCATCCTTGCGCAGGCATTGTCCTAAGCGATGCGCCACAACCTCCAGCAAACAGTCACCGACATGGCGTCCCAGGCTTTCGTTTGTCAATTTAAAGCGGTCAAGGTCAAGGAATAGAATGGCCATCGTTTGATGATATCGCTTTGCCTGAGCGAGTCCTTGAGTGAGGCGGTCAAGAAACATGCTGCGATTGGGAAGGCCGGTTAAAGTATCGTAATGGGCCAAATGGTGCGCATGCTCTTCGATCTCTTTCTGCTTGGTGATATCCGTGTGTATCGCGAGGCAGTTATAGGGTTTGTCTTTTCCGTTGAGAAAGGGCGTAATTGTGGCATCGACCCAATAGATCGACCCATCCTTAGCCCTGTTTCTGAGTTCACCTTTCCAGGTCTTTCCTGAGGTAATCGTATCCCAAATTTGTGTAATGAAGTTTTTTGAGTGGTAGCTTGCATTGACAATGGGATGGTCCTCACCGAGCAGTTCTTCTCTGTTGTATTTTGAGATTTCACAAAATTTCTTATTCGCATATTGGAGGATTCCCTCTTCATCGGCAATGGTGACCATTACAGAATGATTCAGGGCATGCTTGAGTACGGCCAATTCCCCAGGGATGACCTCCGGCCCATTCCTTAAATCCTTCATCGTATTGTTTTTGAGTCTATTAAGCACAGTATTTCCATATCGGAAGGAAAGGAGTAAAACTTGAGGTTTTTCCGGAAAAGGTCTCGCCCGAAGCAGGGAAACAGGCGATAAAGATCTAGTGCCATGTTTCATTCGGGGCAGGTCGACATCCTTCATCTTCAGGCGAAGATGAAGGATGTTGTTGTCTTGGGATTTATCCTTTCGGGTACCTGGCCTGAAGTTCTTTGAGCCGGTTCTTGTTTTTATTGAGTTTCGGGAGGGCATACTTCTCATCGATCGCAATGACTCCATTGAGGCAGTAGATCGCTGCTTTGAGGTCTCCTGCGGACTCATACAATGAAGCCTGGTGGTAGAGGGACGCGGCACAGCCCATCTCATCTTTGATCTGATGATAGAAAGAATAGGCCGCTTTGCTGAGCCGGAGCGCGTCTGTCTTCTCTCCGATCCCTTCTTTTGCCTTGGCGAGGCGATGAGAAGCATCGGCGCACAACCTGGGGCGATTGAGTTTATTTGCCAGGGCCATCCCCTTTTCGGCATATTTCAGGGAAGTATGAGGTTCTGAGCATTGAACCAGGGCAAGGGAGATGTTTCCGTAAAGCACGGCCAATTCCTCCTCTTTCCCCGAGCGTTCCAGGAGGAGGATGCCTTGTTTGTAAAAATGAATTCCTTTCTCAGCGTTCCCTTGGTCGGTATAGAGATTGCCTATATTTACATAGGTGACGCCCAGGCGACCATAGTCTTCGATGCGCCGGAGAATCTCCATGCCCTTTTTATAATATCCAATTGCATCATCAATTTTTCCGATCACACCATAGACATTCCCGATGTTCCCGTAAAGATCTGCCAGGGGAGCCGGATCTTCGCGAATGCCCTTCACGGATTTGAGGTAAAAGGTCAAGGCACTGCCGTAGTCTCCTCTCGAGAATGCGTCATTTCCTTGTTGCATGAGGGTATAGGGGTCCATCATTTTTTGTATTGGAATATCTTTATCGCGCCATGGGAAGCGCGCCTGCCTGTGCCTCGGCGTGGTAGGAACTCCGAACGAGGGGGCCGGACTCGACATGAGAGAGTCCCATCTCTTCCCCCTCTCTTTTAAGCGCCGCGAATTCATCCGGGTGGACGAAACGGTCGATGGGAAGATGTAAGGCCGTCGGCTGGAGATATTGGCCGAGGGTGAGAATGTCGCAGCCGACCTCTGCCAGGTCGGCCATCACGTTGCGGACCTCATCGATCGTCTCACCCAGACCGAGCATCAGTCCTGTTTTTGTGAGTAGCCCGTCTATTTTTGCCCGGACCAGAACCTGCAATGATCGCTCGTATCGGGCTTGAGGCCGAACCTGCCGGTAGAGCCGTGGGACGGTCTCTATATTATGGGCCAGAATGTCGGGGCTGGCAGCCAGGACGATCTCAAGCGCGTTTTTCTTCCCCTGGAAATCGGGGATGAGGACTTCGAGCGTACATTTCGGAGAGCGCGCACGGATTTGTCGAATCGATTCGGCGAAGATCTCGGCCCCGCCGTTATCCAGTTCATCTCGATTGACCGACGTAATCACAGCATGGCCCAGGTCCAGGGCGGCGACCGCTTCGGCAAGGTGCGCCGGTTCGGATTGGTCCAGTTCATTTGGACGTCCGAATTGTACTGCGCAGAAACCGCAGCTGCGGGTGCAGATCTCCCCAAGGATCATAAAGGTTGCCGTGCCGTTATTCCAGCATTCCCATATATTGGGACACCGCGCCTCTTCGCAGACGGTATGAAGATCAAGCCTTTTCGCAAGGTGGCGGATCCTCAGATAATTCTCTCCCGTTTCCCGCTTGACTTTAAACCAGGAGGGAAGCCGTTCTGTCCGACGCTGCGGCGGCGTCAAAAAATGTTGTTCCGGCATGGTTGTGGCCTCTCGCCTTTATTAAGGAGAAAAGGTTAATGTTGTTGTCTGATGACCTGTTATTTCCGCGAGTGAGCTAGAATGCAGTATTCTGATCAAGACCGGATATTGTGCAAAGTTCGCTGAATGCCGGATCAAACCCAGTCTGATATCAAAGGACTATACAATAAAGTCTAGCATCGTAGATGTGAAAAATCAAAATTGGCAACGATCGCTCTTCAGTCTTACACTGGAAAAGCTTGTCATTGGTTTACAGGTCCGATATATTGAGGAATCCGGTTTTATTAGATGGAGGCGAGAATTTTCCTGGCCGAAAGGGAGTAAACTGCTAAATTATTTACTCGCCGGATCCCTCCGAAGAAGGACTGGGATTGAGTTTTCTGTGTGTGTTGAAGGTCAATGGTCTGGCAGGCCCTGTCCGTAATGGTGAAGATAAATAAGAATAAGGACGCCCTCACCCGCTGTCGCTGGGTCGATTTTACCAAGCCCATTTACATAGAATATCATGACAAGGAATGGGGTGTTCCTGTTCATGACGATCGAATCATCTTCGAGTTTCTGACGCTCGAATCTGCTCAGGCCGGCTTAAGCTGGTATACCGTTTTAAGAAAGCGTGAGAATTACCGGCTGGCCTTTGACCAGTTCAACCCAGAGAAGATCGCAAGATATGATGCAAAGCGGGTTGCACAGCTTTTGGGGAACCCGGGCATCATTCGAAATCGGCTCAAAGTGCTTGCCGCAATACACAACGCGCAGCACTTCCTGAACGTCCAGGAAGAATTCGGAAGTTTCGATAAATATATCTGGAAATTTGTTGATGGAAAACCGATCATCAATGAGATCAGAACGATAGAAGGCTATCAAACAACCACGAAAGAATCTGATGCAATGAGCAAGGACATGCGGAAACGGGGTTTTAAATTCATGGGTTCTACGATCTGCTATGCGCATATGCAGGCCACGGGGATGGTCGATGATCATTCGGTGAACTGTTTCCGTAAGCAGTTGTATCCTTCGAAGATGTGAGGGGGTTGCATGGAAATCCAAGATCGCTTAGGTCGGCCGCTTGTTTTTTCAGTGATCATCATGATGGTTCTGGCGTTCAACAGCTGTCGTGGCTTAATGAATAATCGGGCCGAGACCAAACCGGATCATTCTGATACTTCACTACGGACACGCACCTATACGGCCACTTATGAATCCTTTTTTGAGACCGCGGCGCATGTGACAGGATGGCTTCCCCGATGGGAGGTGGTAGAACAAGACATTGAGAATGGAAAGATCAGGGCGACGCGTCAAACGAGGATATTCCATTTTGTGGATGATGTTGAGATCAGTGTGAAACGGGTGAATGAGAATACATTGACGCTCGATGTCCTCTCGACTTCCCGTGTAGGAAAAGGGGACTTCGGACAAAATGGACGGAATATACGGGAATTTTTGAAGGGGATTGATGGGGAGATTGGATCAAACAACCCCAGATAAAGCATCTAAAATTCAATCTTTGTTGCAGAAATCTGTGGGAGGCTTAAAAGGGGTGAAACCATATGAACGAAGCAGAATTTAACACGGTTGTTGACGACACCTTAAATAAAATTGAAAGGGAACTTGATCGCTTAGATGTTGATCTTGACTATGAGACTTCAGACGGTTTGCTCAATTTGGAGTTTGAGAATGGCACCAAAATAATCCTCTCTCGCCAAACGCCGCTATCGCAGCTTTGGCTTGCCACCCCGACGGGGGCATACCATTTTGACTACGATGTCTCCCAACAGGTGTGGTTGGATGAAAAGGATAAAGTAACCTTATTCCGAGTTTTGAGTCAGCACTGCACAGAACATTCTGGTGGGGAGATTAATTTAGTAGAGCGACAGAGCTCCTAATTTTGAGATCGTGAAGATTCGACAACCTTGACGAAAGTTTGGTGCGGAAGCATATGTTTCTCTTTATGTACCAGGATGTGCCAAAGTAAAGACTGAACAGAGCCAACCAAAAGACATGTCAATATCAACCCGCCGCTGGTTTTAGAGGTTGAGCTTTACACAGCGAACTCAGGTAAAATAAGACCGTCGTAAAAATTAGAGTAGTTTCAAGTCCTCCAGCGGTAAGGAGTAAATCACCCGATAATTGCGGTAAACTGTTTCTATATCTTGCCATTTGTATTCACCTTCAGTTTTACACACAACGCCTGAGCTAGCCCGCGCTGAAAAGATATGTTCCAAAATTAGAGCGGAGATTCCGAGTCGGGTTAAGCGACTTGTTATGTGATTTATAGGAAGCTAGCGATAAATTTTGCAACAGGCTTTGTAAAATCATTATCTGTCCAATATTCACCATGCGCTAAAGGGTTCCAAGATGAGAAAACACCACCAACATTTATTGAAACATCTTTAGTCACTATTTTTTGTAATCGGGATTAATGGCCTTCAACGGATATGCTAAAACATCATCTGGATCATAATAGTTGAGCCATTTTGCCTTTTTCTTTAAATGCTGAGGCAACTTTTTTGGTGGAAACTCTATCGGTTCTACTTTTTCGTAGGCGAATGTAAATAACGGAATATTGCAGCCAAACGTAACCACTCCAGATAGTTTCTCCATTCGTTCAAAAGGGCTTATCTCAGCCTTCCTAGACTGCTGCATATCCCAGATATAATTTGACATAATGTGACCTCCAAGCGAGTGTGCCATTACAATGAGTGGCTTAGACTTAGATTGCAATCCATTCACATATAATGATTTGATACCCTTTTCTATTCGCTTATGGATTTTCTCATATGTGCTACTCCCTTTACTTCCCACTTTCTGATAAGCACTGGCATCACCCAAAGCAGAGAGCATAAATTTTCTCAATCCAATGTAATTAAGGTTGTTAGCTCTCTTTGCACTACGCAGGTATTCCTGTTATCGGCCTTCCAAAATATTTGCCCAGTATATAGGCTTCCAAGCAATAGCTTCGGGGGCTTTCCCAAAATCCGAAACCCGATCATTTAACTCCTCAATCATATCTACTGCAAAGTCAGGAGATTGAGAACCCATTCCGTGTATTATTACCACTGCCAACTCAGGAGTTATAACTGAAAGTGGTGTATTGAGTACTTGAAAAAAAGCGGCGTATCTGGTTGATTTGAAACTGCGAATGAATCAAACAACCT
>LWDU01044241.1_pt1 | contig 33382 bp, 27 predicted proteins | sample 727161 | NCBI WGS metagenome assembly LWDU01 (sample SAMN04566230, study PRJNA314399) | hydrothermal vent metagenome | isolation source: deep sea hydrothermal plume seawater | place: Mexico: Gulf of California, Guaymas Basin | collected 2004-07-11 | reverse complement strand
CATTACTTTTTATTATTGAGTTTTTTCGTGAAATTCTTTTAGGCGGGATTAAAACTATCGTCGCTTTTACAAGCTGGGATTGGTCGACTGAAAATAAGTGGGCTCGTTGGCCTGCACTACCATGGACTGTTGTTGCTGCTACCGTAATAATGATAGGTTATGCGCTAAAGGGATGGAAACTTGCTTTATTGGCTGCTGTTTCGACACTATATATTGCAATTTTTGGTCAATGGGAGCCTGCCATGATGACGCTTTCACTGATACTGGTTGCAGCACCAATTTCTTTTATTTCTGGCTTGCTTTTAGGGGTTATGGCGTACAAGAATAGAACAACTGAAAAAGTATTGGCGCCTATACTTAATATATCACAAACTATGCCACATTTTTCTTATTTGATTCCTGTGGGAGTGTTTTTTGGAATTGGAGATCATGCTGGTGCGATTGCTACTATAATTTTTGCAACCCCTCCAATGATTCGACTTACTCTTTTAGGCCTTAAAAGGGTGTCTCCAGAAGTTGTGGAGGCAGGCATGATGAGCGGTTGCAATAATAATCAACTTTTATTTAAAGTACTGATTCCATCAGCAAGATACGATATTTTAATTGGTGTTAACCAGGTAATCATGCAGTGCTTAGCTATGGCTGTAATTTCATCTTTTATCGGCGCCAAGGGTTTGGGTTGGAACCTATTGCTCGCAATTAATAATCTTTGGGTAGGGGTTGCTCTCGAGTTAGGAATTTGCATTGTCCTGATTGCTGTTGTTTTGGATAAATTTTCTTTAGCTTGGGCTAACAAACAAACAGATTATTTTGCTGAACTCCCCTTTATGCAGCGCCATAAATATCCTTTATTATTTCTTGTTATTCTGTTTATAGGTATTGTGTTGTCATACATTGGTACTTTTATTTTTAAGGAGGGATTTAATTATTTATATTTAATTCCGCACAACAAAGGCCTTAGTACTGCTAGCTATTTGCAGGACGGCATTGACTGGTTTTTAGAAACTTTTTTCTGGAGTTTGCAAGGCTTTAATAAGTGGTTAATTGTAGATGTTTTATTACCAATGAAAGCTGCATATCTATCTATGCCAGTTGTGGCAACTTTTACGTTGGTAATGGGTGTTGGCTATATTGTCGGCGGCATTAGATCTTCACTTGTTGTTGGTGGGTTTATGTTATTTATTGCCCTTACAGAGTGGTGGGATAGGGCTCTAATAACATCCTATACTGCCACTGTTGCAGTTATTGTGTCTAGTGTTATAGGGATAACTGTTGGCTCGTTATCTGCTAGAAACGCACGAGCTAGTAAAATAATTTTATTGGTTTGTGATACCTTTCAAACCCTTCCTTCTTTCATTTACCTAATACCAGTGATTATACTATTTGGCATAACTGACACCTCTGTGGTGATTGCGATGATTGTATATGCAACTGTTCCAGCTACCCGCTTCACAATTGAAGGCTTAAGGAGTGTGCCAGAATCTTTACAAGACGCAGGCTCTATGTCAGGCGTTAGTAGTCTACAGAGGTGGCTTAAAATTGAGTTACCTCTGGCCTTTCCTCATATTATGTTGGGCTTGAACCAGACTGTCATTTATGCATTGTTTATGGTAGTAATTGGGGCTTTGATTGGTACCGAAGGTTTGGGACAAGGGATCTTGGAATCATTATCAAATAAACAAGGCATTGGTAAAGGACTTATACTAGGATTTTGTATTGCCTTTATTGGACTTGCGGTAGATCATTTGGTTAATACTTGGGCAAAAAAACGCAAAGAAGATTTAGGGATAGTGTAGGTAGAATTATTTATATAGTGAATTTATTTTCGATAGAGTTAAATAGGTCTTGTTATGTATGAGCACTTGCAGTACGGGTTAGCCACAGCCAACCATATCAATCTAATTGAATTCAATGTATTATGAATATATATAAATAACATTATTTTTGTCATAGGTATTATAAAATCTTTTGGTTAATTATTATTTAGGAAAGGGGGGGAAGTATAAATGAATAAAAGAGTAGCAATAATAGGTGCTGGGCCTTCCGGATTAGCCCAACTTAGGGCCTTTAAGTCGGCTGATAGTAAGGGCGAAGATGTGCCTGAAATAGTATGCTTTGAAAAGCAAGGGGACTGGGGCGGTTTGTGGAATTATAGCTGGAGAACTGGTTTGGACGAGCATGGAGAAATCGCTCACAGTAGTATGTATCGATACTTATGGTCAAATGGTCCAAAAGAGTGCCTAGAGTTTGCAGATTATTATTTCGAAGAACATTTTGATCGTCCAATAGCATCTTATCCCCCAAGGGAAGTTCTGTTTGACTATATTCAGGGGAGAGTAATTAAGGCAGGCGTTAGAGATAAGATTAGGTTTAATACATCTGTAAGGGATGTGTCTTTTAGTGATGACACAAAAATGTTCACCGTTAGAGTTCATGATCTTGAAAATAATAAAGCCTATACTGAAGAGTTTGACTACGTAGTAGTAGCATCTGGTCACTTTTCAACACCAAACGTTCCAGAGTATGAAGGGTTTAGTCATTTCAACGGCAGGATTCTGCATGCACACGACTTTAGGGATGCTCTTGAGTTTAAAGGGAAAGATATTCTTGTGGTTGGTAGTAGTTATTCTGCAGAGGATATTGGCTCACAATGCTATAAGTATGGCGCTAAATCTATTACTAGTAGTTATAGAACGGCCCCAATGGGCTTCAAGTGGCCAGATAACTGGGACGAGAAGCCTGCTATTGTTAAAGTTGATGGTAGTACTGTATATTTTGTTGATGGTAGTTCAAAGGACGTTGATGCTATTATTCTGTGTACTGGTTATGTGCATCATTTCCCATTTCTACCAGACTCGCTGCGTTTAGAAACAAAAAATATTTTGTATCCATTGGACATGTACAAGGGTGTTGTTTGGGAACAAAATCCACAACTAATGTATCTAGGTATGCAAGATCAATGGTACACATTCAATATGTTTGATGCTCAGGCATGGTATGCAAGAGACGTAATTCTAGGAAAAATTAAACTCCCCTCTTTCGATGATATGAAAGAACATACTAGAGAGTGGCATGCGCTGGAAACAGCTGATCCAAGTGTTGCATATGCATATAAATTCCAAGGTGACTACATACAAATGTTAATAGATGAGACTGATTATCCAAATTTTGATATCGAAGGCATGAGGCTCACATTCCTGGATTGGAAGAACAATAAGAAAGAAGATATCATGGCATTTAGAAATAAATCCCATAAATCTTTGATGACTGGAACTCAGTCGCCCCCGCATCATACTTCATGGATTGATGCATTGGATGATTCGCTTGAATCTTATTTAGATATATAAAAAAAATATAAAATGAAAATAATTGATGGAAAAAAAATCGCTGAAAGCCTAAGGGCAGATATTGCAAAGGAAGTGAAAGGATTTACTCGCCCTCCTGGGCTTGCTGTTATATTGGTTGGTCATGATCCGGCATCTGAGGTTTATGTTAGAAATAAAACAAAGGCGTGTGTCGAGGTCGGATTTTATTCTGACCAGTTACACAAGTCTGCAAATATTACCCAGGAAGAATTAATATCTGAAATTAATCGCTTAAATGACCATAAAACGATAGACGGCATCTTGGTACAATTGCCTTTGCCAAAGCATATTGATGAAAACGCTGTAATTGATGCTATTCTGCCCGAAAAAGACGTCGATGGTTTTAGTAGCGAAAATATTGGTAAATTGATGCAAAACAAGCCGTTCATTAGACCATGTACTCCTAAAGGCGTTATAACAATGTTGGGCTCAATAAACTACAACCTCAAGGGCAAGCACTGTGTTATTGTTGGTGCATCAAATATAGTTGGCAGGCCTATGGCAATGGAGTTACTAAATTTAGATGCTACAGTTACAATTTGCAATTCATCTACTAAAGACATCAAACAAAAAGCAAAAAGCGCAGATGTTATTATTGCTGCTGCAGGGGTGCCACACCTTGTCAATGCTGACTGGGTTAAAGAGGGAGCAGTAATAATTGATGTGGGCATTAACAGGCTTGATAACGGCAAGCTTGCAGGCGATGTTGACTTTGAGTCAGTAAAGAGCAAGGTTAGTGCTATTAGCCCAGTGCCGGGCGGTGTTGGACCAATGACTATAGCTATATTATTAGAAAATACTGTTACAGCATATAAGGCCAGAATATAAGGCCTTGCTAGTAGACTATAAGCGTATAGCTATATTTTTTGTGCGCACATAGTTGTAGAGGGCCTCGGTACCTTTTTCTCTACCAAATCCGGATTTTTTTATTCCACCAAACGGTGTTGCCATACCGCCAGCAAACCACTCATTAACGAACACTTGACCGGACTTTAAGGCGCTTGCAGTTCTGTGCGCCCTAGATAAGTTTTTGGTGAACACTCCTGAGACTAGGCCGAACTCAGTGCCGTTAGCAATTTGGATCGCCTCATCCTCTGTTTTGAAGGTCATAACACATAAGACTGGACCAAATATTTCCTCCTGCGCAATGTAGGATCCAGGTTTTACATTACTCAATATAGTTGGAGACATAAAGTGCCCTGTACGATCCAAGCGTTTACCTCCAGTTACTAACTTTGCTCCTTCGGATATGGCTCTTTCAATTTTATTTTCAATTTCCTTTAACTGCTTTTCTGAGATGATAGGGGTCAAGTCGGGGTTGTCAAGGCCATGCCCAATAACTAAACTTTCGGAAAGCGAATAACACCTATCAAGCACTTCTTCATAAAGCTCATCGCATACAAGTAGTCTACTTAGGCAGGAACATACCTGTCCTGCATTAAAGAAAATCCCACTCTTAACACTATCAACTACTTGATCAACATCGGCGTCTTCAAATACTATAGCGGCAGACTTCCCGCCAAGTTCCATTAAAGCAGGAACCACTTCATTAACGCAAGACTTCAAAATAGATTGTCCTGTCGGAACTGACCCGGTAAATACAACCTGATCAATATCTTTAGATGCGACTAATTTTGCACCAAGGTCATCTCCAATACCGTTTAATATTGAAACAGATCCTTCAGGAACACCAGCTTTTTGCAGCGCATGGCCCAACATCGAAAGAGCCAAAGGGTCAAGTTCGGGAGATTTAACTATTACTGAGTTACCAGCCGCCAGTGCCGGAGCCATGGAGCGTGCTGCCAATGATACTGGGAAGTTCCAAGGAATGATTTGTGCCGAAATTCCGTAAGGCTCGTACACAGTATAGTCAATATAGTCAGGCCCCAAGGGTATTGATTTTCCTTCAATCTTGTCAGCTATACCACCGTAATATTCGAAGTACAGTGCCGCCTCAATGAACTCATCTTTAGCATCGCTCAATGTCTTTCCGCTTTCACGACAGAGCACCTCAGCGCCATCATCGGCGATTTCCCTTATCTCGTTGGCAATCGAAAACATCAATTGCGACCTCTCTACAGGTCTCATGTTGACTAGGTCGCCACGCTCGAAGCTGTTTCTTGCCCCCTTTATTGCTAGATCAAGACTTTTTGTGCTTGCAAGAGCGCACCTTGCAATTGTTTCATGGGTTGCAGGGTCTTCAATGTCAAGAAATTTATTATCATCACCAGGCAACCATGTTCCGGCAACAAAATTTAGAGCCTTATTATTTTCAAAAATGTGAGACATATGTGTCTACCTATCCCTATTATTAGTAATTTGCGATGCTACCCAGTGGTGAAAAGTGTGTGTTGGGCTGTCCATTATAGGTGAAAATTTACCGCCATCAAAGTGAATACCGTAGCGACCTCTCTGCATACCCTCAACCACGCCAACATCTTCTAAGAATACAGACTTCCAGAATGCAGAGTTTGCATCTTTTAGTTTGTTTAGATGTTGCATCTCATTAGAATCTTTGGCATAGTAAATTGATACATGCTCTACAGTCTTAGAGGTGTTAACAGGTTCAAGAATAATGTTATAAATATGGTCTCTATGAACACCAAGCAATACGTTCGGATAAAAACATATATACTCGCTTCCTGTGTCCCATTTGGGGCCCAAAGACTCGAAGTCAGGGAAAGTATTGCCGGACTCATCTTTCATTTGAGAGTAAACAACAGAACCTTGACCAGAAAAGTGGTTCTTTTCTTCAATATGGTAATGGTCTTCAATTTTAGATTTTTTGTTAAGATTAGGGTGGACAATTGGTAAATGGTAGCTCTCCGCATAATTCTCTACCGCTAATTTCCAGTTAGTGTTAACTGTAAGTGAGAATGATGAGCCTTTTCCACCGTGATATATAGGTTTATCAAACTCCTTCCAGCGCTGCATAACTTTAGCTGCGTAGTCAGTAAACTCTGGGGCTGAGTTTGATACATTAACGAAAATAATGTCCTGCCATACGTATGATCTAATTGCAAAAAGACCCAGCTCAGAGTTATTAATTGCTTCGTGAGTATTAGAATTGATCCCACCAACCATAGGTGTTGCGCAGAGTTCACCACTTAGTTTATAGCACCACGAGTGGTATGGGCATGCTATGATTCCGGTGACTTTGGTTTGCTTTTCTACCAAAATCATTCCTCGATGTCGGCACGTGTTTTGAAAAACATTGACATCTCCGAGCTCATCCCTGACCATTAGAAGCGGCATACCAACAAATATTACCGGTTTAGCATCTCCAACATCAGGGATGTCTTTAGCTGTACCTATAGCTGACCAGTTGTTAAATAAAATAGACTGCTTCTCTTCTTCGAAGGTTTCGTCATCGATGTAGTGGTTGTTGGGTAAACCAGTTGCATTTTCAATAGGGCTAAGGACAGAATCTAAGTTCGTAAGTTGAGTTTTTCGCATATAGAAATGTTAATAAAAATAAACAACATAATACTGCTAGTTATTTATAATTTTTTAGAATAATTTTCTTAATAATAATTGAGATAATTTCAACTACTTACAATGTATAGATCTAAGCGCTAACAAGAAGAAAGTCTCTAAGTGTCTTAACATTGTTAGTTAAGAGTTCTTCTTTGTCATTAATTATGTATACCGCAAAAGGTGCAGGGGTAGAGGTTTCACCAAGAATAACTAACTCTCCGCTATCTAGTTTTGGCTTCAGTAGGTGTTTCCAACCTAAAACTATTCCAGTGTCATCGCTAGCAGCCTGTAGCGCAATCATATAGTTATTTACGTGCGTACCGTGAGCAATTTTACCTTTATAGCCTAGTAAGTTAAACCAAGAGAACCAGTTAGACCAGTTCTTGTCTTTAGCACGTAAGTGTATTAATTGAAGGTTGGCTAGCTCTTCAAGAGTCGGGTTTGGATGCTGCTGCTTGAATTTAGGACTACAGACAGGGACAAGCTCATCATGGAATAGTATATTTTTTTGGGTAGATTCATTTTCAACATACCCATAGCATATTTGCAAATCAACAGCTACACCTTGAGGCTCAGGGTTATCCGTTACGTGCTGATTTACAGGTATCTCTGGGTGCTCTTTCCAGAATTGAGATAGCCTTGGTGTGAGCCACAAGCTAGAAATAGCAGTAGTACTTTTTATAGCAACTTCAAAGTCAACGGAGGACCTTTTTAAATTTGAAATAGTTGATGAAATAGCTGAAAAACTACTCTGCATCACTGCAAATAGTGACTCTCCCTGGTCAGATAATTGCTTTTTATGTTTTTTTCGATTGAATAGTTGGACGTTTAAGTCCTCCTCAAGGTACTTGATTTGATGACTCACAGCGCCTGGCGTGACTCCAAGCTCTTCGGCAGCCTTTTTAAAGTTTTGATTACGTGCAGCAGTCTCAAAAGTAGCAAGAGAGGTTAGTGATGGTAGTTTGTAATGTCTTCTAGCCATGGCGTTTAATTAATTTATTAGTTGAATAAAAGTATACTTCATATTGTATATGTAAGTCAATATATTAGAGTTTACTGTACTCATTTGTTAACTGCAAAGACACCTTAATGCTTTGTTATATATAGAAAAAAAGTAATATTTATTTAAAAAATTATAGATTTATTATTTTTTTAAATATTTATCAGTAAACTTTAGTTTGTTTATTTTTATTCACTATAATTTGAATATTATTAGTTTTGTAAATTAATCATTAAGTGATAATGATGTATAAATATGATAAATAAATTGGGAGAAAAGTATGGCCTTACCTAAACACTCGCAGTACGTAATTATAGGTGCTGGAATTCATGGATTATCGACGGCATGGAGGCTAGCTGAGAAGTTAACCGCAGCAGGAGTAAGTATAGACGACAATCGAATAGTTGTTATAGACAAGTCAGGCATAGCAGCTGGAGCTACAGGGATAGCCTGCGGCGTGGTTCGAAATAATTATTTTCAACCGGCTATGCGTAAACTAATGGCACACTCAGTTAGTGTTTGGGAAAGCGATCCAGAGGCATTCAGCTATCATGCAGTTGGATATATGCAGATTTCACCTGAAAGTATGCGTGAAGATGTAAAGCAGATACACTCAGAACAACAAGCAATCGGCTATGAGAGTGTATTTATAGAGGGAGAGAAAGAGTCAAGAGAGTACATGCTTAATATGTTTGATGATTGGCAGGCTAAAGGAATAACTTCTGTCCTGCATGAAAAAAGAGGTGGTTACTCTAACAATACCAAAGCTATGTACGGATTAGCAAGCAAAGTAGAAGCCCTAGGTGTAAGAATAATTACAGGAGTAGAGGTTACCAGTTTTACTAGAAAGCAAGACACAGGAGAAGTAACTGCAGTAGAGACAAACCAGGGCAGCATTAGTTGTGATAATGTTGTGATAGGTGCAGGGCCATGGGTTCGTGATTTTTGGAAAATGTTAGACCTTCCATCACAAATCGAGGTAAAGGACCTTGAAGGAAACGTGCACCCTGATGTTGATATGTGGCGATTCTGGCAATTAGAAGAGGGAGTATTAAGAGTTGAGCCAGAACTACTACAGACAAACGACGGCAAAATGCCACCGGTGCTACATGTAGATACAGATGCCCCACTTTATTCTGATGTGGACGGGTCACTTATTACTGACAAGATATGGGGGATTTACTATAAACCAGATTGGCATTTTGGCGGCATTCAGGGAGGCGCAGCACCTTACAAAGTAGACAAGTCTGCAGACCAAGTACAGATAGATCCTTACGGCCCTTCGAGTCCAGAATTTATTTCTGGCGATGAATTTGCCCACATGTGGGTCTCTGCTCTAGCTCACTGCCACAAAAGGTTTGAGGGCTCTATGCCGAAATACCATAAAGAGCCTTCAGGTGGTGTTGGCTGTTTCACTGCGGATAGTTTTCCAGTGATAGACACGTTTAACACCAACGTTACAATTATTGCGGACAGTAACCATGGCTATAAGATGCTTGGTTTAGGGTGCCTTGTGGCTGAAGAGCTTTTGGGAGAAAGGCAAGAGTTACTGGAACCGTTCAGATTTTCACGCTTCAAAGAGGGTGAGCTGCATCCGGTTTCAAATAGCCCATACCCTTGGAGCTAGAGTGAACAAAGTGCATTACTCAGGCTTTAAAGTTCTTAAAGAGGCATTAACTGGCCACAAAGGCTGGAAGCCTGTCTGGAGAGATGCAGAACCAAAAAGTAGTGGTTACGATGTTGTCATAGTTGGGGGAGGAGGGCATGGACTTGCTACCGCGTATTATTTAGCAAAGAATCACGGCATAACTAACGTCGCGGTTCTTGAGAAGGGCTGGATAGGTTCTGGAAATGTTGGCAGAAATACAACAATCATTCGTTCCAATTATTTATTACCAGGCAATGAACCTTTCTATGAACTATCAATGCAGCTTTGGGAGAACCTAGAACAAGATATAAACTATAACGCAATGGTTTCTCAGAGAGGGATTATGAATCTAATTCATTCTGATGCACAAAGAGATGCGTTCGTGCGTCGTGCAAACTCGATGCTTTTTGCAGGTGCTGGTGCAGAATACTTAGAACAAGACGATATAAAAGATAGGTACCCATTTTTGGATATGAAAAATCCAAGGTTCCCAATAAAAGGAGCATTGTCTCAACCTCGTGGCGGTACCGTTCGCCATGACGCTGTCGCTTGGGGTTATGCAAGGGCGGCGAGTGATTTAGGGGTCGACATTATTCAAAACTGTGAAGTTACAGGGTTCAATATAAATAACGGAAAATGCCTAGGAGTTGAAACAAGTAGAGGCGACATAAAGGCTAATCGAGTTGCCGTTTGCGTTGCAGGTTCCTCTGGCAGGGTTATGGCCAAAGCCGGGATTAAGCTGCCAATCGAGAGCCATGTATTGCAGGCATTCGTAACAGAGGGATTAAAGCCTGTATTGGACAACGTTATTACTTTTGGTGCTGGTCACTTCTATTGTTCGCAGTCCGACAAAGGTGGGCTAGTATTCGGTGGCGATATTGATTCATACAATACATATGCACAACGCGGAAATTTACCAGTAGTCGAGGATGTTTGTTCTGGAGGTATGGCTATTATGCCAATGATAGGGCGTGCGCGGTTGTTGCGCTCTTGGGGAGGAATTATGGATATGTCTATGGATGGCTCACCATTTATAGATAGAACCCAGGTTGATGAATTGTATTTTAATGGAGGGTGGTGCTATGGCGGGTTCAAGGCCACCCCTGCAAGTGGTTATTGTTACGCCCACCTATTGGCAACAGATAATTATCACGATGTTGCAACTGAATTTAAGCTCGATAGATTTCTGCGTGGAGCAATGATTGACGAGAAAGGCGTTGGAGCACAGCCTAACCTGCATTAATTTTGATATGATTATAAATCACCCACTACTAGGACCGAGAGACTCAGAAGAGTTTGTATATCTAGGTTCGGCAGACTTAATAAATCGCCCCAACTGGGAAAGTGAGACTGCAATAGAAGATTTTCATGAGTACCAGTACATAAGAGAAAATGTTGCTGGCGATAATGTCGAGCTATGGTACCACGAGCAGGGTGACCAGTCTTGGCTGGTTGTAACTAGAAGCACACTGACGCATGAAATAAAGAGTGTCGAATTAGCTTCAGATTACGCCAAAAACAATGGAAGGTCTAGATGATTCAAATCAACAGAACCAATAACGGTCTTATTGATCAGACAAAAGAGCTCAGCTTTACATTTAATGGGGAACTATTAAAAGGATATGAGGGGGACACCCTGTCTTCTGCCTTGCTTGCTAACAACAAACGTTTAGTTGGTAGGTCATTTAAATACCACAGACCTCGTGGCATATTTACTGCAGGCTCAGAAGAGCCGAACGCAATTATGGAGATTGGTTTGGGGGCTTATCAGGATCCCAATACAAGAGCAACCGTTACTAAGCTATATGATGGCCTTGTGGCTAACAGTCAGAACCATAGAGGCCCATTATGGTTTGATTTTATGGCAATAACTGACATGTTATCTCCACTTCTTGGTGCAGGTTTTTACTATAAAACATTCATGTGGCCGAAGGCCTTCTGGGAAAAAATATATGAACCAGCCATACGAAATTCTGCCGGACTTGGGAAACTATCAAAGCAGGAAGATCCTGATACATATGACAAAGGCTTTCGACACTGCGATATCTTAATTATTGGGGCGGGAGCTTCTGGCCTTTCTGCTGCCTTGGTAGCTGGAAGCTCCGGCGCCGAAGTAATCCTTGCCGATGAAGATTTTTTGATGGGCGGAAGGCTGAACTCTGAGACTGATGAAATTGATGGAATTGCAGGCCATGAATGGGCAAAAAATTCTGTTGAAAAACTTAAAAGTATGGGCAATGTTAGATTGATGCCTAACACCACAGTTTTTGGAGCATATGATCATGGAATTTATGGGGCCATAGAGGAAAGGTCTCATGAATCTAGGGCCAACAAAGAAAAACCAAGACAAGTTAACTGGAGGATATACACTAAACGTACAATACTTTGTACGGGTGCAACCGAGAGGGCTATAGCGTTTGGTAATAATGACAGACCAGGAATAATGCTTGCGGGTGCTGTAAGGACTTACCTAAACAGGTATGCGGTCAGAACAGGTGAAAACATTTCAATATACACCAACAATGATGACGGCTGGAGGACTGCAAGGGATTTAAATGATAGAGGAGTAAATGTAGTTGCAATAATAGATAGCCGTAAGACTGAACCAGTAATAAATATAGAAGGTGTTAGGGTGATTATTAATGCCGATGTAGTAAATACAAAAGGAAGGAGAGCCTTAAGCTCAATAAAACTTTCAAACGGGGCGACAATAAAAACCGACACTTTGGCGGTTTCAGGTGGCTGGAATCCAAATTTACACTTAACTTGCCATCACAGGGGGGTTCCTAGGTACAGTGATGATATCTGTTCTTTCGTTCCAGGAGAATCTGTTCCAGATGGGATGAGTGTTGCTGGAAGTGCAAATGGTACTATGGTTCTTTCAAAGGCAATCGAGGAGGGGCATAACGAAGGCACAGAGGCTGCAAGGGGATTAGGTTATAGAGTTGACTACACAGAATATGCAGTAACACCCCAAGTTGAGTACAATATCTCAGCACATTGGAGCGTTGAAAGTGGCTCCAATAGGGCTTGGGTCGATCTTCAAAACGATGTAACTGCTAAAGATATAAAACTAGCAAACCAAGAAGGATTCAAGTCTGTAGAGCACGTCAAGAGGTACACAACACTTGGAATGGCTACAGATCAAGGGAAAACAGCAAACGTTTTAGCAATTGGCGTTATGTCTGAAAACTTAGGTAGAACAATTGAAGATACCGGAACAACTATTTTTAGACCACCATACTCGCCAGTTGCAATAGGTGCGTTTGCTGGCAGAAGGAGGGCGAAAGAGTTCTATCCGACTCGTTACTCTCCTAGCCATAAGTGGGCTGATGAGAAGAACGCAGTATTCGTAGAGGTTGGAATGTGGTATCGAGCCCAATGGTTTCCTGAGCCGGGAGAAACATTTTGGAGAGACTCGGTAGATCGCGAAGTTAAACAAACAAGGTCTTCAGTTGGTGTTTGTGATGTAACAACGCTTGGAAAAATTGATATCAAGGGTTCTGATGTCTCTGAATTCTTGAATCTAATTTATGCAAATGCATTTGCCAAGGTTCCTATCGGCAAGACACGTTACGGTTTGATGTTGCGAGAGGATGGTATGGTTATGGATGATGGCACAACAGCAAGGCTGTCGGAGAATCATTTTGTTATGACAACTACAACTGCTAACGCAGTCAATGTCTATAGACACATGCAATTCTGTCATCAATGTTTGTGGCCAGATTTGGATGTACATATGATTTCTGTTACTGAACAATATGCACAGTACGCCGTTGCAGGTCCAAACTCGAGAAGGTTGCTGCAAAAAATTGTTGACCACGAGTTTGACATTTCAAATGAAGCCTTCCCTTTCATGGGTGCATCTGAGATAACGGTTTGTGGTGGAACTCCAGCCAGACTATTCAGAATATCTTTCTCAGGTGAGTTGGCATATGAAATAGCTGTACAAACACGTTACGGGGATTCATTAATGAGAGCCATAATGGAGGCTGGAAATGAGTTCGATGTTGTTGCATATGGAACAGAGGCTTTAGGCGTTATGAGGATAGAGAAGGGGCACGCTGCAGGGCCAGAACTTAATGGACAAACAAGTGCATATGATCTGGGTATGGGTGGAATGATATCAGGTAAAAAAGATTTTATTGGCTACACTCTAGGATTACGAGAGGATCTGCAAAGAGACGACAGGATGCAGATGGTAGGATTTAAGCCAGTAAATGAACAAGACTTAATTCAGGCAGGTTCACATCTAGTGAACCTTGAAAATGAACCTACAACTGAAAACGATCAGGGCTGGATATCTTCTTGCATCTATTCACCTATTTTAGAGCACTATATTGGGTTAGGTTTTATTAAGAGCGGACAGAACAGAAAGGGCGATATAGTGCGCGCAGTTAACTTGTTGAAGGGAAGCGATGTCAAGGTGGAGATAGTAAGCCCTCACTTCGTTGATCCTGAGGGGGAACGTTTACGTGTCTAATTATTCTTTAACAAAGATTTCAGCGCTCGAAGGGGCCAGGCATGATTTTGATGGCCTAAGTTTGACAGAGATTGTAGACCAGTCACTGGTTATGATGGCAATGCCTAGAAATAAAACCGATAAAATAACAAAAGCTTTGAATAGTTCTTGTGGATTGTCTATTCCAATCATTGGTCAGTCAGGACGGTCTGACGACGATTCAATTACCTTATGGAGGCTGCAAAAGGATCAGCTAATGGTATATTTTCCTTACGCAAATGATGACGCCGATAATTATTTAAAAAATAAATTTAAGGCGCCCGCTTACTATACTGACCAGTCAGATACTTGGGCCATGATAAACGTAAGTGGCGAAGAGTCTGTTAATGTTTTAGAGAGAATATGTCCACTCAACTTAGATTTAAGGACTTTCACCGTAGGTACTGTATCTAGAACAGTAATGGAGCATATAGGTACAATTATTTATAGAGAAGGCAGGGACTCATTTGTTATTTTGACAATGAGGTCCTTCGGAATATCAATGATGCATGCACTAGAGGTGTCAGCAAAGAACGTGCTGTAGTTTATTAAAGTTACACTTTGAAAAAACAAAAGCAACACTGTGTCAGCATAAGAGGCCTATATTTAATTGTCAGAATCTATTGGTTCTGGGGCTAGCACCTGCCTATTTCCTGCGCTATTCATAGTACTGACAATGCCGCTCATTTCCATGTCTTCAATTATTCTGGCCGCTCGATTGTAACCAATACGCATACGCCTCTGTAGGCTTGAAATTGAAGCCCTCCTTGTAGATGTTACTATTTGTACTGCCTCGTCATAGAGTGGGTCAAGTTCACCAGTGCTCGGAGAACCGTTGTCGCCACCTTTGGACACATCTGCAGATTGCGCACTGAGTATGCCATCAAGGTAATTAGTTTCAGAGTTATTTTTAAGAAAGTCAACAACCCTTGTTATCTCGTCATCCTCAACGAAAGCGCCATGTATCCTGGTTAGGTGCGAAATACCTGGGGTCATATATAGCATGTCACCCATACCAAGTAGCTGTTCAGCACCGCCCTGATCTAGAATGGTTCGAGAGTCAACTTTACTTGATACTTTAAAGGCAATACGTGTTGGTATGTTAGACTTTATCAGCCCTGTAATTACATCAACGCTCGGTCTTTGTGTAGATATGATTAGATGAACACCTGCCGCTCTAGCCTTCTGTGCTAGTCTGACAATCAATGCCTCAACTCGTTTGGCTTTTGCGCGGTCGTCTTGTGCTAATGCACCAAGCATGTCGGCATATTCATCAATGACAAGTATTATTTGTGGCAGGGCTTCCAGTTCAGCTGCAGTTTCACCTTCTGGCGCTGTGTTTGGGTTAAAGGAAGGGTCAAGTAGTGGCTTGTTTTTGTCTTTAGCTTTGTTTAGTTTGTCGTTAAACCCGTCAACATTACGTACACCAAACTTTGCCAGCAATGTGTACCGACGCTCCATCTCGTTTACACACCACCACAATGCACTAGCGGCCTCATTCATGTCATTAACAACCGGAGTTAGTAAGTGAGGGATTCCTTCATAGCAGGCTAACTCAACAATTTTGGGATCTATCATTATGATTCTAACCTGGTCAGGCCTAGCCTTGAAAAGTACACTTAATATGATCGCATTGATGCCGACAGATTTACCCATACCGGTTGCTCCGGCAACTAGAAGGTGAGGCATTTTTGCCAAATCTCCTATTATCGGTTGTCCATTTATATCCTTGCCTAATGCCATTGACAATGTGGATGGGGATTTACTAAATTCTTCTGTAGACAATATATCCTTAAGGCTGATTATTTCACGACTAGAGTTTGGTATCTCCAAACCAATTACTGGTTTGCCAGGTATAACATCTACTATACGAACGCTCTCAACTAGTAGCGCTCTAGCTAGATCTTTGTGTAGGTTAATTATCTGGCTTACCTTAACGCCTGGTGCAAGTGAAAGCTCAAATTGAGTGACGACTGGTCCAGGTGTTATCGTAGTTATAGATACATCAAAACCGAAATCTCTTAGTATCAGTTCAACCTGTCTTGACATATCCTCAAGTGATTCTTTTGAGTAACCACCAGAGCTTGGAACAATATCGTTCAATAACCCTATCTGCGGCAATCCACTAGAGGATGTTGGACTAAATAAGTTAGAAGTTTTTGCCTTCTTTGTTTTGGTTGTCTGAGTTACAGCAGCCGTAGAAATAGATTTTTGTTGATTGATTGTTGTCTTTGCTACTTTTTTTGCTTTAGCGTGAGTACGCTTATCACGCCATTTTGAAAAGGATTTAGTAAAAAAGTTACCTATACCGTTAAACAGTTCTAGCCATGACTTAGTGCTAGAAACTGTATAGCTGACCATAATAATGCCAACGTATACTATAAATGATGTAGAACCGAAAAGAGCGCCAAAGTATTCGTGCATTGTGAAGCCAATATATCCGCCCGCAGGATCATCTATGTTTTGATCTAACAAAGCAGTTGAGAAAGCTACCAGAACTATGAATGACAAGAACCGCAATACAAGTTCAAACCTTGATGGACGTTTCTGGGAACCTAGTTTATGTATGTTGTATCCTAAACGCAATAATGCTAGGGGAATAAGGTATGACGCATAACCAAGAACGGATAGTGATATATCACTCAAGTAAGCGCCAACAATTCCTGCAAGGTTATATGGATTTTCAAGTGGAGAATAGCTCATCAGTGCAACTAGGTAGGCTATACCAATTGCAGAGTATGAAATAAATAAAATCTCACTAGTTATTTTTGAACGTGAATTTTTGTTAATGGGCGTTGATTTTGTTTTATTTGTATTTTTCAATTTGATTTAGGAGCGTGTATATTGGGATGAATAATTATCACTAGATTGGAATTAATTGTGTGTATCTATTATAATATCTCGGTTTGTGTATAAGTATAAAGTATTAGAATGAGTGGAAAAAAACATTGTAGAGTATTGATTGTAGGTTCAGGACCGGCAGGGTACTCTGCTGCTGTGTATAGCGCTAGGGCAAACCTAAGCCCAGTGATTGTTAGCGGAATTGAGCCAGGAGGACAGTTGATGACAACTACTGATGTAGACAATTGGCCCGGAGATAATGATGGGGTACAGGGCCCAGACCTTATGGACCGTATGAAAAAGCATGCAGAACGGTTCGATACCGTTTCCAAACGCCCATTCTCGCTCCAAGGCGGAGACACTAAATATACAGCAGATGCTGTGATAATAGCTACAGGCGCAACAGCACGATATTTGGGCCTAGACTCAGAAGAGGCCTTCAAAGGTAGAGGGGTTTCTGCTTGTGCTACATGTGATGGATTCTTCTATAGGAACCAAAAAGTTGCAGTGATTGGTGGAGGAAATACTGCCGTTGAAGAGGCTCTATTCTTGTCAAACATTGCTGAACACGTAACGATAGTGCATCGTCGAGATAAATTTTCTTCTGAAAAAATACTTTCTGCACAATTAATTGAGAAATCAAAAACTGGAAACATAACTATAGAATATAACCACAATCTTGACGAAGTGCTGGGCGATCAAATGGGCGTTACAGGGTTAAGACTGAAAGGAAACGACGGCAGCATTAAAGAGATTGGTGTGCATGGTGTTTTTATTGCCATAGGGCATAGCCCAAATACCGCAATATTTGATGGCCAACTAGATATGACGAATGGATATATTAAAGTGCTCAGTGGTACTGAAGGCAATGCAACCCAGACTAGTGTCGAGGGTGTATTCGCTGCAGGAGACGTGGCTGATCACATTTATCGTCAAGCCGTAACTTCTGCAGGTTCTGGCTGTATGGCGGCATTAGATGCAGAGAAGTTTTTAGGCGAATAAACAAATAATTATTGGTATAATTCTCACTTCTGGCCACATAGCTCAGTTGGTAGAGCAAGGGACTGAAAATCCCTGTGTCCCTAGTTCAATTCTAGGTGTGGCCACCATCTTAAGAACTCACAAAGAGAAACAATAGTAACGTTTTTAGTAAACTCTTTGGGCAACATATGAGGTCATTATGGAAACTCTTTGCGGCCACATACTAACGTGACTTAGTAAGTAATTAAGTTCAATGTAAAAAATATTATTAATTTAGTATATTATAATGTTATAATATATTTAAGCCGCCACTCTCCCCCAAGATTTTATCTCTCCTCAAGCAGAGATAATTGGCGGCTTACCTAATTTCTTATACTTCTATTCCAGTAATCTAGATACTGCTATGAGTTTCAATTAAATTTGATAAGCCTAGGTCAGGTATGCGAATCTTTATTTGCTTTTCGTTAGGCCTGTATCTGGTTCTGGAAATATATTTCAGACCATTGTAATTGAGTGTTACACGAAACCCTTTTAAGGTTTTTGTATTGGTTCTTATGTAATCATACCTCCAGCAAGAGGTTTGTTCTAGTGCCTCTTCGCAGTTGGTGATTTTTTTTTCGATATTGTGGTTAATGTATATCGGCTCGACGGAGGTAATTTCAGCAAGCACTAGTTGTGTGTTTAGCCCAAAAACTATAACGGGGTAAAAACAAAAGATGGACAGGAGAATTTTTATTTTTCTGTGGGTACTAAATTTAATCATATTTACCTAGAAGAGTAAAAAGTATATTAATATTCTATAATATTATGGTATAATAATATTTAGAAAATCATTCTCTCCCCCGAGATTACATTTTGATTTTCTAATTGGTGGTCGTTTTTTTTATTCTCCTCAGATTTGATTAGGCGGCCACCCCTTCTCCTCAAGACTCTACGAAACATCATAGCCACATTAAATAATTTTGCAAGACTATTACAAAAGCATAATTTTATAATGTTGTAATACATGCTAAATTGCGCATGAAGAACTCTTACTTTAAGGAGTAATGGAATGGATCTAGTGATTAGTGAAGTGTATCTGGGCTAATATAGTCCTGCTTAGATGGCTGTATTGTTTCTTGAATGAAGAGGGTGCCCATGCGTACAAACTCAATAATTTCACTGAGATCTTGAGCGTTCTGTTCGTCGTCTAATAGTTCAAAGTCAAGTTTAGATATTTCACTGAAGTCTTTAATCATTTCCAAAACCTGATCATCGTTAGTGTTGACCTTAGATAGACCAAGCCCAATTAAAAATCCCTGGCACCACTGAATTAAGGTATTTGCTTGCTCTTTTAGTGGGCAAGAATCATCGGCTATTAGTAGTTGAAAATTTAGAGTTGCATCGTTAAGCTGTGAGACAGTGTTGTTGTATATTTGTGATAAATCTTGATGGGCTTGTTTATGGTTTATGTTTGATAGATCCATACTTTCGAGTATTTCATTTAGCCAGTCACTGAGATCTAGGTCTGGCTTTACACAGGCGAAACCACACAAAATGCCGTGAGAACTTGAAATTGTTTCGTCGGTAGCGAGGGTGTGGAGTGTATTTTTGACTTGATCGTAATTTATACTAGAGTCCATCTCTAGTCTTTCCTTGCTAAAATTTCCATTACGGCCATACGCACAGCGATACCATTGGTTACCTGTTTAAGGATTATTGAATTTGTCCCATCTGCGACTGAGGATTCTATTTCGACACCACGATTTATTGGCCCTGGGTGCATAACTATTGCGTCAGGCTTAGCCAACGCTAGTCTCCCAGTAGAGAGGCCATACCTATCAAAGTACTCCTGTTCGTTTGGTATTTCGGCCTCAAGCATACGCTCTTTTTGTAGTCTAAGCATCATTACCACATCGCAATCTTCAATCCCTTCCTCAATATTGTCATAGCAATTTATTGCGACACATTTTTCTGCATCGTACTGAAGAGGTGGAGGGGCAATTAAACGTATATCAGTTGTCCCCAAAGTTTTTAGGGCTTGAATATCGGAATGAGCAACCCTGGAATGGACAATATCTCCAACAATGGCTACAGATAGCTTTTTGAAATCTTTTTTATGTTGACGTATACTTAACATATCTAACAAGGCTTGAGTTGGGTGTGCATTGATTCCATCACCTGCATTAAGGATTGACACGTTACCAATACTTTCTGCAACCATATGGGGTAAGCCGTTCTGTTTGTGTCTTATCACGAACATATCAATCTGCATCGCCTCTAAAGTCCGCATGGTATCAATGATTGATTCGTTCTTTTTGGTGGCTGAGTTTTCTAAATCGACATTTATGACGTTTGCGCTTGTTCTTTTAGCTGCAATTTCAAAAGTATTCCTGGTTCTGGTGGAGGGTTCAAAAAATAAGTTTGCTATCGACATGTTGTCGAGAACTTTAGATTTTTTAAGTTTTCCATTTGAGTCGATGAGGCTATCAGCAACATCAAGGATATTCGTTAAGTGTTTTTTACTTAGTCCTTCAAGACCTAAAAGATGAATTAACCTGCCAGAGCTGTCTAGTTGTATTGCATTGCTTATCTGGTCAGTTTTCATTTAGCCAAGTCTGTAGTATTAATTGTGAAGAGTGCTTGTCAACTTCACCTCTCTGTGCATTTGGATGACTATGGCTGTATTTTAGTTGTTTTTTGGCTTCAATTGAGGATAAATATTCATCAATATACTCCACATCTATGTTGTATCGTTGCGTTAATTTTCTGCCAAATGATCTAGCAATGTATGTCATTTCTTGCTCCTTGCCGTCAACATTTACGGGCAGTCCAACTATGAATAGGTCAACCTTGTGGGAATTTACTATTTCATCAAAACCGTCCCAGTTCGTTGACCCGTCCTTATGACTTTTCACTACAGCAATACCGTTTGCATGCTTAGTTAGGTTGTTGGCAATTGAAATTCCTGTTCTTTTTGTGCCAACATCGAACCCGATATATGTCTTTATATTCATTTATCTACTGGTGTTAGTTGTTTAAGTAAAGTTTGACCAACATATCCATCAGCCGGTATACCATTTATGCTTTGATATTGCCTCGTGGCGTTACGTGTTTTTGGCCCAGACATGCCGTCAGGTTTGCCAGCATCGAAGCCCATCTCGTTGAGAGTTAACTGAATATAGGGGGTTCAGCTATAGGTTTTGCTATTAATTTTTCCATATTTATGAGCCTGTCTGACAGGTATCCAACCGATAAAGCGTACAGGATTGACCTGTTCCAGTTTAATATTACAGAAAAATTATCGTACACCAAAAAGGCAGGACCTAGGTAGCCCATTGGTAACAAAACTGAGCCACTCATGTTTGATACTGGTAACACCTCTCCGTTAGCATTTGTTACTCCTAGATTGCCCCATTCATTGACGGTTTTTTTAGTGCTAAGGGTCGCTAATTGGAAATTAAAATTATCTGGAATGGAGACTTCACGACCCCACCGTTCGCCATTTTTCCAGCCTATTTTTGTTAAAAAGTTAGCAGCACTTGAAAATATATCTGGCTTACTAGTCCATAGCCCAAACTCACCGTCACCGTCCTCATCAATGGCGTATCTTTGTACATTGGTTGGCATAAACTGGAAGAGTCAATAGGTATTTTCCCTTCATCTATAAGTTTCAATAAGGATAATAGTTGTTTAGTAAAGAAATCAGAGCGACGCCTGTCAAAAGCAAGTGTAGCCAATGACTGTACTAGGTTGTAGTTTCCGGTGTAATTTCCGTAGTTCGTTTCAAGTCCCCAAAATGCAACAATTATGTGTGGCGGTACGCCGTATCTTGTATACATATGATTGAGTAGTTGTTTATTATTGTGTAGAGCCTCTTTCCCCTTATCTAAACGGTAATTGCTAACTCTAGAGTTTATATAGTGCCAAAAGTTTTGACTGAACTCTGCCTGCGACCTATCAAACTGTATAATTTTGTCGTTAATGGTTAAATTGTCAAGGGCAGCATCCAGGGTTATTTCTGATATCCCCATACCGACAGCTTGGAGACGAATATCTTGCAAAAACTCTCCAAAATTATCAGAACTTGCATAAACTGAGAGGCTAAACAATGAACAACATAATAAACGTAACATGAATAAAATTATAATGCCAAAAATCTTATCGTTATGCCTCATTTTTTTGTTAACTTCATGTAGCAATGACGCCACATTAAGGCAGATAGACGGCAAAACAATGGGCACAACTTATAGCGTTAAAGTTGTCAGTGGTTCGGAACTAAGAGTCACCAAAGAGGAGATAGATGAAAGGCTGAAAGAGATAAATAAGGTGTTCTCAAATTGGGACCCGTACTCAGAGCTGTCACTGTTGGACTCGGAACCAGTTAATGAATGGGTGCAAGCGTCAGATGAGTTAATTTTCGTTCTAAATGAGTCAAAAAAAATAATGCACAAGACTGCCGGAGCTTTTGATCCTGGTATCGGTCGTGTGATCGATGTTTGGGGTTTCGGACCTAGGCGTGTAGATGTAATGCCGGATCGCAATGAAATCGAAGATGCGGTTAGATTGTCCTCCCTAACAAACCTTGTTATTGGAAATACCAAGATAAAAAAGACTGTTGATATCCATATAAACCTATCCGCTATCGCTAAGGGATACGCTGTTGATGAAATTGCAGAACTCCTAAAGAGAAAAGGGATTACTGATTTTTTGGTTGAAATTGGGGGCGAAGTTGTTGCCTTAGGTAAGAACATAGAACAACAATGGACAGTAGGCATTGAGATGCCGAATTCTGAGTCAGCTATCCCGATAACCCTGAACAATAAAGCAATAGCCACCTCTGGAAACTATAGAAATTTTTTCATATGGGAGGGTGAAAAGTACAACCACATAATAGAGCCAGGTACAGGCCTACCTGTTAGAAGCGATCTCGCATCGGTGAGCGTAATTCATCCACAAACTATGATAGCGGATGCTTACGCAACGGCCATGATGGTTATGGGGTCTGAGCGCTCCATAGTGCTGGCCAAGCAATTAGATTTGTCAATAATTTTAATCCTGAATGGAGACCAAGGTTATAAACAAATCAAGATAAACTTATGACACAGCCACCTCTAGCTGAAGCGCTTAGACCAAAAAATATAGATGACTTTTCTGGACAAGAACATCTTCTTGGGCCTGGTAATGCATTAAGACAGGTAATAGACAACAACCAACTACATTCGATGGTTTTGTGGGGACCTTCTGGGTCAGGTAAAACAACATTAGCTAAGATTATATCTAGCCAGACAGGTGACTACTATGCAGAACTCAGTGCCGTATTGGGGGGGGTCAAGGAGCTTAGAGATATTGTAGAAAACGCCAAAAAATTTGAAAATATAGGCAAGAAAACCATACTCTTTGTCGATGAAATTCATCGATTCAACAAGTCCCAACAGGACGCATTCTTGCCGCACATTGAGTCAGGACTAATTACACTAATCGGCGCAACCACTGAGAACCCTTCATTTGAACTGAACTCTGCCCTACTTTCTCGGCTTAGTGTATACATTCTGAACCCGCTTGATGAGGCATCCTTAAATCAAATACTGTCAAGGGCATTGGACCATGAATCACTTGATTTGAATGATGAGTCAATAAAAAGTCAAATCGTAAGCTCCAGCAAAGGGGACGCTAGAAGGGTAATTAATATTGTTGAGCAAATATCTTTGGCTAACCTTAGTAGTCTAGATGCAAACTCAATAGGAAAAATACTGCAGGACAAAATAAGTTCTTTTGACAAGAATGGAGATATTTTCTATCAACAACTGTCAGCTTTTCATAAGTCAGTCAGAGGATCATCCCCAGACGGCGCTCTTTACTGGATGGCAAGGATGCTGGTCGGGGGTTGCGAGGCAACAATTATAGCTAGAAGGTTGTTAGCCATTGCGTCTGAAGATATTGGTAACGCAGACCCAAGGGCCCTAGAAATAACCCTCAATGCTTGGAATATATATAGTCGTGTAGGCCAAAAGGAGGGTGACCGTGCAATTGCACAGGCGGCCGTCTATTGTGCTGTAGCACCAAAGTCCAATGCGCTATATTTGGCATTCAATGCGGCCATGGATGAAGCGAAGAGTACCTGTGACTTGCCAGTCCCGAAACATTTGTGTAACCCAACAACCAGCCTTATGAAGGGTTTGGGGCATGGTGATGGTTACCGCTACGCACATAATGAGTCTGGCGGAGTTGCCGTTGGCCAGAAGTATTTTCCTGAACGCCTAGGTGAGAGGGAATATTATTTTCCTACCGAACGAGGTTTAGAGATTAAAATTAGTGAAAAGCTTAAGCAATTGAGGGGTCCTGGGTGAACGTAATTACAACTGTTATTACAATCGGTGTTGGCGCAACAATCGGTGCCAGTGTACGCTATTACATTACTGAACTTATGGGGCAACTGTTTGGCAAAGGTTTCCCTTACGGAACCTTGAGTGCCAACATAGTCGGATCTTTTGTGGCCGGTATTTTAGTGGTCGTTGTGCTTGAGAAGGCTGCACTTAGTGACGCATACAGGTTGATGCTTTTGGTAGGTTTGACCGGCTCTTTGACAACCATGTCTACACTTTCGTGGGAATCCATAGAGATGATAAGTTCTGGGCGATACATGCATGCGGGATTAAACATTTTGCTTAATGTTTTACTGTCTCTTTCCGCGGCAGGTTTAGGGCTGATTGTCGCTAGATATTTATTTTCTGCTCAATAACGTCAAACAATTCTGCAGCAATATTTAAGTTAAACTGGGAATCCAGTTCGCGAATACCTGTGGGGCTTGTTACATTTATTTCGGTTATATAGTCACCTATAACGTCCAGGCCAACAAACAGCAAACCCTTCTCTCTGAGTGTAGTGGCCACCTGCCCACAAAGGTATTTATCTCTAGAGCTCAGCTTCTGACCTACCCCTTTTGCGCCGGCAGCCAGGTTACCTTTGAAGCTGCCCTCTGCAGGTATCCTTGCTAATGAATATTTAATAGGGTTTCCGTCTATAACAAGTATGCGCTTATCTCCTTCAGATATTCGCTCTAAGAACTCCTGAGCAACTATTTGTCTTTTGCCGTTATTGGTGAGATAGGATAGAACCTCGTCTCTCCCTCCCATCCCGTCAAGTGGCTTAACTACAGCAACTTTGTGCTTTTTAATGAACGACCTAATTTTATTAGAATCCGTACTTACTAGTGTGTGTGGTATGCATTCAGGGAACTCTAGTGAGAACAACTTTTCGTTTGCATCACGAAGAGATTGGGGTTTGTTGACAACCAGGACCCCATTTTTTTCGGCTTGCTCTAGTAGGTATGTAGAGTAAATATAGTCCATATCGAATGGCGGGTCTTTGCGCATAAGGATTACATCAAAACCAGTTAGCAGTTCATTACGGGGATGCGTCTTTGTGTGCCAGTCAGTCTCGCTATCAGAGACGCTAGTTCTTGAGGCAAACGCAAAAACGCTACCTCCATCTACAAACATATCATTCGAGTCGAAGGTGTATAACTCCCAGCCCCTTCGAGACGCCTCCAACATCATGGCCAGGGTGGAATCTTTTTTTGGATTTATTTTAGCTATATCATCCATCAATATAGCAATTCGAATCTGCTTCATCCCGCTATTATAGATTAACTTAATTAATACTTAATGAATCAAGCGCAATCAGTTATAAAATTTTCTGTTTATTTGATTGGCGCAGTGCTTTGTTCTGATTATTAAAATGACTGCCGCCTTTAGTGCGGGGTGGAGCAGTTCGGTAGCTCGTCGGGCTCATAACCCGAAGGTCATAGGTTCAAATCCTGTCCCCGCTACCAAATTTAAGACCCCCTTTTTAGGGGGTTTTTGTTAGGGTCTTTATATTTATGTTTGCTATTCGGGGTGTAGATATTGACTAGATAATGGTTGTATTTAAGTTGAAAATAATTTGATGGCTAAAATTACTGATAAAATTGTTAACCTTATTGAGCCTGTGCTGATAGATATGGGTTTTGAGTTAGTGGGAGTTGAATATATATCAAGCGGTAAGCACAGTGTTTTGAGAATATATATTGATTCGGATGCCGGTATTGGTGTCGATGATTGTGAGAAAGTGTCCCGTCAGGTGAGCGCAATATTTGACGTGGAAGACCCCATTAGTAGCCATTATAATCTTGAGGTGTCATCTCCAGGTATAGAAAGGCCACTATTTAAGCTAAGTCATTATCAGCGCTTTTTGGGAAATGAAATTAAGTTAAGGTTGGTTAGACCCATTAACGGGCAACGTAAGTTTAGTGGTTCAATAGGAAGTGTTAGTGAGGTCAATAACACGATTGAATTAATGACCGAGGTTGGCTCAGTTACATTGGACATAGGTATGATTGAAAAAGCAAACTTGATTGCTAATTTTTAGGAGATAAATGTGGAAGGTAAGGAATTATTTTTAATGGTAGAGGCAATCTCTAATGAAAAGAACATTTCCCAAGAGGAAGTTCTTGTTTCACTGGAGGAGGCATTGTCGGTGGCAACAAAAAAACGCAAAAACATTGATGCGATTGTTGAGATTGACAGGGATACTGGGCAATTCAATACATTCAGACAGTGGATGGTCGTAGAAGACGGTCAAAACTTTGTTGACGATGACGGCACAATCTTCGATGATCAGCTCCATGTTTATCAGAAAGATGCAGACGGTCTGGAGGTAGACAGCTTTACACGTGAACCAATCGAAACAGAAGAGTTCGGGCGTATTGCAGCACAAATTGTTAAGCAGGTTATTATTCAAAAAGTTCGTGAGGCTGAGAGGGAGGTCATTGTGAATGATTACTCTGAGCGCGTCGGTGAGGTTGTGATTGTAACCGTCAAGCGGATAGATAAGGGCAACGTTTACGTTGATATGGGGGGTGTTGACGGAATGATCTCTAAGTTCGATCTGATACCTAACGAGTCGGTAAGAAAGAATGACCGACTGAGAGCCTACATCAAGGAAGTTAAGTCTACACCTCGAGGTGCACAAATCTTCTTAAGCCGCACTGTAAACGAGATGATGATTCAGCTATTCGGGATGGAGGTTCCGGAAATCTCTGAGGGTGTTATTGAAATTATGTCTGGGGCCAGAGATCCAGGTCTGCGCTCTAAGCTTGCCGTCAGAGCAAAGGACAAAAGAATTGATCCGATTGGTTCATGCATTGGAATGCGTGGTGCCAGAGTTCAGGCAGTATCAAACGAACTAAACGGTGAACGAGTCGATATCATTTTGTGGGACGAAAACCCGGCACAGTTTGTAATTAATGCGATGGCTCCGGCCGAGGTTAGCTCCATATTAGTGGATGAAGATAAGCACATGATAGATGTCGCAGTTAATGACGACCAGTTGGCCCTAGCGATTGGACGTGGTGGTCAGAACATTAAGCTCGCATCTAGACTGACTGGTTGGAAGCTGAACGTGATGTCTGTCAGCGAGTCAGGCGAAAAACAGGCCCAGGAAACCCAAAAGATAAGTGAAAAACTAGCAGACCAGCTTGGTGTTGATGCTGAGGTTGCAGGAGTTCTGATAGAGGAAGGTTTTGTTAGTGTTGATGATGTTGCTGATGCTGACTCAGGCACCCTAGAGGCTATAGAAGAGTTTGATGCTGGAATGGTAGAAGAGCTACAGGAGAGGGCTGGGGATGCTCAACTTGTTCAGGCACTAGGTGATGCAGAGTCGAGCGAGGTACTTATGAGCGTGGAAGGTGTTGACGAAGAGTTGGTGCAGTCCCTGATTGAAGCAGATATAATGACCGTTGATGCTTTGGCGGAACTATCTATTGGCGAGCTTCTTGACATACAAGAAATTGAAAAAGATGTCGCCTCTGCTATTATTATGAGTGCAAGAGAGAATGAGGGCTGGTTTGATTAACTAACACTTAACATTTTAATTATCAAATGATTAATATTACGAAAAGAGAATATGGCACATACAGTAGAAACTTTATCCAAATTACTTAAAAAAACACCTGAACAGGTAATCTATATACTGACCAATGCCGGTATTACCGATAAGAGTGTTGACTCTCCTATATCTGTCGAAGAGAGGAAAATACTTATGGGCAGCCTTTCAAAGCGCTCTAGCAATAAGTCAAGTATGTCTGTCTCCAGGAGCCAAAATAAGTCCAACTCTCAGACAAGTAGTGGAATCAAGATACAGGTAAAGAAAAAAAGAGTTAAGGCAGTCCCTGTGCAGGAAGATAATGTTACAAACGAAGCCGCAATAAAGGCTCAGGAGGCTTTAAGGGTAGGCAAAGAGGCCGATGAAAAGTTGTCAGCTCAGGATGACAAACGCAAAGAAGTTATACGCTTGCAAAAAGAGAAAGAGCAGGCACAAAAATCCATTAATGATGGGGCTAAAGAGAAAACTCAGGAAACTACTACTGAAAAGGAGGCACCTAAAAAGAAAACCATGGGTGCTAAACGTCAACGTAATGAGTCTGGAGCTGGTAAGCGTAAGCAATTACATGTAGCTCACCATAACCCAAAAAGAAAGCTAAAGAAGAAGGACAGGACAAAGATTTCACTTAAGATGCGTGAAGAGCAAGCCCAGCACGGCTTCAACAAGCCGGTAGAGAAGGTTATTCATGATGTCTATATAGCTGAGAACATTAAGATTTCTGAGCTGGCCCAAAAAATGACTACCAAGGCAGGAGAGGTTCTTAAGGTCTTAATGGATATGGGAGTTATGGCTACACTGAATGACGTTATCGATCAAGACACCGCCATGCTAGTTGTTGAAGAGATGGGGCATAACGGTATAGCTAGTAAAGAGGAGACTGTTGAGGATGTACTGTTAGAGGAGAGAGAACACCTAGGTGAAACTAGCCCTAGACCACCTGTTGTAACAATCATGGGTCACGTTGACCACGGCAAGACCTCTCTACTTGATTACATACGTAAAGCGAAAGTTGCTGACGCAGAGGCTGGCGGGATAACCCAGCATATTGGGGCATACCAGGTAAAGTCTAAAGACAAGGTTATAACATTTATTGATACCCCTGGACATGCTGCGTTCTCTAAAATGCGTTCACGAGGAGCAAACGCAACCGACATTGTCGTACTGGTTGTGGCAGCGGACGATGGCGTTATGCCGCAAACGATAGAATCTATTAAACACTCCAAGGGTGCAGACGTACCAATCATAGTGGCCATCAACAAGATGGACAAAGAGGGCACTACGCCGGACAAAATCAAGCAGGTACTTTCAACCCACGACGTGATATCAGAGGAATGGGGCGGTGACGTTATGATGGTCCCTGTTTCTGCTCATACAGGACAAGGTATCGATGAACTTTTGGATGCCATATCTTTGACCGCTGAGATTCAAGAATTTTCAGCAGTAACTGATGCTCCTGCAAATGGAACGGTGCTGGAGGCGAGATTAGACAAGGGCAGAGGAAAGGTTACAACCGTACTAGTCCAGTCAGGAACCCTAAGGAAGGGAGACATTATGATTGCAGGGCTTGAGTACGGTAAGGTTAAGCAGATTGTAGACGACAACGGTAAACCAATAAAGGAGGCCGGGCCATCTTCTCCGGTAGAGGTTCTTGGTTTGTCTGGAGTCCCCAACTCTGGGGACGAGGTTTTGGTGGTTGAGTCTGAAAGGAAGGCGCGAGAGGTTGCAAACTTTAGGAAGGCAAGAGATAGAGAGGCCGAGCTCCAGAAGCAGCAAGCATCTAAGATGGAAAATTTCCTACAAAAAATGGAAGAGGGAGACATATCAACTGTCAACGTACTGGTTAAGTCAGATGTTAGAGGATCTGCCCAGGCACTTGTCGAGTCACTTGAAGAGCTTTCAACTGAAGAGGTGAGAGTAAAGGTTGTATCTAGCGGTGTCGGGGGAATCAACAATACCGACGTAACACTAGCATCAACCTCAGACGCCCTAGTGCTTGGTTTTAATGTTCGTGCTGACGCTGTTGCACGAAAGACAGCAGACAATGAGGGGGTTAGAATAGAGTACTACTCAATCATATACAACCTAATAGATGACGTTAAAGCTATTATGAGCGGTATGCTTAGCCCTGAATTGAGTGAAAATATCATAGGCATTGCGTCCGTTAAGGATGTTTTCAGATCGCCAAAGTTTGGAGACATTGCAGGATGCATGGTCGATGAGGGCGTGGTTAGGCGTGATAGCCCTATCCGAGTCCTGCGCGATAGTGTTGTTATTTATGAGGGTGAACTTGAGTCACTTAGGAGATTTAAAGATGACGTTAAGGAGGTTAAGTCTGGTACCGAGTGCGGTATCGGCATTCTTAACTATACAGACGTTCAGCCAGGAGACCAGATAGAAGTTTTCGAACGCATAGAGAGAGCTAGAACTCTCTAACTGTTAATGCCAGAACAGTCCTCTCACAGAGTTGAACGTGTCAATGAGCTGATTCGACGAGAGCTTGTTGTACTACTAAAGCAAGGGACCAAAGACCCGAGACTACAAAAGGTCACCATAACCGATGTTATTTCCAGTAGAGACCTGAGCTATGCCAGGGTATTTTTTACTGTCGATTCTGAGAATAGATCTGTAGTCGAGCCGCTACTAGAAAAGGCTAGCGGGTTTTTTCGATCCAGCCTATCAAAAAAACTAGAACTTAGGCATACGCCAGCCCTCCGGTTTATCTTTGATCCTGCTCCAAACACCGGTGCCAGAATTGAAGACTTGCTATCTAAAATATAAACACAGGTGCCAGGTAGAAACAAAAACGGCAGACAGGTTGACGGCATCGTGTTGCTGGACAAAGATTCAGGTATAAGCTCTAACTCCGCACTACAGAAAGTAAAAAAAATATTTTTTGCAAAAAAGGCAGGTCATACAGGAAGCTTGGATCCACTCGCTAGTGGCATACTGCCTATATGTTTGGGACAAGCAACAAAGGTTGCTGGCTTGCTTCTTGATGAAGACAAGAGATACATTGTGAGGGGGCTTCTAGGGCAATCCACGAGTACAGGTGATTCAGAGGGGGATGTGATTGAGGAGAAAGACTTTGAGCACATAAATAAGGCAGATATAGCTTCAGTATGTTCGAGCTTTGTTGGCCCAATTAAGCAGATACCGCCAATGTACTCTGCCATTAAAATGGCTGGTAAACCACTATACAAGTTAGCTAGGCAGGGTATCGAAGTGGAAAGAAGTCCTCGACCAGTGACCATTCATGATATAAGTTTTATTAATTATTCAAACGGCATATTGACCCTTGATGTGGCATGCTCTAAGGGCACATATATTCGCACACTTATTGAGGATATCGGCAATAATCTTGGTTGCGGAGCACACGTTATAGAGCTACGAAGGATTGGCTTTGCAAGTATTGATATATCCCAAACAATTACACTAACTGAGCTTGAGGAGCTTGAATCTGACGACTACACTTTGCTTGATGAAAAAATATTCGCAACCGAGGACATGTTGCCTTCACTTGACAGGGTGTGTTTGAACCAACAACAGTCCATAGATATGAGCTTTGGAAGAAAAATTTATTACGGAAACAATATAGAACCGGGCCTAGTAAGAATGTTCGATAATGAAGGTAAATTTATCGGTATAGGGGAGCCCAACAGTGACGGCTTCATTACTGTTAAGAGGTTGTTCATCTGAATACTACTAGGCGACCGGACATAATTAATGTGTTAATTATTTCGGTATAATTTATTTCTATTATTAGACAAGTTAACTAAGCAACTTTAACCTCTTTATTTGCAAATCTTCAGTTAACGAAACAAACATTTTATAAAGTTTAGAGAATATACCTATGAAAATTTTAGTTATTGGTTCGGGAGGTCGGGAGCATGCACTGTCATGGCAGTGCGCTAAGTTTGATAACATTGAGCAAGTTTTTGTTGCCCCAGGAAATGCCGGCACCGAGCTAGAAAGTAAGATTACAAATATTGATATTGGTTCAGATGACATTGAGGGGCTGGTTGTTTTTGCAAAAGAAAATGAAATTGACCTTACTATCGTTGGTCCAGAGGGTCCACTGGTTGCCGGGGTAGTCGACCGGTTCAAGGAAAAAGGTTTAGCTATTTTTGGACCAACAATGGCTGCCTCACAGTTGGAAGGGTCGAAGTCTTTTTGCAAGGACTTTCTTTCTAGAAACAACATACCAACAGCCCACTACGGAGTATTCACGGATACCACAGAGGCCACCAAATATGTACAAGAGAAAGGCACACCTATCGTTATAAAGGCTGACGGACTTGCCGCAGGCAAGGGAGTAATTATTGCAACAACTGAGATAGAGGCTATAGACGCCATTAACGACATGCTGGAAGGGAACCGTTTCGGAGATGCCGGATCCAGAGTGGTGATTGAGGAGTTCCTTGAGGGCGAGGAGGCAAGCTTTATCGTCATGGTGGATGGGAAAAATATATTACCTATGGCGACATCACAGGACCACAAGGCGAGGGATAACGGTGACAAAGGCCCCAACACCGGAGGGATGGGGGCCTACTCTCCTGCACCCATAGTTAGCGATAAAATTTTTCATCAGGTAATCGAAGAGATAATTAAGCCTACAGTCGAATCAATGGCAGATGAGGGTAACACCTATACTGGCTTCCTGTACGCAGGGCTGATGATTGATAGTAACGGTAAATCGAAGGTCTTGGAGTATAACTGCAGGTTCGGAGACCCGGAAACACAACCCATTATGATGAGACTCAAATCGAACTTAGCAGATTTGTGCATTCTAGCAACTGAGGGCAGGCTCGATGAAGCAGATATCGACTGGGACAGTCGGGCATCACTCGGTGTGGTGTTGGCAGCGAAAGGTTACCCCGACAGTTACACCAAAGGAGAGACCATTTCACTACCATCAGAGAGCGATGACTGCAAAGTTTTCCATGCAGGAACAGTTATAGAGGATGGTAACGTTGTGTCTTCTGGCGGTAGGGTGTTGTGTGCAACCGCGCTAGGTGAAAGCACTAAAAAAGCACAAAATGGTGCATACAGTTTGGTTGAAAAAATTGGCTGGCAGGGTGCCTACTATAGAAACGACATCGGGTTCAAGGCTCTATAGATGGTTGTTGTAGGGGTTGACGAGGCAGGCAGAGGTCCTTTGGCCGGAAGCGTCGTCGCTGGGGCAGTTATTTTGCCTGATGTATTCAACCTGCCTGGGTTGACAGATTCAAAAAAAATTAGCGAAAAAAAGCGCCTACAACTCTACCTTAGAATTACCGAGCATTGTCAATGGGCTGTCGGCGAGTCAGACGCAAAAGAGATAGATGAGGTCAACATTCTTCAGGCAACAATGCTGGCTATGAAGAGGGCTGTTAACAATCTCGGCGTTAAGTATGACAGGGTACTTGTGGATGGTAACCGTTGCCCAGAGATAGAAAACTGTACGGCAATTGTTAAGGGCGATCTCAAGGTGCCTGCAATATCAGCCGCATCGATTATTGCAAAAGTGACTAGAGACATTCAGATGCTTGAGCTAGATAAGTCCTACCCAGAGTACGGCTTTGCAAAGCACAAGGGGTACGGCACGACTCAACATGTTACGGCCCTAACTAATTTTGGGGTGATAGAAGGGCAGCACCGAAAATCGTTCGCCCCGATAAAAAATTTAA
>LWDU01039964.1_pt1 | contig 33383 bp, 33 predicted proteins | sample 727161 | NCBI WGS metagenome assembly LWDU01 (sample SAMN04566230, study PRJNA314399) | hydrothermal vent metagenome | isolation source: deep sea hydrothermal plume seawater | place: Mexico: Gulf of California, Guaymas Basin | collected 2004-07-11 | reverse complement strand
CCATTTCCGTTGCGTGGCGGCGATTCTGAGCGGTCAAATCGGCTCTGGCCTCCAATCCGTGGCTGGCTAGAACGTGCCTCACCATCCGATGGAATCCCATGACCCAACCATTTGCCCGCCGACTGCGAGACATTTTGATCCGCGAACGACTCAACCCCGCTGATGTTGCCCGCTGTCTCGGTGGCCAACACCGTGATGGCGTTACCGTGAGCAACTGGCTATCGGGACGCAACGAACCGAACATGCGGAATTTGCTGAGACTCTCCACCGCCCTCGACGTGGAGCCGATGGAGTTCATCAAGCAAGACGATCCCGGAAGCATCATCCGGTCAGCCCGTTCATCCCCACACAAAATTTTGTTTGACCTCTCTCTAGGTTAGGGTCAATCTGTCCGGAGAAGAAGGAAACTCATGCCCAACAGATTCGCCTACAGAACGGAGAAAAAATCGAGTCATAGCCCTTGGTTTCGGGATCAGAAATCCCCCATTTTCTCAGTTTTCATCGGGCGAAACACCCTTGCGGAAGTCACTGAAAGTGGACGAAAATCCCAGAGATTGGTGGGGAACACGGTGGGGGAAACGAATTAATGATTCCGAAAAACAGGGCTAAATGATTGATTTCAGAAAGGAAGGCCGTGGAGCGAGAAACGGGATTCGAACCCGCGACCTCAACCTTGGCAAGGTTGCGCTCTACCAGCTGAGCTATTCTCGCATCCAAGATCTTCAGTCTCGGAAAAAGGACGCGGAGAGTCAACCTTTTTTTGTGGTCACAGATTCCGGTGTCAGCCGACGCATGGTCCTTGCACCTTTTTCCGAAAACTTCATGGTGCTTGACCCGTTTGGCTGGCAACGCTTCAGGAACCCTCAGAATTGCTCTTTCTGACGAGAGGCAAATTTCCCTTTGATGCACCACCCCATTTTGCGTACAATCTGTGGCGTTGCCCTTGCCGCGCTGCTGACCCTGCCGGTGTCTCCCACGGTGTGGGGCGAGACGCAGTACGTCCTCAACGCCCCCAAGCGCCCAACCTACGACATCCCGGTGGTGGACAACCGGCGGGTGCGGCAGTTGATCTCCTTCTACACGGGACGCAAGCGCAAGCAACTCATCGAGGGCATCCGGCGTTCCGGACGTTACCTACCGATGATGCGGCGCATTTTGCAGGAGGAGGGCTTGCCGCAAGACCTTGTCTTCATGGTTCCCGCCGAGAGCAACTTCAACAACCGCGCCCGCTCCCCGATGAGCGCGGTGGGGCTTTGGCAGTTCATTGCCTCGACCGGGCGCATCTACGGGCTCAAGATCGACGAGTGGGTGGACGAACGCCGTGATCCGGTGTTGGCCACCCGTGCAGCCGCTCGCTTCCTCAAGCGGCTGCATGAACGCTTTGGTGACTGGACCTTGGCGATGGCGGCGTACAATACTGGCCCCGGTCGAGTGAGTCAGGCGTTGCGCTACAACAAACGTCGTCGTCGTCCCACTGATTTCTGGAACCTGCAGCGGCTTCCCCGTGAAACCCGGAGCTACATCCCGGCCATTCTCGCCCTTGCGGTCATCTACAAGCACCGGGATTACTACGGGTTGGGGCACCTCAAGTTTGCAGCGCCGATGGCGGAGACAAAAATCTCGCTGCCGTCCACCTTTTCAATGAAGGAAACGGCACAACGTGCGGGTCTGTCATTTCAAACTCTTCGGACGCTCAACCTCACGTTTTACCGGGGCATGCCCCCGCTCAATCAAAAAACCTACCAACTCTACCTGCCGCTTGAGCGCCGGACCCAACTGGTCGCATCGATCAAAGCCAACCCGAAGCATTCGATCAAGTGGGTGGCCGCCGCTTCCAGATACCTCCCCAACACCCGCACCGTCACGCGGCTACTAGAGAAACACGGGGTTCCGAACTATTTCCGGGTGCGCCGGGGCGATTCGCTTTGGGTGCTGGCGAAGAAACACCGGACCTCGGTGGGCCGCTTGGCCTACTGGAACCGCATCAAAACCTCCACCCTGCTCCGGGTCGGGCGACGGCTCAAGGTGTACACGCCCACTTGGGACGTGTTCCAGAAGGTGGCGGCACTACCCAAGCCCAAGCGCCGTGTGGTCGCATCCAAAAGCCGTAACTCCATCCGGGTGCGTCGTGGCACCACCCTTTCGCAAATCGCCCTGCGCTATCGTACATCCGTCGAGCAGCTAATGGCATGGAACGGCCTGAACCGTCCGAAAGACTTGCGGGCCGGACAGCACTTGCGTGTCAAACCACTGAAAAAGCAAAAAAACAAAGTGGTTGCGTCTCGCAACGGCGACTCCATCCGGGTGCGGCGGGGCACCACGCTTTCCGGAATCGCCTTGCGGCATCGGGTGTCGGTACAGAAATTGTTGAGTTGGAACGGCTTGAAACGCCCCACTGACTTGCGGGCGGGACAATGGCTCCGTCTCAAGCCACCGCGACAAGTGACGGTCTCTGTTTCCGGAACGACATCCCCATCCTCGGCAGTAAAACAGCATCACCGTGAGGTGATCCGGGTGCGGCGCGGGGACACGCTCTGGAATCTCGCCCGGCGCTACGGCACCTCGGTCAAGAAACTGATTGCGCTCAACGACCTCAAATCCGGCGGCTACCTGCAAACCAATCAGGAGTTGATCGTTCCCGTCGCGAAAAAAATCTGAACCCGTTCATGTTCACCACAGAGAAAAAAACGCTGCTCATCGAGGCGCTGTCCTACATCCAACGTTTCCGGGAGCAAACCGTTGTGATCAAGTACGGAGGTGCGGCGATGATTGATCCGGAACTCAAGCGGGCCTTCGCGCAGGATGTGCTGCTGCTGCAATCGCTGGGGATGCGGCCCGTGATCGTGCATGGCGGCGGCCCGGAGATTTCCCGGACGATGGAGCAGATGGGGCAGGAGGTCGCGTTCGTCAACGGGTTGCGGGTGACAAGCGCAGCGAACCTGAAGGTCACCGAAATGGTCCTCTCCGGAACAATCAACAAGGAGATCATCGCCAACCTGAACACTTTCCACGGCAAGGCGGTGGGAGTGAGTGGCAAGGACGGGCATCTCATCGAGGCGCAGAAGAAGCAGCACGAAAACGGAGTGGACCTTGGCTATGTTGGAGAGATCACCAGCATCAACCCGGAATTGCTCGAACTGCTGCTGGATCGCGGCTTCCTGCCCGTGGTTTCCCCCATCGGCCTTGGTCTTGACGGCACCACCTACAACATCAACGCCGACACGGCAGCATCCCGCATTGCCGTGGCATTGGGGGCTTATAAGATCATCTTTATGACCGATGTTGATGGGATTCTTGTGAACGGAGAACTCGCCTCAGAGCTTTCTGCCCAACGCGCAGCAGAGTTGCTTGCCGACGGTACGATCAAAGGCGGCATGGCCCCCAAGGTGGAAGCCGGACTGCACTGCGTCGCCAGCGGTGTCCCCTCCGCGCAGATCATCAACGGCACCGACCCGCATTCCGTGATCGCGGAACTCTTCACTGATCAGGGTATCGGTACTAAGATTGTCTCCTGATTTCCTGGATCAACTTTCCAGAAATTCCTGAATTGACTGCTGGGCCGCGCTGAGGTTTTCCGGAGCAAACCAGCGGAAGCCCGGCTCCTTGCGGAACCACGTCATTTGCCGCTTGGCGTACTGCCGGGTGCGCTGCTGAATCCGGAGGGTCATCGCCTCGCGGTTCAACCCTCCCTGCAGGTGTTGGATGATTTCCAGATAGCCGATGGCTTGGAAGGGTTTGAGATCTAGCGGGTAGCGTTTCAGCAAGCTTTCGACTTCCTCGATCCATCCGGAGGCGAGCATCGCATGGGTGCGCTCGTTGATGCGGGTGATAAGCGTTTCGCGGGGATGCTCGATTCCGCCGATCCACACCGGAAACAGCGAAGAGCTGAATGGTCGCTGCTTCCGGAAATCTGCAATCGGGCGACCATGCGCTTGCACCACTTCCAATGCTCGCAGCACACGGATGGTGTCGTTTGGATGCAGTGCTGCGGCTCCCTCGGAGTCGAGTTCCTGCAACGCTTCCCAGCAGGCCGGAGTGCCTTGCGTTTCCTGTAGCGCCAGCACTGCTTGCCGCACGGTTTCCGGGATTTCTGGAATCTCGCTGAGCCCGTACACCAGCGCACGGTAGTAGAGCCCGGTGCCGCCCACCAACACAGGCACTCGTCCTCTGGAGACCACATCCGCCAGCACCCGTTGCGTGTCCCGGACATATTGTCCTGCCGAATAATGCCCGTCCGGAGCAACGAGGTCAAGCTGGTGATGCCGCACTCGTTGCTGTTCCTCCGGAGTGGGCTTAGCGGTGCCGAGGTCCATGCCCCGGTACACCTGCATCGAATCCGTGCTGATGATTTCGCCTCTGTTGGTTTCCGCCACCTCCAACGCCAGCGAACTCTTGCCGCTCGCGGTTGGCCCTGCGATGACCACGAGCTTAGGCTGCTGGGCAGAAACCATTTCACTCGGCATGGAGTTTGTTTGCCTCGCCCTCGTGATTTTCCTTGCTGCCTGCAAGGCTTTTGGCTTGCCTTGTCCGGGCATCCCCGTGATGCTGAAAGGGTCTTTCCCTGGCCTTTCCTTCACCCAGACCTTCCCTCAATGTTTGACCGCAGGCTGTTGTCCAATTTCGACTGGATTTTGCTGGGGCTGGTGGTGGTCCTGTGCAGCGTGGGCATGCTCGCCATGTACTCTGCCACCTTGGGTTCTCCGGAGAAACAGGGCTACTTCACCCGGCAGGCCTACTGGATGTTCACCGGATTCGGAGTGGTTCTCGCCACTCAGTTCATCCACTACCGCAACTGGGCGCAGTTGGGCATCTTCCTGCACCTTGCCGTGGTCGGATTGCTGGTGCTGGTGCTGCTCTACGGCACAGGCGGGCCGGGCACTTCCGTGCAACGCTGGCTCAAGATCGGGCCGATTTTCATGCAGCCTTCGGAGTTCTGCAAAATCACCCTCGTCCTCACCTTGGCCTATCACTTTCGGGATTCCGGAAGCGACAACCATCGCCTCATGAAACTCCTGCGCATGGTGTGGTCGGCGCTGCTGATTCTCGTTCCGGTCGTCCTCATCGTCCGGCAGCCCGATCTTGGCACTGCACTGCTGTTGCTGATCATCTACTTCCCCATCGTTTTTCTGATGGGGCTGAGCGCCCGGACCCTGCTGGGGTTGGGGATACTGGGAGCTGTGTCCCTGCCCATCGCGTGGCTCTCTTACCTCAAGCCCTACCAGAAGGAGCGTATCCTCACCTTTCTCAATCCGGAGCGTGACCCGCTGGGGGCGGGCTACCACATCATCCAATCGAAAATCGCTGTGGGCAGCGGCCAGTTTTGGGGCACGGGCTTGGGTGAGGGCACACAGGGCCAACTGAACTTCCTCCCTGCCAGTCATACCGATTTCATCTTTGCCGTCTTCTCCGAGGAGTGGGGCTTTTTCGGGTCCATGTTCGTGCTGTTGCTCTTTCTGCTGCTCACCCTCTGGTCGCTTGGGGGTATCTTCCGGAGCCGTGATCGCGTCAGTGCGGTCTTGAGCGTTGGGGTGGTCGCCATGATCACCTCCCACGTTCTCATCAACATTGGCATGACCTTGGGGTTGATGCCAGTCGTTGGCGTTCCCCTGCCCTTCTTCAGCTATGGCGGCTCGTCGATCCTCACCATGATGTTTGGGGTGGGGCTATTGCTCAACATCCGCATGCGTCGGTTTGAATCCACCTGATGGAGTGTTTACACCCCTAAGTCCAACCACCACCTATAGCCTCAACCCCTAAACCATGTCCGTCCGCCTCCGTTTTGCTCCCAGTCCCACCGGTTATCTCCATGTTGGAGGGCTGCGTACGGCCCTCTTCGCGTGGCTCTACACCCGTCGGCACGGAGGGCAGTTCATTTTCCGGTTGGAGGACACTGACCAAAATCGGTTTGTTTCCGGGGCGGAAGCAAACCTGATTCGCACGTTGGCTTGGGCGGGGATTGATCACGACGAAGGTCCGGACAAAGGAGGGGGTCATGGCCCCTATCGTCAATCCGAACGGCTTGAACTCTACCAGCAACACGCCCAGCAACTGGTTGGGCAGGGCGATGCTTATCCGTGCTTTTGCACTCCGGAACGACTGGAGCAACTTCGTGTGGAGCAACAGGCCAAAGGCGAAACCCCGCGCTACGATGGACATTGTCGCGAACTTGCGACGTCTGCAGCCGATGAGCGAGTTGCCACAGGCGAGGCCCATGTCATCCGCATGAAGGTTCCGGAAACTCCGGAAATCCTAGTGCTGGACGATCTCGTGCGGGGACGAGTCGCGATTGAAACCACCCAGACCGAGGATCAGGTGATTATCAAAAGCGATGGTTTTCCGACCTATCACCTTGCTGTTGTCGTGGACGACCACCACATGGCGATCAGCCACTGTGTGCGGGGGGAAGAGTGGCTGCCGTCCTTTCCAAAGCATCTGCTGCTCTATCGCTATTTGGACTGGGAGCCGCCGCAGTTTGCACACCTCCCCCTCATCCTCAATCCGGATCGCACTAAGCTCAGCAAACGACAGGGGGATGTGGCCGTTGAGGATTTTCGGGATCAGGGTTATTTGCCTGAAACGCTGATAAATTTCATCGCCCTGCTAGGCTGGAGTCCGGCGGATGATCGGGAACTCTTCTCACTCGCGGAATTGGTAGAACAGTTCGGGTTTGAACATGTCAACCGCGCCGGAGCGGTGTTTGACCGCGAGAAGCTCAACTGGATGAACCAGCAACACCTCCAGTCACTGGCTCCGGAGGATTGCTTTGTACGGCTGCGCCCCTTTATCGCACAAACGCCTTACGCTGGTGTGGACGAGGACTTGCTGCGCAACATTAGCTCAGCGGTGCAAAACCGGTTGGTGACGCTTCAGGACATCAGCACACGCCTGCCGCTCTTCCTTGAGGAAAATCCGGAACTCCAAAATCAGGAGGTGAGCGCACTGCTCCAGCAGGAAGATTCCCAAACCGTGCTGGAAACTTTCCTCCGTCATGCTGAAGCGACTGATTTAAATGGAGAGACCCTTCCGCAAATCGCCAAGGCGGTGCAGCAGGAAACCGGATTCAAGGGTCGTCAGCTTTGGCTGCCCCTGCGCGGGGCCATCACGCACGAGTTGCAGGGTCCGGACTTGCACCTGCTGGTGGGTATCTTTGGCAAGGACAAGTGCCTGCGGCTGATTCGGCAAGCTCTCACCTGCTGACTTGACGAGGTTTCAAGTCTCGCTTTGACTATTTTCGTCCAGCAATTCAAAATGAAAGTTTGTCTTGTTTTGATACGATTTCATGATTACCACCTATAAACTTTCACCAAAATCGCTTAACAACCTCCGCAAGCACGGTCTTAGTGACAATGCGGTGCGCAATCTCGAAGCTTTGGAGGATCGCGTTTTTGATTCAGAGTACACCTTTCTGGAGCAGGTGTATGCCCTGTCCTTTGCAGGTGAGTTCCGGCAGAAGGAATCGCTGATCCTGCGGCAGGCCAAGGGCTACTTCCGGCTGGATCGGATGATCCCGAACCGTACGATTCGCGAGTGGGTGGAGGCGCTGCTGTTTGCGCTCATCGTCGCCGGGATTGTCCGGACTTACGTTGTTGCACCCTTCAAGATTCCGTCGGGATCGATGCTGCCCACCATCCAGATTGGCGATCATATTTTTGCGTCCATGTATTCCTACGGGGCGTGGCTCCCGTTCACAGACGAAAAATTGCTCGCCCAACCCGTCGAGCGCGGGGACATTGTGATCTTCCCGTATCCCCGTGATCCTTCGGTTGATTACATCAAGCGCACCGTCGGGCTTGCGGGGGAAACGCTGGAAATTCGTGAGGATCAGGTGTTCATCAATGGCGAACCGCTGGACGAACCTTACGCTTTTTTTGAAGGGAAAGACCGCTATGCGCTCGGTGGAACACGCATCAGCAACTTCGGCCCCGTCACGGTGCCGGAGGGGAAACTGTTTGTGATGGGTGACAACCGCTACAACAGCGCGGACAGCCGTTTTTGGGGGTTTCTCGATGCCGAGCAGGTGATGGGCAAGGGCCGCTTTATCTACTGGCATCACGATCCGCGAGAAAGTTTCTTCAGCGGCTATCGGCTGGATCGCCTCTTCAGTACTCTTCAGTAGCACGAACCTGCGATGCGCACCGACTTCGACTCAAAATCGCTCTCCCGCAATGATCCGTGCTGGTGTGGCAGCGGCAAGAAGTACAAAAAGTGCCACTGGGGCAAAGACCGCACAGCTCCACCCAGTCCCGCCAAGTGGGATGCCCCCCGCAAGAGCCGCAAGATCATCCTCAAAACCGAGGCGCAGATCGAGGGCATCCGGCGCAGTTGCCAACTCACCAAGCAGCTGCTCGACATGCTCGAAGAGCGAGTGCGTGAGGGCATCCGGACGATTGAGATTGACGAGTGGGTCCACGCGGAAACGCTGGCCGGCGGCGCAACGCCCGCCCCGCTGGGCTACCGGGGTTTTCCGAAAAGCGTCTGCACCTCCGTCAACCACGTCATCTGCCACGGCATTCCAGACAACTACGTCCTGTGCAACGGCGACATCATCAACATCGACGTCACCTGCATCCTCGATGGTTACTACGGCGATGCCAGCCGGATGTACCTCATCGGGGACGTTGCGGACGAAGCCCGCAAACTGGTGGACGTCACCAAGGAGTGTCTGGAGATCGGCATCAAGACGGTCAAGCCGTTCAACACGGTGGGCGACCTCGGACACGTCATTCAGCGGCACGCCGAGGGGCACGGCTATTCGGTGGTCCGGGATTTCGCCGGACATGGGGTGGGCATCGAATTCCACGAGGCACCACAGATCCTCCATTACGGCGAACCGCGCACTGGTCCCATCCTCCAGCCCAACATGGTTTTCACCATCGAACCGATGATCAATGCCGGACGTTTCGAGAGCCGCATCCTCGCGGACAAGTGGACGGCGGTTACGGAGGATGGCTCGCTTTCCGCGCAGTGGGAACACACTGTGCGCGTCACCCCGTCCGGAGTGGAGGTTCTGAGCGCATGAACGTCGGAATTGCGCTTGTGCTTTGGAGGAACGACTCCTAACCTGTTTACAACAGAATACCACCGAGACCAACCGCTATGGATCCCTGGAACGACAATCCGAAGAAATCCCCTTGGGGCGACAAGAAGAACCAGTCCGTCCCAGACATTGAAGAACTGCTCACTAACCTTCAGAACAAGTTCAAGTTCAAGGGCGGTGGTGGCGGGCAAAAGAGTTTTGGGACGCTGATGGCCGTGGTCGCGCTTGGCGTGTGGCTGGCGACGGGTTTTTTCATCGTTGATCCGGAAGAAGAAGGGGTGATCCGGCGCTTTGGCGTGGTCCAGGGGGTTGTTGGCCCCGGCCCCCACTACCACTTTCCCTCACCCATCGAGACGGTTCAAGTCGAGCCGGTGACGAAAGTCCGCCGCATTGAGGTGGGCTTCCGGACGATCTCCCCGCCCGGACAGCAGCCTGCGAAATACCGTTTGGTCAGGAAGGAAGCCTTGATGCTCACGGGTGATGAGAACATCATCGACGTTCAGTTCACCGTGCAATACCGCATCGCCAATCTTGAGAATTATCTCTTCAACCTCGCCAACTCGGACGTCACCGTGAAGGCGGCAGCGGAGTCTGCGATGCGTGAGGTGATTGGAGATACCGGGGTGATGGCCGCCTTGACTGAGGGCAAGGGGTTGATTGAATCCACCACCGCTATGCTTTTGCAGAAAACGCTCAACAGTTATCGCTCTGGAATCCGCATCGAGAACGTCAAGCTTCAGGACGTGCATCCACCAGAACAGGTCCGGGGTGCGTTCAAGGATGTCGTGAGCGCCCGCGAGGACAAGGAGAAAATGATCAAGGAGGCTGATGGCTACCGCAACAACCTCATCCCGCGAGCGCGTGGAGAAGCGGTGCAGGTAGTCAATCAGGCGAAAGCCTATGCCGAGCAAGTCGTCAACCTCGCCCGTGGACGCTCCGACCGCTTCATTTCTATCTATGAGGAATACAAGAATGCGAAGGAAGTGACACGGGAGCGCATCCTGCTGGAGACGATGGAGGAGATCCTCCCGAAGGTCAACAAGGTCATCGCGGACACCGAAATGAGCAAGAACATGTTGCCCTTCCTGCCGCTCAACCAACTTCAGCAAGCGGCAGAACCCAAGAAACCCTGACCACTCACCCTACAAAGTCGCGCTCGTGTTGAGGATCTCACAGCACGAGCCGCTTTCCCTTTTCCCTCTTCTTTCTTCCAGCATAAATTCTAGAGTCGCGCAACCCCCGTTGGTTTGCGGGGAGTTATGAGGCTGCTTGCGTGGTGTTTTCCGCATTGCGAAGCTGTTCGAGCTTTGTGCAATACGCCTCGTGCAAGCGGGGGATCACCTGAATGAATCCGAACCCCGTCTGCTCGTTTGGAGGGGTGTCAAGGTGGTAGGTGTAAGAAAGGGAATCCTGATTACGCTCGGGTTCGTCGAGAAAATACCCGGCGCTGAGGATCGCTGTGTTTTCCTCCGGATGCACCTCGAAGCGCATGCACACCCGAAAATCTCCGTAGTACTCAATGTTGGTTTCCCAGACATTTCGGTCAATCTGGGAAAAGAAAAGCGGACTGGTGGCGCGGAGTGCGTCCACATACTCAAACAGGCGACTGCGTCTTCGAGGCATGGGAGTCTATGAGCAATAGGGAAACCCATCATTGAGGAGAGCTTGCGGAAAATCAAGGGGAGCGCGTTAAAGTTTTTTGCGGAGATGCCGAAAAGAGGGGAAAGTGCCCTGAACTCTATGGATGGGCTTCTGCAAATTGAGATTGCAAACCAAATGAAAAGATCATGAGGATTCGCAACAACGTCGCCTCGCTGAACGCGCTTCGGTATACGAATCAAAATCTCCAAGACGTCAAAGGCTCGATCGAGAAGCTCAGTTCTGGGCTGAAGATCAACCGCGCTCAAGATGGTCCGGCAGGGCTGATTGCCTCGGAGCGGTTGCGTGGCGCGATTGTGGGGTTGCAGCAAGCGCACAGCAACACCGAGAACTCGCTTTCTATGGTGCAGACCGCAGAAAGCTCCTTGAACGGAGTCAGCGAGATCCTCATCCGACTCAAGCAACTCACAGTTCATGCCGCCAACGAGGCAGTCAACGACGATGCCATGCTACAAGCGGATCAGATTGAGGTCGATAACTTGCTGGAATCGCTCCACCGCATTGCTCAGAACACCCGCTTTGGGCACCAGAAACTCCTTAACGGGGACATGGGTGTGAGCGGAACCACCGTGGGCAACGATCTGCGTTTTGATTCTGCCTCTCCGACAACCCCGTCCTCTCCCAAGGATGGTTATGAAGTGGACATCACCCAAGTCGCCACACAGGCGAAGAAGAAGGGGTTGGAGCCGCTCACCGTCGAGAACATCGGTGAGGGCCTCAAGGTTGTCATCAACGAAGGGGGCCGAAACGCCGAGTTTGAGGTCCGAGGGCAGGTCAAGGAAGAGATCGGCAAAATCGTCGAGAGCTACCAGTCGGATCCCCAGCGTTTCCCAAAGGAGCAGATGTCGAAGGACATCCGCACCTTGATTCTCTTCCACCTCCAGAACGCCATTGACGACTACGGTGTTAATCTTGATGTTTTTGAGGGGCCGGACCAGACGTTCACTCTGCGACACCGTGATTTCGGGGAAGAGCCATCCTTTTCGGTGACTTCGGATTTGGCGGGTCTCTTTACGGAAGAGGCGAATGTCGCCGAATTTTCGTCTCCCGGACTGGATGTCGCAGGGACGATCAATCGCGAACCAGCCTTTGGGAAAGCGCAGTACCTCACCGCGCATTCCGGTTCGGGCGCTCGTGGAGTGACTGTGCAGTACAGCCGCGAGATTGGGCTTAAGGAAGTTCCGGTTTTTCAGGAACGTGAAGTGCCGGAACATGATGCCGAAGGCAACGTCATCGGCTCCCAGACCATCCGTGAGCAGGTGGGCATGGAGTTCGTTGAGGAAGCACAGGAAGAGATCACCGAAGGCATGGAGGGCTACGTCCATATCGCGCAGCAGTCCAAACACTTCAACCTCGGCCCCAAAGGGGAGGAGGCGATGATCGACTTCGGGAATGTCCGGATTGATCGGTTGGGGCAGGACGTGCGTAACGAAAGTGGGTTCAAATCACTGTCCGACCTTGACCTGACCTTCCTTCAGGGCGCACGGGATTCCAACCAGCTCGTTGAGCGGGCGATTGACGAAGTCACGACGCTGCGTGGGAAGTTGGGTGCTTTCCAGAAACACACCATCATGCGCAACTTGGACACTCTCAAGGTACTGGAGGAGAACACGGTTGCGGGCGAATCGGTCATTCGGGATGCTGACATGGCGGCGGAGATGTCTGCCCTGACTGGCAACCAGATCATGCTGCAAGCCAGCCAGTCCATGCTGGCGCAGGCCAACCAACTCCCGAGGAACGTTGTTCGCTTGATTGAGGGCGGTGGCACCAGCGTCTAACCCACGGAGCAGCATCCATCCTTGTTGCAAGCGGTGTCCGCCGATCCGGGCACCGTTCATTCCCATTGATTCAGCACACATTCGGTATCACGGTTCACCAGCAGGTGAAATCTCGCGTTGTGTCCCAATGCCGGACTCGTGCGGTGCCGTGCCTCGTGGATGAGCGTGTTCACCAATTGTCCGGCCTTGGGGGTTCCGAAAAACCAGAAGTTGGAGCGGTGAATCTTGATCTGCTCCTCACCCCAGTACACGCCTGCTTCCCCGTACTGGATGAAGTTGCCGTGAACCGCCCGTTCGCGGGTGTAGCGAATCGGGACGTTGCGGAGCGTGCGGAGCAGCGCCGGGGAGAGGCAGGGCGCACGCAGCAACTGCTGGCGGTAGTCCTCGATGTGCTGCTGGCGCACGATCTCGTCCTCCAGAATCACCCCGAAAAGCTGAATCCGATCCACCACGAGCAGCAGCGCGACTCCGAGAATGCCGGCGATCAACAAACGTCCAAGCCAGCGTTCAACGGGTCCGGGCCAACGGGGGGGAGGATGGAGGTGGCGGTTTTTCCACTGATGCCACTCTCGCCATTCATGCTGGAGGGTGCCGACGGTTTCCGCAGGCCAGTCCTCAAGATCCGCATTCTCCGGTAACTCCGTGATTTCAAAAAAACCGCGCTCGTCGCAGTCTCGGCACCAGACTCGCACAAAACGCTCACCGTCCGGACCCTCCAGCGGCGTGGCCCGCAGGTTGGTGTTTCCACACTCTGGACAAGCCAGTCCATGGCAAGATTCATTCGTCAGCTCAAAATTTTGCATTGCTCCTGTGCGAGTGGTTTTCTATGGTAATTCCTTTGCACAAGAATTCTCACGTTTTGCAGCACTCTCATTTTTCCCATGACAACTGAAGCCTTTGAGGCGGTGGAGCTTTTTGTTCCGCTGCTTACCCGTGAACTCAAACTCCGTCCGGATCAGGTCCGCAACGCTCTTAAGTTGCTGACTGAGGACAACACCATTCCCTTCATCGCCCGCTACCGCAAAGAGGTGACGGGCAACTTGGATGAGCTTCAAATTGGCACATTGCACGATCGCTTTCAGTACCTTTCGGAACTGGAGGCACGGCGTGCGCAGATTCTGGCCAGCGTTAAGGAGCAGGAAAAGCTGACCCCGGAACTGGAAAAGGTGCTCCGCGCTGCCGACAGCAAGCAGCGGCTCGAAGACCTCTACCTGCCTTACAAACCCAAGCGCCGCACCCGGGCAACGCTTGCTAAGGAGCAGGGACTGGAACCGCTCGCGCTGCTGCTCCAGACTCCGGACACTACCGCCGAGCAGGCCGAGTCGTGGCTTGCCGAGTTCAACGCATCGCAAGAAACTGCGATGCCTGCAGAGCAAGTGTGGCAAGGGGCGCGGGACCTTCTCGCTGAAGCCATTTCAGAAGATGTGGGGCTGCGTGAACGGCTGCGGGCTTGGCTGTTCAAGGAAGGGAAAGTGACTGCACAGGTGACTCCGGAACACAAGGAGAAGCCTGGCAAGTTTCAGGATTACTACAACTTTGAGGAACGCGCCGCACGGATTGCCCCGCACCGCTTCTTGGCCATCCGCCGAGGGGAGAAGGAAAAGGTGCTGCGCATGTCGGTGCAGACGTCTGAGGACGAAGCACTTGCGAGGCTTCGCAAACGTTGGGAACAGAAACTCGCTCCGGCGCTCAAGGAGCAGTGGGAGGCGGTCTGGCGCGATGCGTGGGTACGGCTCCTCTTGCCCTCGCTGGAAACCGATGTGCGCGTCAAGCTCAAGCAGCAGGCAGACGACACCTCAATCGAACTTTTTGCACAGAACCTCCGACAGCTGCTGCTCCAGTCTCCCGGTGGCGGACGGGTGGTGTTGGGACTCGACCCTGCGTTTCGCACCGGAACCAAGTGGGCGGTGATTGACGGCACCGGACGCCTGCTCGTGCATGGCGTGATCCATCCCATTCCGCCCAAGGCGAAGGAGGACGAGGCCAAGCAGACGCTCCGCAAGCTGATCGAGGATCACGGCGTGGAGATTGTCGCAGTTGGCAACGGCACTGCCTCACGGGAAGTGCATCAGTTCGTGCGCAACTGGCTCAAGGAAGCAGAGCTTGCCGTGCAACACCTCGTCGTCAACGAGTCTGGAGCGTCGGTCTATTCCGCGTCCGAACTCGCCCGCAAGGAGTTCCCAGACCTCGACCTCACGCGGCGCAGTGCGATCTCCATCGCCCGGCGTTATCAAGATCCGTTGGCGGAATTTGTGAAGATTGATCCCAAGTCCATTGGCGTCGGACAGTACCAGCACGATGTCAACCAAACCCGCCTCAAGCAGTCGTTGGACCGCACGGTCGAGTCCTGCGTGAACTTTGTCGGCGTGGATCTCAACCGCGCTTCCGGGCCGTTGTTGCGCTACGTTTCCGGGATCACGCCCACCCTCGCCCAGCGTATCGTCGAACACCGCGACGCACAGGGGCCGTTCGCCACGCGGCAGGCGTTGCTGGAGGTTTCTGGCATGGGACCGAAGACTTTTGAACAGGCGGCGGGGTTTTTGCGAATTCCCGACAGCAGCGAACCGCTGGACGCCTCAGCGGTGCATCCGGAACGCTACCCGCTTGTCCAGCGCATCGCTGCCGATCACGAGGTGTCCGTTTCCGAACTGCTGGGCAACGAGTCCGTGGTCGCCCGTGTTGACTCGGCGAAGTACGAATCTGACGAGGCGGGTGCGTTCACGTTGCAGGACATCCTCGCCGAACTTCGCAAGCCCGGACGCGACCCCCGCGCCGACCACACCACAGTCGAATTTGATGAGTCGGTCCAGGAACTCTCGGACCTCAAGCCCGGAATGCAACTCAATGGAATCGTCACCAACGTCACGCACTTTGGTGCGTTTGTGGACATCGGCGTGCATCAGGACGGGCTGGCGCACGTTTCGGAGCTATCCGACCGTTTTGTGAAGGATCCGCTGGAGGCGGTTGCACTGGGCCAGCAGGTGAAAGCGTGGGTGCTGGAAGTGGATCAGGAGCGCCGCCGCATTGCGCTCTCCCTGCGCAGTGATCCCAGTACTCCCAAGCGCCCGCCTAGCAAATCCGGGAAACCCAAGCGGGGCGTACAGAAAAATGAGCGGCCGGAGCAAGCCACTCAGCGAGGCGAGAAAACGGAACACTCCGAGCAAAAGCAAGTAGGGAGATCGGAGCGCTTCGAGCAGAAATTCCGTTCCGGGAAACCTCGCACATCAGACAAGAGGGCGCACCCCAAATCAGGAAAATTCACTTCCGAAAAACGTTCGGACACTCCCAAGGCGACGGGTGATTTTCAAACCGACTTGGCTACGTTGATGGAGAAGTTCAATCAGAACTGAGCGTGATTCCGAGTGTTCCCAGCCCTGCGATTGCCCCTTCAATCCGGTCTCCCCGCTGGAGTGGTCCCACTCCGGCAGGGGTTCCGGTAAAGATCAAGTCACCAGCTTTCAGTTCAAACGACTCCGAGAGCATCGAGATCACCTCCGGAACAGACCAGATCAACTCGTTGAGATCGCCCTGTTGTCGCAACTCCCCGTTGATACTCAGGGTGATCGCGCCCTCTGACGGATGCCCCACGGCACTGACTGGATAGATCGCGGCACACGGTGCTGAGCGGTCAAATGCCTTGCCAGTGTCCCATGGACGCCCCGCCTTTTTCGCTTCACCCTGACGATCCCGCCTAGTGAGGTCAAGACCCACCGCATAACCGAACATATAGTCCAGCGCCTGCTGCTTGGCAATCCGGACTCCGTCCTTGCCGAGTGCAACCACCAGTTCGATTTCGTGATGCAGGTTCTCCGTATTCATCGGAAACGGAATCGTGCTGCCGTCCGGCACCACCGCATCCGCAGGCTTGGTGAAGAAGAACGGCGCGTCCCGCTCCGGATTGTGCCCCATCTCTCTAGCGTGTTCGGCGTAGTTTCGTCCGACACAGTAGATGCGATGCACCGGAAAACGGTCCTCGCTGCCAGCAACGGCAACCGTGGGAAGCTCCCACGCAGGTATGGCGTAGCTCACTGGTTTTTTCTTGGACTAAGGTTGAGGTTCGGGGAATTTTTATTTGAGGGTGACTACAGAGACTGCATCAACGAATGCCTGATCCTCTGGTTCGTTGTAACTCTCTGCAACGGCCAAAGATTGACGGTGTGCAGACTCCTGGAGTCTCTCGGCTCGCAGGTACTCTTGATGTGTCTGTTCTTGCTTGTTGGTTACAATGGAAGCAGGAGTTGTCATGTTATTTTCAGAACTGTCATTACATTATATGTAACCTGCGCTGATTACATATATTCTGCAAGGGATTTTCTTTGCTTCACCCTTCTTCTCTTCTCCGCTTCAGTATATTTTCTCCAGCAACCGAAGCAAGGTTGGAATCTCCTGAGAGGTGAGGCGCTGGCAGACTTCGGCCTCGTGCTGGAGGATTTTCGGCCAGAGTTGCTTCAGCAAGGTCTTGCCTTGCGGGGTGAGGTCAATCTGGTGCCGCCGTCGATCCTCGCGGGAACGTTGGCGTTTCACCCAGCCTTTGGCCTCCAGCTTGTCGAGAATGGCGACCATTGAGGTACGGTCGATTCCGGTGGCACTGGCGAGGTCGGTTTGGCTGAGTCCGGCGTTTTGGCCGATGAGCATCAGCAGTCCGTGTCGTCCCGGAGTGAGCCCGTCCTCGGCGATCTTCTCAAAGAAATCTTGAAAAATCACGCTCTGTGCTCGCCGTAGCTGATAACCGATCAGCTGCGAGAGCTCGCCGAATTCGATTCCGGATGGGGTCATGGGGGTGTTTATTTTTTGGTTATATGGACAAATTGTTTGACATACAAATAATTTGTGATGTCATTGATGTCAAGAGGTTTCTGGATAAGCAAAATTTTGCACAGGTTGCCTCTGCCTATTTATCAGGAGAATTGTGCCGTTTTTTGATCAAGCCACCGAAACCTTGTCTCGCGCAGAATTGCAGGCATTGCAAGAGCGCAAGCTACGGTCCCTGTTGGAGCAGCTTGCCGGACGCAACCGTTTCTACACTGAAAAGCTGAAAGCAGCGGGTGTGGCCTTTACGGAAATCCAAGCGCTGGACGATCTCTCCCGCCTGCCGTTGACGACCAAGTCCGAGTTGGTGGAAGCACAACACGTCGCTCCCCCCTTTGGCACGAATGCAACCTTTCCGGAAACGGCGTACACGCGTTTTCACCAAACCTCCGGGACGACAGGAACACCATTGCGCGTTTTGGACACTCCAGAAAGCTGGCATTGGTGGGGAAAGTGCTGGGGGCATGTGCTGGCAGGTGCGGGGTTGACGGCGGAAGATCGGCTCTTCCTGCCGTTTTCGTTTGGCCCGTTCATCGGTTTCTGGGCAACGGTCGAGGGTTCCCGGCAGTTGGGCACCCTGATGATTCCGGGGGGTGGGCGCGATTCCTTGCAGCGTTTGCAGTTGATGAAGGAACTGGGTGCCACGGCGATCTGCTGCACCCCAACTTATGCGCTGCGGCTCGCCGAGGTGGCACGGGAATCCGGCTTCGACCTTGGCGACATTCCGATCCGCGTCACGGTTCATGCCGGAGAACCGGGCGCAAACCTGCCCGCGACCAAAGCCCGCATTGAAGAAACGTGGGGCGCCAAGTGCTTCGACCACGCCGGAGCCTCGGAAGTCGGAGCGCACAGCTTTGAGTGCGAGGCACAACCCGGCGGGACACACGTCATCGAAAGTGAGTTCATCATCGAAGTGCTGGACCCGGAAACCAGCAAAGTGTGCGCTCCGGGAGAGACCGGGGAACTGATCATCACCAATCTGGGGCGGATCGGCTACCCCATCCTGCGTTACCGCACAGGCGACTTGGTGCGTCTCAATCCAGAACCATGCGTATGTGGGCGCACCTGGACACGCTTCGAGGGCGGGGTGTTGGGTCGTGCCGATGACATGGTGATCGTGCGTGGGGTCAACGTCTTTCCCAGCGCGATTGAAAACTTGGTGCGCCGCTTCGAGGAAGTGGACGAGTATCGCGTCACCGTTTCCAAAAGAGGAGAGTTGGGAGAACTGAGCATCGAGGTGGAACTAGCCAAAAACACGGATTCCGAAAATACCCGGCAGGCGATTGCGCACACCCTCCAGGACAAACTGGGGCTGCGCCCCTCCGTCACAGTGGCGCCGCACGGCACCCTGCCGCGTTTCGAGATGAAGGCCAAACGGTTTCATGCAAGTGGCCGATGAAGTTTGAGTTTGACACGCAAAAGAGTAAAGTGAACAAAACCAAGCACGGTGTTGATTTTGTCGAAGCCCAAACTCTGTGGAAAGACTTTGACCGTCTGGAAATCCGGGCAAGAACTGAGGATGAACCGAGGTCTTTGGTGGTTGGAAAAATTGGGACAAACATTGGTCTGCCATTATTACTTATCGCAACAAGAGCGTGCGGATTATCTCCGTTAGGCGTTCACGCAAAGAAGAAGCAGGCTGTATGAAAGCTAAAGAGTTAGACCAAACCTTTGATGAAGGAAAAGACATTTCTGGTTTTTTGGATTTATCCATGGCAGCAAGACTAGGACAAGCAAAAAAACGCATCAACTTGAATGCCCCCGTATGAATGGTGCAGTCCTTGGACAAACTAGCGACATGCAGGAGGATTTCTCGACAGGCGTTGATTAAAATTTGGTTGAGCGAAAAAATTAAGCAAGCAGAAATATAACCCCGTTACGAAAGTCACTCCGGTATCCCATGAAACAACTGCTGACCCTGAGCGTCAACGGCGAGACTCACGAGGTCTGGGTCTCGGTGCATAAGACGTTGCTGGAGGTGCTGCGCGAGGACTTGCACTTGACCGGAACCAAGCATGGCTGCGAGTTGGGCGAGTGCGGCGCGTGTTCGGTTTTGGTGGATGGCGAGTCTGCGCTTGCCTGCCTGCTGCTGCCGATTGAGGCACAAGGCAGAGAAATCATCACTGTGGAGGGACTTGCCGAAAACGGGCAGCCGCATCCTTTGCAGACGGCCTTTGCGGAACTGGAGGCCTCGCAGTGCGGGTATTGTACTCCAGCGATGCTGGTCACCGCCAAGGCGTTGCTCGACCGAAATCCGCATCCGGACCGTGCAACCATCCGGGAAGCCTTGGCGGGCAACCTCTGCCGCTGCACCGGATACGGGAAAATCGTGGATGCCGTGCAGCAGGCCGCAGGGCAACTCAACTCTGCAACGGAGGCGCCCCATGCCTGAGGCACAAACCTTCCAGACGGTCGGGAAGTTCCGTCCTAAGTTTGACTCGCATAGCAAAGTGCAGGGTGAGACCGTTTATGCGGACGACCTCTTTCTGCCAAGAATGCTCTATGCGAAATTGTTGCGCAGTCCACATCCGCACGCTCGTATTACGCGCATTGACACCACGGCGGCCTTGCAGCGTCCGGGCGTGGTCTCGGTGATCACGGGCAAGGATGTGCCAATTCCCTACGGCATCCTGCCCGTCAGTCAGGACGAGGAAGCACTTTGCGGCGAAAAGGTGCGGATGGTCGGCGATCCGGTGGCGGCGGTGGCGGCGCTTGACGAGGAAACTGCTGAGGCCGCGCTGGAAGACATCATGGTCGAGTACGATCTGCTGCCCTCGATCATGTCCATCGAGGAGGGTTTAAGGCAGGATGAGGTGCAAATCCATGAATACGCTGATCGTGGCAACATCCACAAGCAGGTGGCGCTGGAATTCGGCAATGTCGAATCCGGATTCGCAGAGGCGGATCATATTCGCGAGGATATTTTCTACTACGAGGGCAACACCCACATGCCGATGGAGCAACACGCTGCGGTGGCGCAGTGTGGCGCCGACGGGCGCGTGACGCTGTGGTCCTCCACGCAGACTCCGCACTATGTGCATCGGGTGTTGGCGAAGGTCCTAGAACTACCTGCGAGCCGCATCCGGGTGATCGCCACACCGGTTGGAGGAGGTTTTGGCGGCAAGACCGATCCCTTCAGCCACGAGGTCGTCGTCTGCAAACTGGCGATGCTCACGGGTCGTCCGGTGAAGCTCACGCTCAACCGCGAGGAAGTGTTCTACTGCCACCGGGGGCGACATCCGGTGTTGATGTGGGTCAAGACGGGCATGAAGCGCGACGGTTCGATCACGGCGATGCACTTCCGCTCACACCTCGATGGTGGGGCTTACGGCAGCTACGGCGTGGCCAGCACCTACTACACCGGTGCCTTGCAGACCATCACCTATCCGATTGCGAACTACAAGTTCGAGGGCATGCGGGTCTTCACGAACAAGCCACCCTGCGGCCCCAAGCGTGGGCACGGCACGCCCCAGCCGAGATTTGCCCTTGAGGTTCAACTCGACAAGTTCGCAGAAGACCTTGGACTTGACCCGGTCGAGTTGCGCCTCAAGCACCTGATGCCCCCCAACACGAAGGCAATCAACCACCTCACAGTCACGACCATCGGGTTGAAGGAGTGCATCGAGAAAGTTGTGGAGGCATCAGGCTTTCAGGAACGGCGCAAGTCGTTGCCGTTAGGCAAGGGACTGGGGCTGGCCTGTGGCGCGTATCTCACTGGAGCCGGACTGCCGATTTACTGGAACAAGATGCCGCATTCCGGAGTGCAGCTTAAGGTGGATCGTGGGGGTGGCGTCACGGTGTTCTGCGGTAGCACCGATATTGGACAAGGTTCGAATTCCATCCTTGCAACCATCGTTGCAGAGGAATTCGGGATTGATCCGGAACACGTTATCGTTGTGACCGCGGATACGGATTTGACACCTGTGGACCTTGGCAGCTATTCCAGCCGTGTGACGCTGATGACCGGAAATGCGGTGATTGCCGCCGTCCGTCCACTCCGGAAGCAAATCCTCGTCGCTGCCGCCGAGGTGCTGGATAAAACTTCCGATGAGTTGACGATTGCAAACGGCGAGGTTGTTGCCCTAAATGGTTCTGGCGATCCGGTTCCGTTTGCGGAAGCGGTGCAGTGGGCCGAGGTGAAGTACGGCACCCTTGGCTCCGTGGGCAGCTACAAACCACCACGCCGGGGCGGACGTTTCAAAGGTGCTGGAGTGGGACCGTCTCCGAACTACAGCTACTCCGCTTGCATTGCCGAAGTCACCTGCGATCCGGACACGGGGTTGTACTCCGTGGACAAACTCTGGCTCGCTCACGATGTGGGCCGAGCTATCAATCCCACGCAGGTGCTAGGGCAGGTCGAGGGCAGCGCCTACATGGGTTTGGGCGAGGTGATGATGGAAGAGCAGGTCTTCCGGCGTGGACTGCACAAAGGCCCCTCGCTGCTCGACTACAAAAGCCCGACTTTTCTGGAAACCCCGGAAATGGAAGTTTTCCTGATTGAAACCAACGATCCGGAAGGTCCGTATGGTGCGAAGGAAGCCGGACAGGGGCCGTTGTTGCCGATCATGCCTGCAGTCGCCAATGCGCTCTACAACGCGGTTGGAGTGCGTGTTGACGAAATTCCAGTTGCACCTGAAAAAGTGTTCCGAGGCTTACAAGCCTTGTCTGCGGGCAAGGACGGGCGTGTTGGTCCCACGAAAGTTCCGGACGTGGAATTCCCCGAGCCGATTCGGGTCGATCCTCCGGACGATTTGCCGTACCCGAACTGAGCCGAAACCATGCTGCGTTTGCCGCCCTTTGAATTCCTTGCGCCGCAGTCCGTGGCCGAGGCTGTTGCGCTGAAAGCCGAGCATGGCACGGATGCGATGTTTGTGGCCGGAGGCACGGACCTTTACCCAAACATGAAGCGCCGCCAGTTTGAGCCGCCCAAACTGATCGGCCTGAGTGCGCTGCAGGAACTCCACACCCTTGAGTTTGACGAGGGACTGACCCTTGGCGCAGGAGTCTCCCTCAGCAAAATTGCGTCCCATCCGGAACTCCAGAAACACTACCCCGCCTTGGCAGACGCGGCAGCCTTAGTGTCCTCGCCGCAGTTGCGGAGCATGGGCACCATCGGCGGCAACCTCTGTGTGGACACGCGCTGCACCTACTACGACCAGACTTTTGCCTGGCGCAAGGCGCTGGGCTTCTGTATGAAAAAGGATGGCGACATTTGCTGGGTCGCCCGCAGCAGCCCTAAGTGCCTCGCAGTGTCCTCGTCCGATTGCGCGCCGCTGGTGATTGCGCTGGATGCAGAATTCCGGCTGCTGGGATCGGCAGGCGAGCGCACGGTTCCGGCGTCTGCGTTCTACCAAAACGATGGCATGGCTTACCTCCAAAAACACGAGGACGAGCTGCTGGTTTCGCTGAAATTACCGCCCCGCAACGGCTGGCGCATGAGCTACCAGAAACTGCGACGACGTGGTTCAATTGACTTCCCGCTGCTTGGCGTGGCAACGGCTTTGCGCTTGTCCGAGGACGGCATCTGTGCGGAAGCGCGGATCGTGCTGGGTGCCGTGGCCTCGTGTCCACTCCAAGCAGAGGATGCAGAAGCCGCGCTCGTCGGGAAGGCGATTACGCCGGAGCGTATTCAGCAAGCCGCGCAACTTGCCGCCAGACTCGCCAAGCCGATGGACAACACCGACATGAGCTTGGGCTATCGCAAGAAAGTGACAACTGTGTTTGTGGCGAAGGCACTACAAGCGGCACTAGAGGGATAATGCCCTTCATCCAATCCCGGATTGTCCGTTGGGGCGACTGCGATCCTGCGGGCATCATCTATACCCCCCGGATTCTCGACTATGCCATTGAGACGGTCGAGACGTGTTTGCGCGAAGTGATGGGTGCATCGTGGAATGTCATGCGGGAGCAGCACAACATTGGCGGACCGACCGTGCATTTCGAGTGCGACATTCGCAAGCCGCTCGCTCCGGACATGGCGGTGGACTTGGTGTTGACGCTCGAAAAGCTCGGCAGGAGTTCCATGACCTCCCGGATTGTTTGTGTTGATGCCGAGGGCGTGGAATACTTCCGGGTTCTGCTGGTGAATTGTTTCGTCACCGGTGATTCCCCAACGGACATCCGGGCGCTTCCGATTTCGGAGACATGGCGGGAGCGGCTGAAAACCTTGATCACGGAAAACGCTACAGAGGATGGTTGACTTTTCCTATGGTGATAGGTATACTCCATCGCTTTCCAGCAGACCTAAAGTTAGGTTCGCATTTTCTTGACTTCTCTCAGAAAGATGACTATGAAAAAAATCGCTGCGATTCTGGCAAGCTTCGCCTTGCTGGCCACCTCCACCGCGTTGGCGGACACCGTGAAGATCGGCTTTGTCACCACCCTCACGGGCGGGGCCGGGGCGATTGGCAACGACATGCGGGACGCTGCGGAACTCGCACTTGACCACTTGGATCGCAAGATGGGCGGCTTGGATGTGCAAATGATCTACGAGGACGATGGCTTCAAGCCGGAAGTCGGCAAACAGAAGACCGAAAAACTTGTCAAAAAGGACCGGGTTCACTTCGTGGGTGGTTACATTTGGAGTCATGTTTTGCTCGCCTCGCGAGGTTCTGTGGTTGGCAAGGGGCCGTTCATGATCAGTTCCAACGCTGGACCTTCCCCCGTCGCGGGCAAGCTCTGTCACGAGGATTTCTTCTCGACCTCTTGGCAGAATGACCAGACCCCGATGGCGATGGGCGAGGTCTTGAACCAGATGGGTATCAAAAACCTCTACATCATGGCTCCGAACTATGCTGCCGGAAAGAACATGGTTTCGGGTGTGGAGCGCACCTTCAAAGGCAAGATCGTTGGCAAAGACATGACTAAGTTCCCCGCCCAGCTAGATTTCTCGGCGGAACTGGCCAAGGTCCGCTCAGTTAAACCTGATGCAGTGTTCATTTTCTATCCGGGCAAGCACGGAGTTCAATTCTTCAAACAGTACGCGCAGTCCGGCCTGAAGGGAAACATCCCGCTCTACTCGGTGTTTGCAATCGATGCGCTCAGCTTGCCGCGCATTGGAGATCTGGTCGAAGGCACCCTAATGACCCAGTTCTGGGCACCGGATTTGGCAACACCTGTCTCTAAAATCTTTGTACAGGACTACCGCAAAAAGTATGGGCGCTACCCTACTTTCTACGCGGCCCAGTCCTATGACACGATCATGTTGATCGACAGCGCGGTGCGGGCGGTCAACGGAGACCTCAGCAACAAAGATGGCATGCGGGCAGCCATGCGCCGGGCGGCTTTCCCCTCGGTGCGGGGACCGTTCCGCTACGGCAACAACCACATGCCCATCCAGAATTTTTACTTGCGCAAGGTGGTCAAGGATGCTGAGGGCAACTACACGACAAGCATCGTGAAGACGGTTTACACCAACCACCAAGATCCTTACGCGAAGGACTGCAAGATGTCTTGGTAAGCTCATCTGACCAGATGGAGGAGCCCCGCTCCTCCATCTTTTTTGTTTTCACATTCCTCAGTCCCATCCCCCACACTCACCGAGAAATAGGTTGAAGTGAGCTGGACCCTGCTCTTGGAGCAAATGCTCAACGGTTTCCAGTTGGGCTTCTTGCTGTTCCTGATCGCCGCTGGACTCACGCTGGTGTTTGGGATCATGGACTTCATCAACCTTGCGCACGGCTCGCTCTACATGGTGGGAGCGTACTTCGCGGCGACCTTCACCGAGTGGACGGGCTCGTATTATTGGGGGGTGTTGTTGTCGTTGCCCGCTGCGTTGCTCGTTGGGGTCATCGTTGAAATCGTGGCGTTGCGAACGCTCTACGCCCGCGATCACCTCGATCAGGTGCTGGCGACCTTTGGATTAATTCTTTTCTTTGACGAAGGAGTGCGCTTGATCTGGGGGCCAATCGGTCTCGACATTCCTCTCCCGGAAGCGCTGAATCACAGCGTTGAGCTGATTCCGGACATTCCTTACCACACGCATCGTCTGGCGATCATTGCGGTGGGGATTGCTGTGGCGATCCTGCTCTGGGCACTTGTGACCAAAACGCGCATCGGTATGCTCATCCGTGCCGGAGCGAGCAACCGCCGCATGGTGAGTGCCCTAGGCGTGAACATCAAACTGCTCTACACGCTCGTTTTCGGACTGGGTGCGGTTCTGGCAGCGCTAGCGGGCGCGATGGATGGTCCCTTGCGCACCGCAGAGGTCGGCATGGGCAACGACATCCTCATCCTCGCTTTCGTGGTCACGGTCATCGGCGGAGTCGGCTCGATTCAGGGAGCCTTGATCGCAGCCCTGCTCGTCGGTTTGATTGACACAGTGGGACGCTCCTTCCTTCCGGATTTGCTGGGTTTCTTCGTTTCTAATAACTTTGCAGACACCGCAGGTCCGGCACTTTCCTCGATGCTGATTTACCTGCTGATGGCCGTGATTCTCGCCATCCGCCCGCAGGGCTTGTTCCCGCCGCGAGGAGCGCAATGATGCCCCGGAGTCCCAAGCAGATCACCTATGCCTTGCTGCTCTTGGCTCTCGGATTGGTTCCGGTGATTGCCGGATGGCTCGACGAGCCATTCTACACGGTCCTCTTCTCCCGGATGGTGATTCTCTCGATTGGTGCCCTGAGCCTCAACCTCATCCTTGGCTATGGGGGCATGGTGAGTTTTGGCCACGCAGTCTATCTTGGAGTGGGGGCGTATGTGGTCGGCATCGGCACCGTTCACGCCGTCGAGGACGGGATTGAATGGTTGGGTTCTGGACTTGTCCACTTCGCCATCGCCATCGCAGGTTCGGCGGCATTGGCTCTGATCTTCGGGTTGATCGCGCTACGCACACGAGGGGTGTACTTCATCATGCTCACCCTTGCGCTTGCACAAATGGTCTACTTTGTCATGGTCGGCAACGATCGCTACTACGGCGATGACGGGGTTCCCCTCTACATGCGTAGTGAACTTCTGGGACTGGATCTCTCCAACGATAACACGCTGTATTATCTCAATTTCGCCTGTCTGCTTGCTTGTCTGTTCCTGATGCACCGCATTGTGCGTTCACGCTTTGGCATGGTGATCCGGGGCACGAAATCGAATGAGACGCGCATGCAGTCCATCGGCTTCCCAGTCTTCCGCTACCGTCTCACCGCCTTTGTGATTTCCGGAGCGATGGCGGGACTCGCAGGGGTGCTGCTCGCCAACCAGACGGATTTTGTGAGTCCGGCCATGATGCATTGGACACGTTCGGGTGACCTCATCTTTATGGTTGTGCTTGGTGGCATGGGCACCTTGTTCGGACCCGTGCTTGGCTCGGTTGGTTTTCTGCTGCTTGAAGAAATCCTCTCCGGATACACAGAGCATTGGCAGGTGATTTTCGGACCACTGCTTGTCCTCATCGTCCTCTTCGCCCGTGGTGGGCTGGACGCTTTTCTGGACCGGCTGGATGGATACCAAACTGAGCGTAAATAAATCAGAAACGGGGAAGGGGGAAAACCGTGTTAAAACGAAAATCTGCAGACACCAATTCCGCAACAGCCAAGGAAGCAATCCTGAGCTATTGCCTGAAGAAGGGGGCGTTGGTCGCCGGGGTTGCCGATCTTGATGCGATTGAACGCATTGCACCACCGGGGCACAGACCTAGTGATCTGATGCCACGAGTGAAGTCGGTGATCTCGCTTGGAGTTGGAGGACAAACACAGGGAGCTTGGACCGTGCCGGCCAAGGCACTGGCCTACTTTGGCAGCACGGAGGTGCGTGCTTACACCATCGCTTACGGTTTGGCGTTCATGATCGAGAGCCGCTTCGGAACGCGCAGCGTCTATTGCCCGCCGGATTTGGATAACGAGGAAGGTCCCAGGGTGCCTCTGCAAAGCCTCAAACTGCATGCCGAACTCGCGGGGATTGGTGCGCGCTCACTTGCAGGCGACATCCTGCTCCATCCAGAGTTCGGTTATCTGTACTTTGCCTCGGTGTTCACCGAGTTGGCATTGCCGCCCGATCAACCGCTTACCGAGAACCCGTGTCCCGCTCCGTCTTGTTTCGACCTGTACAAAAAAATCGGCAAGACACCGTGCATGAAGTTTTCCCCAGTGCAATTTTCAGGAACTCTGTGACTACCTGCTGGAGAACAAGATCACAAAACTGAAACTGCCCGAACGTCTGGAGGTTATCGAGGAAATGCCACTGACCGCGACCCGCAAGATCATCAAGGGACGTTTGCAACCGAAAACGGCCGACTGATGCTGCAAGTCCGGGATCTCTACAAGCATTTTGGTGGCGTGGTCGCTATCGATCATCTTGATTTGGAGGTGACGCCGGGCGAGGTCCATGCGCTGATTGGCCCGAACGGTGCGGGCAAAACCACACTGATCGGCCAACTCACCGGGCTGGTGTCGCCGGATTCCGGAACCATCCGCTTTGCTGGCAAAGACCTCACCGCGCTCCCGGTGCATGTGCGTTCCGGACTGGGTTTGGCGCGTTCCTTTCAGGTCACAAGCCTCTTCCTCGACCTCACTGTTCTCGACAACGTTGCGCTCGCGGTGCAGGCCCATGCGGGGCACAGCTTCCGGTTTTGGAAGAATGCCCGCAGCGAAAGCGTCCTGCGCGATCCGGCCCGCAAGGTGCTGGCGCAGGTGGGGTTGTCTGAACTGAAAGACGAAATCGCCGGGGTGTTGGCCCACGGTCAGCAGCGGCAACTGGAAATCGCCATGGCCCTTGCGACCAATCCAAAACTGCTCCTGCTGGATGAACCGATGGCTGGAATGGGACCCGAAGAATCGGCGGCAATGGTGAACCTGCTGCGCAACCTCAAAGGCGGCGTGACCATGCTGTTGGTCGAACACGACATGGATGCCGTCTTTGCGCTCGCTGATCGCATCACCGTGCTGGTGTATGGACGCGCCATCGCCACCGGAACCCCTGACGCCATCCGCCAAAACCCGGAAGTCCGGGCGGCGTACCTTGGGGAGGATTCCGCAGCAGTGTAAACGAGAGATCACACAGCAAAATGCGTTTGACCCGTGTAACCTTTTAGGTTACATTCGCCGTATGATTTGATCCTTCAGGCACAAAGGACTCGAAACCTTCTTCCGTTCCGGGAGCAAGAAAGGGATTCTCGTAGAACACGCCAACAGGCTTGCGAGAATTTTGGATCGCCTTGATGCCGCTCAGGAATTTCGAGACATGAGCTATCCCGGCTCCGGTCTTTACCCGCTAAGTGGAGACAAGAAAGGGCAGTATGCCGTCAAGATCTCCGGCAACTGGTAGAGTATTCTTTGAGTTCAGTGACGGCGATGCCTTGCTGGTTGATTATGACGACGACCACTGAGAGTGACTGATGCAGCAACAAACGAGACAACCCACTCATCCGGGAACAATCCTCAAGGAGGATTACCTCCTCCCGCTTTCCCTGACGCTGACAGAGTTGTCGGGACGACTCAACGTTTCCCGCAAAACGCTCTCCAAGATCGTGAACCGGAAAGGCTCGGTGACTCCGGAAATGGCCCTACGTCTAGCCCGTGTTTTCGACACGACCCCTCAGCTTTGGATGAATTTGCAGGGCAAGTATGACTTGGGGCAGGCTGAGTATGGTTCAGAGGCTTGGCAGGTGGTAGAACGGCTTCCTGCTCGAATTCTGCACTCGGACGTGGTTGGAGCATGATTTTCGGCGATACCGTTTTAGCAAGTAGCGGACATGCTTGAACTGTGGGGGCTGGAAGCGGCCTACGGGCGCAGTCAGGTGCTGTTTGGAGTGGACCTGCATGTTGGCACCGGGGAGGTGGTCACTTTGCTCGGACGCAACGGCATGGGCAAGACGACAACGATCCACACCCTGCTTGGGCTGGTTCCGGCCAAGTCCGGAACGGTGCGCTTCCGGGATCAGGACGTGAGCGGCTGGCCGGAGTATCGCATCGCGCAGGCTGGGATCGGTTTGGTTCCGGAAGGTCGACAGGTCTTCCCCAACCTCAGTGTGCGCGAAAACCTTGTGGCGACGGCGGCGAACCGCGCCGGGTTCACAGATCCGTGGACCCTGAAACGTGTGCTGTCACTCTTTCCGCGACTGGCCGAGCGGGTGGAGAACATGGGCAACCAGCTTTCCGGAGGAGAGCAGCAGATGCTCGCCATTGGACGCGCCCTCATGACCAACCCCCGCCTGCTCATTCTTGACGAGGCCACCGAGGGTCTCGCCCCGCTCATCCGCGCCGAAATCTGGACCTGCCTCCAGCAACTCAAGACCTCCGGACTCTCGATCCTGCTTGTTGATAAAAATCTCGACACCCTCCTGCGCATCGCCGATCGGCACCACATCCTCGAAAAGGGGCGTGTCGTTTGGGATGGCGACTCCGATGCGCTCCGGGCCGACAAAGCCCTCCAGCATCGACACCTTGGGGTTTGACCTCTTTTCACGTTAGGGGTTGTTTTACGAGCAAGATGTCGCTAGGTTTTCCTGAAAAACACTAGCTGAGAAAAGTTCGAGTGCGAAATCTTCGCTTGACGGCGACTCGTCAGGAATCCGTGAACGACCGCAGGATGCGCTGAAGTTGGGCGGCGTCCTTGGCGACGGTGCAACTCTGGCGGTTGGAGGCGAGTTGGCAGAGGGTGTGGTAGAGCGGATCGCTCTTGCTGATGCCAAAGCCGATGGTGCGGATCAGCACCTGCGGGTGCTTGCGCTTGGCGGCAAGGACGTGAGGGAGTTTGATCGGCGAGAGGTCATCGTCCTGCCCATCGGCCAACACCACCACGAGCTTGCGGCGTTTTGCCCCCTTGGGCACTTGGTAGGCCGAACTGCGGAAGGAGCGGATGGCTTGGTGCAGGGCTTCGTAGAGATTGGTGCCGCCGCGGGTGTCGAGTTGGTCAATGACCTTGCTGAGGTGTCGGCGCACGGCAGAGCCGGAGGGGCCGATGGGTTCAAAGATCACCGTTGCTGAACGTGGTTTCAGAGCGGGTGAGTTCGGCTGCTGCTGGATGCGGGCGTTGAAAGTCCAGAACTGGATGCGGGTGCCCTCGCGCATGTGCTTGGCGAAATAGCGCAGCGCTTTTTTCGCGGAAGCAAGCTTGCTGAGACGCTCTCCCGGCGCGGGTGCGTCCATCGAACCGGAGGTGTCCATCACAAACAACACATCCGAAATCGAACGCTTGGGCTGCACCACAGGTTTGGGTTTTGGCTTTGGTTTGGGTTGCGGTGGTGCAGGTTTTGGTTGGAGTTGGAGTTTCGGCTGGGGTTGCGGTTGTGGCACAATGACTGCTGCCGGTGCTTGCTTTTTCGGTGGACTGCCAAAGAAATTGAAACCCTGCGCGGACACGGGTGTTTCCAAGCCGAGGATTCCCAGCAGAAATCCCAGCAGCAAAAAAAGTAAGCTGATCCGGATATGCAATTCTGAACCTCAGTTAAAGTGATGTCGACAACCCAATTGGTTTATCTTGACCACAACGCAACTGCGCCGCTGCTCCCGGAAGTTTGGGAGGCTCTGCAGGCGGTGGCGCCCCGTTGTCAGGGCAACCCTTCCAGTCCGCATCGCGCCGGACGCGAAGCACGGGCTGTGCTGGAGGACGCTCGTCGTCGCATTGCTGCGGAGGTCGGGGTGCCTCCCCAGAGTTTGTGCTTCACCAGCGGCGGCAGCGAGAGCAACAACGCGGTGCTCCGGCAGTTCGCTGAATCTGCAAATCCTGTGCATCTCGTGGTTTCGGCGGTTGAGCATCCCTCCGTGCTGGAAACCGCGCGCGCCCTCGCACAACGTCCCAACCTTAGCATAACCGAACTGCCCGTCAATGCACAGGGTCTCGTGTCACCGGAATCGTTGGCTGCCGCTTTGCGTCCGGAAACCACGCTGGTCTCGGTGATGTCTGCGAACAACGAAACGGGGGCGTTGCAGCCACTTACCGAACTCGTCAGGATTTGCCAAGCACGCGGGGTGCGTTTTCACACCGATGCCACTCAAGTGTTCGGAAAACTCCCGGTGGACTGGTCCGGAGTCGATTTTGCCACAGCGACCGCGCACAAGCTCGGTGGCCCCCGTGGAATCGGGTTGCTCTATGTCCGGCCCGGAACCTCCTTCGTTCCACAGATCACAGGCGGACGACAGGAGCGGGTGCGCCGTGCTGGCACCGAAAACGACTGGCTGGCTCACGGATTTGCCGAGGCGGTGGCGTGGCATTCGCGGCATCGGGAGCAAATGCAGGCGCAGTGGGCGGGTTTCCGGAAACGGTTGCTCGACGGACTGCAAGACGTGGACGGTTTTTTTCTCAACAGCCCGGACGCGGGATTCTGCCTCGCCCACACCCTCAACTTCGGCTTCCGGGGTTTGAGCGGGGAAAGCCTTGTGATCGCGCTTGATCTTGAAGGAATCGCGGTCTCCACCGGCTCGGCATGTTCCTCCGGCGCCTTGGAAGCCAGTCCCGTGCTGCTCGCGCAAGGGCGCAACCGCAAGGATGCCAAGGCGTCACTGCGCATCAGCTTCGGAGCCACCACGACCGCTGCGGACGTGGCGCTGCTGCTCGCACGCCTCCGGCATCACGTCCGGCGGCTGCACTCCAAACGGACTTCCAAATCCTGAAAACCCGAGGACAAATCCACTTGCGGTGTGGTTTTGTTGTGGGTACGCTGTCCATGGAGTATGAGTGGGACGAAAGCAAACCGCGCATCAACAAAACGAAGCATGGTGTGGATTTTTCCAGCATTGCTGACTTTGACTGGACAACAGCGTTTGTCATGGAGGATCAACGACGTGATTATGGGGAAATTCTGAATATTGCGTTGGGGTTCATCAGGTCAAGGTTGCATGCGCTGGTGTTCACAAAACGAAATGAGAAAATCCGTCCTCAAGGAATGGGTCATCCAGCACTCAGGCTGAGGGATTCGTCTCGTTGAAAAAAGTTCCGTCAATCCCTTGCAGATAAGGCATCCCAATGCTCTACAAGATACCCTTGAAACTCATCCCTCAGCCGGAAGGGGGCTACACGGTTGTCTCCCCGTTGTTGCCGGAACTCATCACCGAAGGAGACACCGCCGAGGAAGCCTTGGAACATGCGCAAGATGCCTTGGCAGCGGTGCTGGAGGCTTATGAGGACTTGGGACGCCCATTCCCTCCGGAACTTCATCCCGCAAACACCCGCCGTCCTGTGGAGTTGGAAACCCTGCTGACGGCATGACGTACCGTGAGGTCGTCCAGCGTTTGAGACAACTAGGCTGCACCGAGTTGCCGCGTCGTGGCGGAGGCTCCCATCGAAAATGGTATAATCCCGCCACTGAAAGAGTACCGTGATCCCGGACTGGGAGGAAGTGATTTGCGGAACGGAACTCTCCGGGCAGTGGTCAAGCAACTTGGGTTGTCGTGGCAGGAATTTCTGGATGCCTAAAAAAAATGTTGCATCCTTTGACAAAAGGAGTAAAATATGAACGTTGTGTTTTCCGTAGGGTCAGGTTAATTTTTTCTTGACCTTTTCTTGAAGAGTGCGGACAATACAGAACTTTGAGTGCCTTGCTCGGGGCAAGGTGCGTGGACGAAACCCCTTGGCGGCTCGGCCTGAGCGTTGGTCGTCACGGGGGTCTCGGCTGCAAATCGCGGACGAGCGAAACGGCAATAGCGGCCGCTTCGAGGGTTTTCGTCCATGCATGCACCATCTTTAGGCTCTCCGAAGGAGTGCTGGCCGCACAGGACCAGCGCGGGTTCCTTCATGTTTTTTCGGTGCGGGCTTGATCCCGCCCAATGCCGCATTTGCGGCACCGTGGTCCGGAATCTGCACGATTCCGGGAAATAGTCCGTCTTCGCGCTGGGAATGGTTCCCGGTTGTAGAACACGGACGTGGGCAGTTGCACCTGTGCCTGCATCTGTACCGATTGAGACCCGCACCTCCGGATCGTCCGGGGGCTAAGGTGTTTGTAATCTCTTAAGGAGTATTATGCAAAAGCTCAGCAAATTAATGCTCGCTGCCGTTGCAGCGATCGCACTGGCGACTCCCGCAATGGCGTGGGATTTCGGCGTGACCGGGACTGCAACTGCAGGCTGGAACATGGCTACGGAAAAGACCAGCAGCTCTGATACCACTACCGAGTCCACCATGCGGGTGAGTAGTGCTGGATCAAGCCTGAAGATTGCGTCTGGCCATACGGATGG
>LWDU01040192.1_pt1 | contig 33430 bp, 40 predicted proteins | sample 727161 | NCBI WGS metagenome assembly LWDU01 (sample SAMN04566230, study PRJNA314399) | hydrothermal vent metagenome | isolation source: deep sea hydrothermal plume seawater | place: Mexico: Gulf of California, Guaymas Basin | collected 2004-07-11 | reverse complement strand
TGGCACGCGTGCGATCGCAGCATCAACGCCACTCTGCCCTTCAGCAACAGCAATACGGGCCTCCGCTAATTGCGGGTAGCCTTTGCCCAATAACGCAGCAATAGCACGGCCATTTGTGTAATGGCCTTTAGATAGCAAGTAGCTCATGCGGCGTATCTGGCTTTTTTCTTCCAACAAGGGTTTATATTTGTTCAGAAACGATGATTGCTCCGATGGCGTAATTAACGCGCGCTCCCACCAGCTATTCAACTTTTCACGCATCTCAGCGTCTCTACCTAGAGCGCTTAAAGTCTTCAGATATAATGCCATACCATCTGTGGTTTTAGGGGCAAACTCGTTAAACCATTCCAAAATATCGGCATTACTTGGCTTTGTATCAGGCTTTTTAGCTTCTTCCAGCAGACGTTTTTCGGCTGTCATGCGCAGATCATTCTGCCATGGCCAGTCTTTATTCTGTCTGATAAACGAAGATACGCGTGCAAATGACGCCGCATCATCTTTCTTTGTGTATTGAAACCAGTAATAAAGTTTCGCGGCTAGCGGGTCACGCGTAGCAGCAATATCCTTTTCTGCCTCTGTCCATTTGCCTGATTGTATTTTTTTAAGCGCGGCAATCGTCGTGGCCCGATCTTCAGCGGACATAATGCTCGCAGCCTGCGCTGTGGATGGCAGTAAAGCCACCAGAAACAAAACAGCCAGCATCGCGGCAAAAAACACGCTGCGGGGCTGCGTTTTCTTGCATACCGCCCTTATTAGGGCTACATTACGCTTCAATATCAACGATAACATTTGAAAGAACAGAACATGTTTAAAGGTTCGATTACGGCTCTGGTTACGCCGTTTAAAAATCAGGAGGTTGACTGGCAGGCTTTTGATACGCTGGTAGAACGTCAAATCGAGAACGGCACCGACGGTGTCGTCCCCTGTGGTACAACGGGTGAATCCCCTACTCTGACTCATGATGAACATATGCGCATTGTCGAGCGTTGTGTTGACGTGGTCAAGGGGAGAATTCCGGTTATTGCAGGAACGGGTTCGAATTCCACAAGAGAAGCGATCGATTTCACGAAACACTCACTGGAAGCGGGCGTAGATGCTGCACTGATTGTAACGCCATACTATAACAAACCGACACAAGAAGGCCTGTTTGCGCATTACTACACAATTGCCAGCACGGTAAATATTCCGATCATTATCTACAATATTCCCGGCCGTAGCGTCATTGACATGAAGCCCGAGACAATGGGTCGTCTAGCCAAAGAAAGCAACATCATCGGTGTTAAGGATGCGACGGGTGACCTAAGCCGTGTGAAGAAGCAGCTTGAAACTTGCGGCCCTGACTTTGTTCAATTGTCAGGTGAAGACGGTCAGATCTTTGATTACCTCAGCGAAGGTGGACAAGGCATCATCTCTGTAACATCAAACGTTGTACCTCATTTATGTGCCGAGCTGCATGACCTGTGGCAAGCGGGCGACGTAGACGGTGCGCGTGCCATGCAAGAACGCCTGATGCCGCTGCATAACGCTCTGTTCTGCGAAACATCACCACAGTCAGCAAAATATGCGCTGTCTAAATTCGGTCTCTGTACCGAAGAACTGCGCCTTCCACTGCTGCCGGCATCTGCCGAAGCGCGTGTGCAGGTTGACAATGCACTTGAAAGCCTCCATTTAGAGGCCGATACAAACGCACCACTTAAGGCACATGGTTAAGAAAAAAGACAAAAAGGGTATGCATTCTACGAACGCGACGGTTGCTGAAAACCGTCGCGCTCGTTTCGATTATGCCCTTGAGGACAAATTCGAAGCAGGTATTGAACTGACTGGCACAGAGGTAAAATCCTTACGCCTGGGTCAGTGCAGTATCAATGAATCCTATGTCGGCCCTAAGGGTGACGAGATTTACCTATATAATGCCAATATCGCCGAGTACACACAGGCGGGCGGTCACTTGCAGCACACACCGACAAGACCGCGCCGTCTATTACTTAAGCGCCGCGAAATTAACAAGCTCCTCGGCTCTGTCACGCGTGAGGGCTATACCATTATGGCCACGCGCCTTTACTTTAATGACAAGGGGCTGGCCAAGCTGGAGATAGCCCTTGCCAAAGGTAAGAAGCAGCACGATAAGCGCGATAGCATCAAGGAACGCGACTGGAACCGTGACAAGCAGCGCGTTATGAAGAATAAGAATGCCTGATGCCCGCATTTTTATTTGGTATTTCCTAGCCCTATTCGTTATAAAGCCCGCGTAACTTTCAACTAGCTGAGAAGGAAAAACATATGGCTGGAAGTTGGGAACGACTGGGCGCTGCCTGGGCCGGGATGACACCATCCCAGATGGCCGACGCAGAAAGAAAAGCCAAGGACGATCTCGAGGAACATTATCCTCTACCGACATTGAAAGAACGGATGGCACGCAACAACATACAGAACGACGTTCCGTTTCCAAAGCCGCGCTAATCTTACTTTCATACTGCGATAAAAAAAGGCCGTCTAGACGGCCTTTTGTTGTTTTGAAGGGTATGTGGAAAGCAGGCTTAGCTTGCTGCTTTCTTACCTTTTGTTCCTGTCTCGCCGTCATTGGCGACATCTTCTGCTGCTGTTTCAGCTGCGTTTTCCGCACTATCAGGACCTGTCAGCATTGAGTCAGCCAGAATGCCGGCATTCTTACGAATTTGCGCTTCCAGCTTTTTCGCTACATCAGGGTTTTCGCGCAGGAAGTTCTTGGAGTTTTCACGCCCCTGCCCGATGCGCTGTCCGTCATAAGAGAACCAGGCGCCTGACTTTTCAACGATGTTACCTTGTACACCAAGATCCAGCAGTTCACCCATTTTGGAGATGCCTTCACCGTACATGATATCAAATTCGATCTGACGGAATGGCGGTGCCATTTTGTTCTTCACGACTTTCACACGTGTCTGGTTACCGACCACTTCGTCCTTGTCCTTAATCGCGCCGATGCGGCGAATATCCATACGCACAGATGAATAGAATTTCAGCGCGTTACCGCCTGTTGTTGTTTCAGGAGACCCGAACATCACACCGATTTTCATACGGATCTGGTTGATGAAGATCACAACAGTGCGTGAGCGTGAAATAGAGCCTGTCAGCTTACGCAGCGCCTGAGACATCAGGCGGGCTTGCAGACCGACGTGGCTATCGCCCATGTCACCTTCAAGTTCGGCACGTGGCACAAGAGCGGCCACAGAGTCGACCACCAGAACATCCAGCGCACCGGAGCGTACCAATGTGTCTGTAATTTCCAATGCCTGTTCACCAGCGTCAGGCTGTGAAATCAGCAACTCGTCAACATTTACGCCAAGCTTTTTAGCGTAAGACGGGTCAAGTGCGTGTTCTGCGTCAACGATGGCACATGTGCCGCCTGTCTTTTGTGCTTCGGCAATAATATGTAGTGCCAATGTTGTTTTACCTGAGCTTTCAGGACCGTAGATTTCGACGATACGGCCACGTGGCACGCCGCCGATACCCAGACCGATATCAAGGCCGAGTGAGCCTGTCGAAATGGCCTCAACCTCCATCGGGTTATGTTCGCCATTCAGTTTCATTACAGAGCCTTTACCAAAGGCACGTTCAATTTGTGAGAGTGCGGCGTCGAGTGCTTTCGCCTTATCGCCTGCAGAAATTTTATCCATCGTTTCCCCCGATTTCTTTGCGGTTACAGCCATTATTAATCCCCTTTATGGTATAGTTTTTCGTCAAATGCAATGGCAGCGCTTTGAATCTCTGCCTGTTATCTACATACAAATGTACATGATTTGTTCTCACTGTAAAGCATAAAGAACAAAAATAGAACATTATTTGAGGATTAAATTCTTAAGCGCGGAGAATGCGTGCTTGCTCGCAGTATAGCTGCTCTTTGCTCCCTGCTTGGTTGTATGCCATGCCAGTGAAAGCGGCTTAACGACCAGTCGTTCCTTATTATTCGGGTCTTCAATAATATGATCTTTATAGCGACAACCAAGGGCGGCCTCGTTAAATGATTCCTTGATATGGGTATTTAGGCGCTTGGCTAATGGGCCAACTTCAAACTTTGCCCAGGCTACGGTCGCAGCCGCCAATATAGTTGCCGCCCCCAGAAATGGCAACGGCGTGGTCAGCACGACAAGATAAGCCGCGTAGAACGGGAAGCGCCATGGGTGCTCCTTCGTGTCTTTTTCAATGAAGTCAGTAATAGCCTCGGCCGTTGCCGCGCCTTTTAATGCATAACGTCCGTAACGAGAGAGTCTGTTAAAAACAGACTTGCAGTCGCATTTCATAAAACGTCCCTGTTCAATATATTATTATAAGGCTTATGCCTTTTATTATTGAGGAAATTCTAGCACAGAAAAACGGCGCTGCGGACTCATAATCGACTATTCATCCAGCGCTTCTTTTACCTTGGCGTTTTCGCCCATGTGATCTTTCAGCTTTTCTTCGGTGTAGCCTGAAATGTAGATGATCTTGAGCTTGTCGTTCTGCTCACGCATTTTCCCTGCCAGCGTCGGGCCGTCCATGTTAGGCATGATCACATCTGTGATCAGCAGGTCGAGCGTACCCGATTCTTTTTCGGCAACCGCAAGCGCTGATTCGCCGCTATCGGCATCCAGAACTTCGTAGCCTTTATTGGACAGCGCGCGCGCAGAGAATGTGCGCACAGCGTCTTCGTCTTCGACCAGAAGGATACGGGCTGTGCCTGTCAGATCGCGGGTATCATCCTCGATGTTGACTTCTTTTTCTTCTTCGGCGGCTTCGCCCTCTTCCAGGGCGGGCAGATAAATGGTGAAAGTTGTGCCCTCGCCAACCTTACTCTTCACATCCAGGAAACCGCCTGTCTGACGGATAATNNNGCCGAGACCTGTACCCGCACCGACTTCTTTAGTGGTAAAGAACGGCTCAAAAATGCGGTTGCGAATTTCATCAGGAATGCCGCAGCCTGTATCAGTCACAGACACTGCTACCCAATGGCCTGCGGGCATCATATCTCCGCCGCGCTCGACGGGCTTCTTGTTCTCGAAGTTCGCTGTTTCGATGGTCAGCTGCCCGCCCTCTTCCATAGCATCACGCGCGTTTACGGCAAGGTTAATAAGCACCTGTTCCATCTGGCCCACATCGACTTTAACAAGGCCGAGGTTATTACCATGCACCACATCCAATTCGATATTGGCACCGATCAGGCGGCGCATCAGATGTGATAGCTCTGTCAGGATATCGCCCATATCCTGCACGCGCGGGCGCAAGGTTTGCTGACGCGAGAAGGCCAACAATTGGCGCACAAGATTGGCGGCACGGTTGGAGTTCTGCTTGATCTGCATAATGTCAGAGAAGGACGGATCGCCTGCTTTGTGACGCAGTAGCAGCAGATCACAGAAGCCGATAATAGCAGTCAGCAAGTTGTTAAAGTCGTGCGCGATACCGCCTGCGAGCTGACCCACGGCCTGCATTTTCTGGGATTGCACGAACTGGGCTTCCAGCTCTTTTTGTTGTGTCAGGTCGATAAAGTGCAGCACGAGATTTTCGCTGTTTTCCATGCGGCGCGCATACATCTGCACCGCCACTTCACGCGTTTTGCCGAGCAAGATAATTTCCATCGGTGCGGAGGTGTGATTACTGTCTTCGATAGCATTAAGCGCTTTCATTGACTGGTCACGGTCGGTATCTTTTATCGTGGCTTCGAGGTGACGACCTTCCATTTCGGAAACGTCATAGCCGAGCATATCTGCCAGTGCCTTATTACAATCATCAAAGACGCCTTCGGCATTCAGCATACCAACACCCAGCGGCGCTTCGGCGAAGAAGCGCTGGAATTTATCTTCTGAGGCTTGAAGCGCCTGACGCATGGCACGCTCTGCGGTCAGATCGTGGACAACGCCTCTTGTACGAACGATGCCTTCGCCCTCATGCACAACGGCTTGACTGATAGACGCGGTAAAGGTGCGACCTGCAGGACCTTTCATCACAACTTCAGCCATTTGCTTGGCGCCGCCATGCGGAGTGATGTCGTAAGGGCGCGCATCTTCAGGCACGGTTTCAAAGTATGTATGCAGCGAGCCTTCGGTCAGGATCGTGTATATGTCTTCGCCGAGCCAGCGCGCCAATGTCGCGTTTACAAACATAAAGCGGCCATGTTCATCAACCGAGAAGAAGCCAACAGGTGCGTTATCGGTAAAGTCGATTAGCTTTTCGCGTTCATCGCGGATGGCACGGTCCGATTCGAGTCGTTGCGTAATGTCGTCGATACGCCAATGAATATAGCCTGCCCAGCCAGCTACAGGCTGTGCTGTTACCTGATACCAGTTATCCCGGCCATCATACATACAGTGCAATTCAATAGAATCCGTAAGACCACGATGCGCTTGGTCGGCCAACATACGGAAATGCGCCAGTGTTTGCTCGTCTTCCTGAAAGAGTTTCGAGACATTAGAAAGCGTAGGTTTACCAAAGGGTTCGCATAGATCCTTGAACTTATCATTTGCGTAAACAGTATGGTCAGTGGCGTCTGTAATCAGGCGTGCGCCGCGGCTGCCTTCGAGCACTTCGAGAACCAATTCACGTTCTTTGTCCTTAGCGCTGCGGATATGGAATGATTTCTGCACGTAATAAGAAATTCCCGAAGCAAACAGGAAGGCCAGACCTGCAGCAATCACCGCTTCCTTATCAATTGTCAGGGTCATCGCCGCTACGGTGCAAACCACCAGATACAGAAAGACCAGCAGCAAAGAGACAACGACACTCCTGCGAGATATCTTGTTCTTATCTACCGGTTCGGTATTACGATGATGCTTGGCAATGAACGCCTGATTATCGAGTTTCATAGCGGTAAGAATACCAGAATTTCAGAATTTCGGAATCGCTGATTGGAAGAAATTACTTAATTTTACCTTTCAATCTAAACACATAAGAGATGACCTCGGCCACGGCTTTAAAGTGTTCGGGCGGGATGGCTTCATCAATTTCCATGACATCATATAGCGCCCGCGCAAGTGGCGGGTTTTCGTAGAGCGTAATGTCATTTTCCTTGGCGACCTCACGAATGCGCAGCGCGACCTCGTCAATCCCTTTGGCAAGACAGATCGGCGCGTCCATGCTTTCGGGGTCATATTTCAGAGCAATCGAGAAGTGGGTCGGGTTTGTGATGACTACGTCAGCCTCTGGCACAGCCTGCATCATGCGTTGCTGGGCACGTTCCGCACGGAGCTGGCGGAGCTTGGCGCGGACGTGCGGGTCACCTTCCGTTTGTTTATATTCGTCTTTGATTTCCTGCTTGGTCATGCGCATCTTTTTCATATGCTCATTTCGCTGAAAGACGATATCGATTACGGCGATGACGATCAGTGCGACCAGCACGCCTGCCATCAGACGCATAACCAAAGCCATCAGTTCGTCCAGGAAGAGTGGTATCGGCAGACCTATAGTATGTTCAAGTGCATCATAATAGGGAGAAATCAGTGTGTACCCGACCACGCCGATAATGGCAATTTTCATCAAACCCTTGGCAAATTCCATGAGAGCGCGCAGTGAGAACAGACGCTTAAAGCCTTTTACAGGTGAAATCTTACTGATGTCAGGCTTGATGACTTCGGGAGCAAAGAGCGGGCCGACCTGAATGAAGGGGCCAATAAAAGCTGCGAATAGCAAGATCAGTAGTGGCATGGTCATGATCGCCAGCACCACCCAAAATGATTCCCCCAGCGTATTGGCAATACCACCCGGCGGCCCCGCAAAGGCGTGCGGATACTCAAGATACATCCGCATATGTGCGCTGAGTTTGGAGAACATTGGGGGCGCTGCCGTGCCAATTAGAATGGTTGCCGCGAGCAGCATGATCCAGTTATTGATCTCGCGGGATAGTGCTACCTGCCCTTTACGGCGCGACTCTTCGATCCGTTTCGGGGTCGGGTCCTCGGTTTTCTGGGCATCATCCTGTTCGTCACTCATAAGACAAAGCCTAGCATATTGTTTTTAAAGCCGCGTCAATCTTGCAGAAAGATTAGTTAAAATGTCCCCAGTCCCGTTTGCCGAGTGATGTGTGCAGTGCGAATTGACAAACGCGCCCCCTGCCCCTAGCGTATCTTCACAATATATATAGGGAGAGCATAATGAATTTTACAAAAACACTTACGGCTGCTGCGGCAATTGCATTTGCGGCAAGCACTGCCCACGGTATGACAACGACTACGGATTATGATTACTTCTGTATAGAAGCACCATATGACATCGAGATGAACGCCGATGAGACTGCGGATTGGATTACAGAGCTTGCGACATTATTTAACAGCACCGTTTCAATTGAGCGTAGTTCTATTGATATTCACGGCGTACCGCATACAGCCTTTAAAGTCGAAATTGATGATAAGGACGAAACGTTTTTCTTACTTCATAGCACAGCAGATAATTTTGCCTGTGAAATGGATCAAACCGGCTATGGCAGGGCTTTAGACTTTACCATCGCGCCTTAAGACTAACCGCCGAAGAAGAAGATCATTGCTTCTTCGAACTTGGTTACCCAGAACAGCATGATCGCCGAAAATACAAACATCAATGTGGCAAAGGCGATCATGATTTGCAAAGGCAACGCCAGCATAAAGACCTGAATTTGCGGCATCAGACGCGCCAACACGCCCATACCGATATACATCATCAATGACATCAGAATAAACGGCAGCGAGAGCTGCAGCCCGATCACGAAGCTCGAGCTTACGGCTTTAGTCACCAGCTCGGCCATGGAGCCTGCATCCGGAATAGAACCCACAGGAAACAGGTCGTAGCTGCCTATAATACCAAGGAACAGCAAGTGATGCATTTCAGTGGCGAAGACTATCACCATGCCTGTCACAGACAGCAGCGCACCGATCAGCGAGCCTTGCGTGGCAGAGCCCGGGTTAAAGACCTGTGCGTTACCAAGGCCTGACATCGTGGAAATAATCATACCCGCCGTGTCCAGCGCGGCCATAAAGATACGGGCAATCGTGCCAAAGAACAGACCGACAATGAACTCCATAACAATCAAGGTAAACAAAACAGACGTCGGCGGCACAGGGTTCGGAATATGCTGTGCCACTAAAGGCGCTAGTGTCAAAGAAAGCCCCAGCGCGATATATAGACGGATATTGGCAGGCGTGAAGCTATCACCCACCCCCGGCATAATCGTAACTGCCGCGCCAATACGCGCGAATGTCAGCATGAAGGCAAAGACGCCGCCGACCAAGTATTCTTCGAGAAGGCTGGTCATAGGCTCCTCGGTCAGTTAATGGCGATGATGCGGTCGGCAATTGTTTGCATGAAGGTGATCATCATGGCAGCGAAGCCCGGAAAAAACACGAAAATAGACAGGAAAATCGCAATAATCTTCGGAACGAAAACCAGCGTAATTTCCTGAATTTGTGTAAGTGCCTGAAACAAGGCAATGATAACACCGACGACCAGTCCAATCATCATAGGCGGCGCACCGATTTGCAATGATAGCAAAATCGCTTCGCGGACTACTTCTATGATTTCGGTCTGATTCATATGATCAGCCTAACAGGTTTTTTAAGATTTGTAGAGATGGAGTCTGGCTATACCCAGATTAGATTGGCATACGCATAATCTCTTGGTAGGCGCTCATCATACGGTCACGCATGGCGACAACTGTTTCCAACGTCATCTCGGCTGCTGTAACAGCTTCCACAACATCCGTCAGATTTGCCGTGCCCATTACGGCTTCGGCGGACGCTTTTTCGCCACCTTTTAAGGTTTTGATAGACTCAACCGCAGCCTTTTCAATCAGGTCACCAAATGATGAGCCCTGATTATCAGATACTTTAGTCGCACTAGCGCCAGAGCCAACGCCCTGTGCGGTTTTGTATAATCCTGCAGCAACTGAAGGGTCTATTCTATCTACCATTTGATTACTCCTTACCTACTAGTATACCAGATTCCGTTTTATCTTAGAATGCTGATTGTTTGCAGGATCATATTACGGCTTTGTTCGATCATCCCCAGATTGGCTTCGTATGAACGCTGTGCTTCCTGCATATCCATGGTTTCGATCAAGGAATTCACGTTCGGCATTTTCACATAGCCGTTTTCATCGGCGCCCGGGTGATCAGGCATAAATTTCAGCTTGAACGGCTTTTGGGTGTCATCACGAATGCGGTCGACTTCAACCAGACGGTCACCAAAGTCTCGATCCATTACATTTTTAAACACTGTAAACTTACGAGAATAAGGGTCTTCGCCAGGTGTCGGCGCGCCTGTGTTGGCGTTGGCGATATTTTCAGAAATGACACGGATACGCGTGCTTTGCGCTTTCATACCGTGTGCTGAAATTGTCATTGCTCCGTAAAGTTCGCTCATCTTCTATCTCCTAACCAGTTCCCTATTAACGTCCTGTGCCTAATGCGGTGCGCATCATGCTGATGTTCTTCTGATACAGTGTGGTCATCAGGTTGTAGTCTGTTGTTGTTTCTGTGGATTTGAGCATTTGCTCTTCCATGATCACGGCGTTACCGGCAGGGGCTGTTTCGTATACAGTCTTCTGGTCACGGTTTTTCGGATCCGCTACTTCGCGGTGGCTTGGCATATGCAGGTTATCCGTTGTTTCCTGACGCAGAATTTTCGAGTTGTATGATTCTGCCATAACACGACCGAAATCGACCTTTGTCAGGTCGCGTGGAATATATCCCGGTGTATCGCTGTTTGCTACGTTCTGGGCAATAACGCGCTGGCGCTGGTCCAGGTAGCCCATTTTTGCGGTCATAGCCTTTAACAATCCGATATTTTGTGTTGTCATCGTCGTGTACCTTGTTAACGTTGTTAAATCGTTTCCCTCAGGATCGTTGCAGGAACTGTGCCAATGAGTGACAAAGATGATTTGAATAAAGATAATCCGGCGCAAGACCCGCTAACCCCTTTAAATTCAAGGATAAAACCGAAAAGACAGGTCGCGGTTGCGCTAGAAGATTCCAAGACCGGGAAAGAATTGCCGCGTATAACGGCCGCCGGACGGGGAAGAATTGCCGAGCAAATCTTGCAGATGGCCTTTGAAAATGACATTAAAGTGCGTGAAGACGGTGCGTTGGCGGAAATGCTGGCCTCTGTCGAGCTGGAGAGCCCTATTCCCACAGAAGCCTTTATGGCTGTTGCTGAAATTCTATCCTATGTTTACCGTGCCAATGGCGAGCCCAACCCGTTTGATGCCGTTTTAGAGTCAGAATACGAAGAGGAAGACACCGATCATGAATGATGCAGATAATCTGCTGGAACAGCTTCGTATCAATACAGCGAAAATCGAGCAGCGTATTGCGGATTTACGGCAGAACAAGATCGCCGATATGCGCGATATGCAGCGCGATGTAGAGACATTGTGTCAGCGCATTGTCAAAACAGCCCCCGAGAGCCGGCCGCAACTGGAAACAGAAATGACAACAATGATCTCGCGCCTTGACGAATTGGAAGCCGAGCTTAAACTGTTCCACGAGCGCAAAATGGCAGAAAGGGACGCACGATGGAAGTCATAGCCGGAGCACAATTACTACGTTTCATTGCAGCCTTTATATTGGTGATGTCCCTTATGGGCGGCCTTGCCCTGATTATGAAGCGCATAAATGCCCGTATGCCTGCGGCTGGGGGGCGTAAGAAGCGTCTGCAGATCATGGAAATTCTGCCACTGGACGGCCGCCGCAAAGCGATCCTTTTACGCCGCGATGATCGCGAACATCTGGTCATTCTGGGGGCAAATGGGGAGACACTGGTTGAAAGCGACATAGAATCAAAGCAGGATAAAGACAACGTAGAAACGCTTAAAGATGCTGCATAAAAGAAATCGCAAATCGCTGAAATCTTTATGGCCTCCCCTATTCGGGGTCTTGGCCTTTGCTGCTATGTCCTTGACGCCTGAAACTGTTATGGCACAGGCCTTGACGCTTGATTTAGGTGACGGCGTTGGTGAAAACGGTACTTTAACAGGCCGTATTATCCAGCTTCTGGCCATTTTGACGGTTATATCTCTGGCGCCGTCCATTCTGATTATGATGACATCGTTCACCCGAATTGTGGTGGTGTTGTCATTCCTGCGCACAGCCATCGGTATCCAGCAAACGCCGCCGAATACTGTGATGATCTCGCTCGCGCTATTCCTGACATTCTTTATCATGACGCCAACATTACAGAGCGCCTATACAGCAGGCATCCAGCCGCTGATCAATGAAGAGATTGACGAGATGACAGCGTTCCAGCGTGCGGTTGATCCATTCAAGGAATTTATGCTGCGCCATGTGCGTGAAAATGATTTAAACCTGTTCATGGAAATGAGCGGAACGGAAGTTGAAGAACCGATGCAAACACCGTTGCAGGTTTTGATACCATCTTTCATGATTTCAGAACTGCGCCGCGCATTTGAAATCGGCTTTATGCTATTCCTGCCGTTTCTGATCATCGATATGGTGACCGCGTCTATTCTGATGTCTATGGGTATGATGATGTTGCCACCAATTCTGATATCCCTGCCCTTTAAGATTATCTTCTTTGTACTGGTTGATGGCTGGTATTTGATCTGCGGATCACTTGTTCAAAGCTTTGATATAGGCCCCGTACCGGGCGGTTAGACCAATAAGGGTTTAGTTCGAGACACCGTCTGTAGTTGTCTTATAGCTCTCCAAGAAATCAGAGAACATATCAACTTCTTTTACGATCGATTCAATTGTTTCCTTATCCGCAAGGATCGAGTTCTGGCGCTGTCTTGTGACGACATCGAACAGACGCGCACGGGCTGTTTTCTTCATCGCATCACCGTAACGGCGGCGCATATTGGTCAGCGCAACGCGATTACCTGACAGGTTCAAGGCAACGGCACGGTTCAAGATCAAATCAGCCTCTTCGGATTTCAGAGGTCTATTCAAATCCAGTGAGGCGTCGATGATCAGGTCTTGTAGCGCTTCAGCAGCGTCTTCCCATAGACCTGCCTGCCAAGCGATATCCGCGCGCAGACGATTAATTGTCGGATCCGGCGGGAAGCCATTTAAAAGATCAATCGCCTCTTCCGTGCGATTCAGTTGCGAGTAGCCGCGCGCACGGAGCAAATCAATTTCACGCAATTTATCAGCGCGCTCCCCACCTTCCAAAATCTGGGCATATGTGTCACGTGCCGTTTGCAGCGCGGCCATCGCAGGACGGGCATTACCGTTCAACAGATACAGCGTGCCCAGGCGTGTCGCGATACGGGCGCGCTCTTCCCCTGTAATGCGGTGATCAACCTGATGCTGCAGGATGTTTGCGGCTCGATCAAGCAAATCTGCCTCAACCAGACGTTCAGCCAGACGCTGCCCAAGCAGGTTTCCTTCGTCATCGGACGGTGTCAATTCGCGAAACTCTTCGTAAACTTCCACTGCCTGCAAAGGATCAAGGTCTTTGTCCTTGATCAGCAGGTCTTTAAATTCCTGACGCATGAAGGCTGTGATTTCTTTACCAATATCAGAGTCAGGACTCATGCTAGTGGACTCGCGCAAGATGCCAAAGCCTTTCAAGTAACGATCACTTTCGAGATATAGGCGTCCAAGCAGATAGTTGATCTGCGCCTCCAGTTCATCGCCACGCCACGCATAACGCAGGCCTTCCAGACGGTCGATCGCGGTTTCTGTCGAGATATCGCCATTATCAAGCTCCAGCAACGTCAGTGCCAGCCCCGCTTTGGCGCGGTGCCAATCATCTTCGCCTTTGGCTAGCTTGCCCCAAAGCTCTTTGGTTAGGTTCAGCTCATTACTCTGTCTATGCGCTTCACCTTTCAGGTAATCCATACCTGCCGTAGTCCATGTAGGTAACGTATCTCGTGATTTTTGTAGAACAGCCAGAATGCCTTCGGCAGTTTGTACATCACCATCTCGCAGAGCCACTTCAGCAAGCTTTAAACCCAATTTAGCCAGCAGCGGCTTGGGGTATGAGACAAGAACCGTGAAATCCTCAGGCATCATCTCGACAGCCTGACGCCAGTCTTCGAGCCATGCCAAATTATAGCTGCGCCAGTAATCAAGCTCGTCATAGTTTTCCAGCAGCGGATGGAACAAGTCACGGAATGCCATCTCATATTTACCGGCAATAGCCGCCGCACCACCGCGCAGTGCCAAGAACTCCGGACTGTCTTTCAAATCGGGTAGCTCGCTTAAGGCAAACTCCAAAAAGCCCAGCGCTTCAGGGCCGCGATCATTGGCCATATACATTTTGGCTAGCGTCAGCAGATCTTGTGCTTTGCCGTTCTTATCCTTATTGGCCATATTGGACAGCAGAATACGCTGATTATCAGCAAGGTTTTGCACGCCGCCCAGTAACCAGCGATCAAAATCATAGATACGGCGCATCTGTTCTGCGTTATCAGGCGTAATGTTGAGAAGGCTTGCCTCCTGTACATCGCGGCGAATTAATTTGCGGCTGACGTCTTTCTGGCGCGATACAGCAAGGCCACTACCGCGCGTTGCGGCCACACCACCCGGTGTAATCGACAACTTGATATCATCTGCCTTAGGCGTGATAGCTAATCCGACAACACTGCGCAGCTGGGTTAGATCAACCATATGACGTGCGGGCCCCGCGAACTGATCTGACTGGCTCACAGTAACGGCCATGATTGTATCGCCGACTTCAGGATCTGTGAATTCCAAGACTTGACCTGCGCGGCTGATATCCCAGACCAGCGTGCCACCGCGGACGAATTTATTCACTTCGAATGTACGTTCCAGTTCGGCAGGCTCAATAGCGCGCTCGCTTGGTGTTGCCACGATACGCCAGACAAGGCCACCGCCTTCACCGTAATAGTTCAGTTCGTAGTTTCTGCTGTGTGGCAGTTCAATGCTGAAAGCAACGCCGCCTTTAACTTCGTGACGTTGCGGCAGACCAAACAAGCTGACTTGCGGGCCTGCAACCTGCGGATCGACATTGATAGACGCTTTATCGAGCACCATCCATAGCGTGTCATTGCGAATGAAGGCTGCCATACCGACAGACTCGGTTGACGAAATTGTGATGACGTGCGGGTCAACTTCGGGGATGGCTTGCGCCAAGACAGATAGCACAGGGTTTGATTCAACTTTAGGGCCATCACTCGTCGTCGTGATCTCAACGGACTTTTGTGGCGCTGTTCTCTTCGCCGGCATAGGCGGAGGTTCAGCCTGTGTTGTCTGCACAGCTTCAGGAGCAGCCTCTTTTACAGGTGCCGTTACATTCGGCTTTTGTGGCGGTGGCTGCGGCGCGTCTTGCTGAGATGGTGCTACTGCTGTTGTCGCAGGTTTAGCGGGCGTTTGTGGCTGTGCTGTGCCGTTTTTGTAAACATCAATAACGACGCGTGACCCGACAAGGAAATGTCTGTAGCGGCTACCGGCAACGATATCAAAAGCCACGCTGAGCGGCTGGCCTGCAGCAGACAGAGTGCGCACATTGGTAATCGCCTCACTTGCACCATGTTCTGTTTCGCCCATACGAAGGCTAGCGTTATTCTGGAACGATACGGTCAGCGTGCTGTCATTGGTCTTTTGCAGCGTGTAAGGCACAGAAGACGGCCAGTCAAAAACAGCGCGTGTATAGTCCGCGTGCGAGCCTGTGCGCAGGGTAACAGCATCCTGTGCCGCTGCTACAGAGCAGAAGCCAATCCAGATCATCAGGCTGTAAATCGTTATACGACGCATAAATTTATATTAGGCAGAGGGCTTAATACGAGTTTTGATTCTAGCACAGAATTAAATAAAAGCCACGGCTGAGAGCCCTATGGCGTTGTTTCATCAAAGATTTTTTGCCGTCTGCCATCGTGGCTTAACACCACAATATCGACACGACGCGATAAATCCAGTCTGCGTTCCTCATCGCCTATATCTGCCAAATCCTCATAACGGCCACTGGAGGACCCACGAATAATCAAATCCTTATCGTAACCGACTGTTTCCAAAATACCTGCCACACTGGCGGCCCTGGCCAGAGATAGTTCCCAATTCGAATCGTAGCGGTTTCCTTCGCTAACGGGTCGCGGATCAGCGTGACCAACGATTTCAATTTGATTGCGCACGCGGGATAATGTGCCGCCAAGCGCATAAAGCGCGCGCGTCCCGTCTTCTTTTACGCTCGCCTGCCCCGGTTCGAACAGCAATTCTCGCGGTAGCGAAATTACCAAGCGGTCACCCATTTTGTTGAGCGTTACGTTATCAAGAAAACGGCTCTGTGCATTGGCGCTGGCAAGCAAGCTTTCCAAATAGTCGATATTCAGTGCCTGATTAAAATTCATACGGGAGATATTAATTGTGTCTTGTGGCCCCAATGTCTGGAAAGAACCATAGAATTTATTAAATTCGGAATGTAGCGCCGATGTCACCTCTGACCAGTCTTGTTTTGCTGGCTCTGTCATGGAGAACAACAGAACAAAAAAAGTCAGCATAAGCGCCATGACATCTGTGAACGAAATTAGCCAGACCTGAGAACTTTCCTCTTGCTCATGAATATCACCCATGCGGCGGGAACGGCGACGGCCTGTGATCGGACGCTGCGCTTCTTCATCTTTTTCAGTTTCTGATTTTTTATTACGCGTATTCATTACTCGCTCGCCTCCAGCTCATCTGTCGGCACATAAGGAAAATGCGGCCTAAACAGCAAGTCCACAGTTCCGGCTTCGCCCTCTTGCACACCTGTGCTTATCAGGCGCACGGGCAAACCTGCGCTTTGAATTCTGTCAGCGATGGCGCTCATATCCTTTGTAATCTTGTTCATTTGCTGCGGATCATCATTAAACACCTCAGCAGGGTTTTCTTTAATGTTCAGTAGCATATCCAAACGATAAGGGCGCCCCAGATCATCATTGCGCATCAGTGCCACCAAGGTCGGCAGGAAAAACCCTTTTAACAGGCCGTTCGGCTGCTTAGTCGGCAGAACATCTTGCTGCCCCACCGCCATGACAGCGTCTTTAAAATCCTGATAAGGGAGACGCACATGCATTTCGCCACGTGTTTTATTCACAGCAGCCTCATGTGCGGGAATTTGAGAGGTAAACAAAGCACGCATTCGATCCAGCGTATCGCCTTCCTGTGTGGAGGTATTCTCACTTTGGCGAACGTTGGGGCGATCATCGACTTCCTGCTCCATATTGGCGGCGAAGGTATACGCCAAATTAGCCATGATCGGCTTGATCTTCGTTTCTTCGAAATTAGAGATTGCGTTCAAAACAATAAAAAACGCCAGCAGCATAATAAACAGCGACAAACCCAACAACTGGCTGGACATAGACCGTGCCGTCCCCGCGCTGCCGCGACGACGACGAGACCTTACGGGAGCTGACTGTTCATTCGTATCAACCACTTTGACGCGCCTTACCTTGTGTTCTGCTGAGCTGGTAAAATGTCCCATATACTTAAATGAATAAAATAAACGAAGGTATTGAAAATAAATAAAAATAAAGGGAAAGTGACTTTATCACCCTTCCCTTACAGTGTGCCTTAAAATGATTAAAAAATCACGCGCTAATCATTGAAACTCGCCAATAGCGCGTCGATATCGTCTTGCGTAATAGCCTGATCAGACATTTGCGGCCCATTTAAAAGCGTTTCGGGCTTATCTATATCGGCCTGCTGTGGCTGTGACATTTCAGCCGTTAATGTCGTTTCGCCAAGTAACGCACTGATTTTAATGTCAATTTCCTGCAGTGCCTTAATAACCTTCGTAATGCGCTGGCCTGTAATATCCTGAAAGGAACACGCCTCGAAAATCTTGATTATCTGGCTATCGATTTCTTGGGAAACAGGTTGCGGCACCCCCGCGAGCTGCGCTTGAATATGTTCGCAAGAATCCATAATCACGCCTGTTGCCTCTTCGGTCGCCCCAACAATAGCGTCAAGCTCATCCGTTGCGTTCGGAATATGAACGCCGCGAATATCACCAGGCCTTGCGGCTACCAGCTGTGCCCTTGCCTCTTCGATGATTTCCTTTAGCGAGATTAATTGCTCTGACAGGACATCTCGCTGCGGCGGCTGATGATGCTCTTCGACTTTGGCTATGACAGAATTTATGATCTGTACAACCTGCTCGCGGCCGTACAGGACTTCCTCACCCGAGCGCTTAACGTTTAATGCTTCAGACATTATACCCTCTTTCATCTAAGCCATAACGGCATCGATTTTTTCTTTCAATGTTGCCGCATCAAAGGGCTTTACGATGTAATTATTAACGCCCGCCTGACGCGCGGCGATCACATTTTCAGTCTTACTTTCCGCTGTGACCATAATGAAAGGCACATTGGCATTATGATCCCCCCCGGAACGCACAGCCTTGACCAGATCAAGCCCTGTCATAGGCTCCATATTCCAGTCCGAAATCACAAGACCATATTGTTTATCTTTCATCAGTCCCAGCGCCATTTGGCCGTCCGTAGCTTCATCAACCTGCTCATAACCGATCTGTTTGAGTAGGTTTTTCATGATGCGCAGCATCGTATTGTAATCATCAACAATCAAAACATTCATCGCAGTTCCCCTTTACAACTCCTATGTGAGGTTTCGCCTACCCTTTAAATTTGCCAGTGCAAGGGTTAACGAACTCTGATCAGAATCGTAGCGCTTTGGACACAAAGCCCAAAGCGATATGAGAAATCGCATACGATAATGTGTTGTTCTAAAAGGATTTTATTGTGGCGGAATGGACGGGATCTGTTTTTGCTGTGCCAGCAAGATCGTTACTGTGCGCGCTCTTTCAGGGTTCATCTCGGCCATGATCGGGGCAGATTTACGCTCTGACATACGAGACATCACAGCCATCAAAACATCGATGTCCAGTGTGTTAAAAATATTTGCGGCATCTTTGGCTTTCATACCCTCGTATATCTTTACAAGGCTATTGATACGGGCAAGTTCTTCTTCGGATTGACGTTCCAGCAAGGCAGAAATTTCGTCGCGCACAGCTGTTAGCTCACGCAGCTTTTGATCCAGCTCACGCTCGGCAGCCTCTAAAATAGCTTCACGCGTTGCGAGTTGGCGCTCACGCTGCTGCAGGCCTTCACGGCGCTCTGCCAGATCTTCATATAATTCTTCACGCACAGGGGAATATTCGTATTCGGATTCAGTCGCGTCTTTCCACTCGACTTGCTCCGCATCTTCCATATCCGGCATGGCAGGGCCTGTTGTCTCTTCGCCTTCAGCCTCAACTTCTGTTGCGGCGTCAGACATGGCGAGCTCTTCGCCCTCTGCATCACCTGCTGTTTCGGATGGCATGGGCGGCATCTCTTCGTTTACTTCGCTTTGTGCGGAAGCAAAGCCGCCACTGCTGACCCCCATAGAGAATTCACCGATACGAATGGCAAGGGCGAGAAAGGCAACTAAAACCAATACGGGAAGAATACGAAATCTCATTAGTACCCTCCGGCGCTTTCCTTACGCTTTTTGAGGGCGGCATAAAGCTCTTGTTCTGCGCGGCTCAAGCCAGCAGTCTCTTGCTGCTCTTCTTCATAGTCGTCCGCCAGCAGGCCACTTTCATCAACGCTGTCAGCATCATCCCCTGCTTCAAACTCAGGATCACGGATGGCAAATGAAAATGGTGATGGTTTGGACGCAGCCTTGCGGGTTTCACGCTTAGGCGCGACAGAAGATTGTGAAGGCGATGATGAGCGCTCGGATACTTTTTCAAGTCTTTTTGCCAGGCTATCGCCTGACTCGGTCATAACATCCAGCTCATCTTTTAAGGCGCGCGCTTCGTTGATCTTGTCTTGCAGATTGCGGCCTGTTTTTTCAGCCCCTGCGCGCAAGCCTTCTACAGCAGCTTCGGCCCGATCAATCTGGCCAGACAGGTCCTTCATCAGAGCTTCGATGCCCTGACGGCTTTCGCGGAATAGTTTAAGCTGCCGCGACAGGCGCATGGCGTAAAAGATGGTCGCCCCTAAAAGCGCCATCACCATGACATCCATAATCATTGGCAGTACGTTTTCCATCAAGACTCCTCGTCTTGTTCTGGCGGTATATATCTCTCGATACGGACCGCAATATTACCCTGCTTCTGGCCCACGGGTCCTTTAAACATAGGGAAGTGGCCGCAGCGCAGTTCGAGTTCGTCATCTACGCTTGTGGTGAACATGACCTTTGTGCCGACTTTCCAGTTCAGGATATCGTGCAGTGAAATGGTCTTTTCACCGAGCACCGCTTGAAGTTGTACGTCTGTTTTATACAATTCATGCGTTAAGTGATTTTCCCAGATCGAGTCACGACCGAATTTTTCACCCATGAACATCTGCAGCAGCAGTTCACGAATTGGTTCTAACGTCGCATAAGGAATAAGAATTTCGGCACGGCCCCCACGATCACCCATATCAACGCGCAAGCGCGCCAGCACACAGGCGTTACCGCTTTGTGTAATTGTCGCAAAGCGCGGGTTTGTTTCCATGCGATCAAGCGAGAAGCTGACAGGCGATAGCGGGTCAAAAGCGGATGATAAATCACCCAGCGCTACGCCAACCATGCGCTCCACCAGCTTTGTCTCAATTGTTGTATAAGGGCGGCCTTCCACGCGAATAGCCGGAGTACCTTTACGGCCACCGAGCAACACATCAACAATGGAATATATAAGTGCAGAATCTGTTACGAGCAGACCGTGGTTATCCCATTCTTCGGCCTTAAAGACTGACAGCATGGCCGGCAGCGGGATGGAGTTCATGTAATCGCCGAAACGAACCGTCGAAACCTGATCAAGTGATACTTCCACGTTATCGGACGTCAAGTTACGCAAGGATGTCGACATCAAACGCACCAGACGGTCAAACACAATATCGAGCATCGGCAGACGCTCGTAATTGACCATCGCAGAATTGATCAGCGCCATGACACCGGATGTTTCATCTGCGCCCGCAGAATCTTCATCGAAGCCCAAAAGGCTGTCGATCTCTTCCTGGTTCAGAATACGCGCGCCACCATCGTCGCCACCACCATCAAAGGCAGGCGTCGCATCTGCTGAAGAACCAGAGCTATCTTCGTCGGCCATGTCCTCCCAATCGGACATCATGGCGCGCTCTTCGTCGCTCATCTTCTCCAGTTCATCTGTGTCTGTATCGCTCATACTCTTTTTAAACCGATCTTACAGTTCACATACTATTGTATCAGGATTTCCTGAAACAGGACATCCTTGACTTCCACAGGGTAAGCCGCTGCATTCACACGTGACAGCAGCTCCATTTGCAGCCTGTATATGCCTTGTGAACCGCGCAAATCACGAATGCGCAGTTCTCGCAAATATGTCTGGAACTGATCCACAACGCGCGGCATTACAGCCTCAACAGCCTGCTGGTCGCTCGTACTGGACAGTTCAAGCTGCACACTAAGGCGCAGATAACGTGGCTGACCGTCTTCACCACTAAGGTTTACGACCATATTCGGTATTTGCAAGAAGTATGCCCCTGCATCATATCCTCCATGGCCATCACCACCACCGTGTCCGTCATCTTTCTTTTTGGCACTGTGCCCGTCGTCAGCGTGCTGCTCACCGCCGCCGCCCAGCATTTTATCCAGCGTGCCCGTAAAATACAGACCGCCGCCAACACCAACAAGAATCAGAAGAGGTAATACAAAGAAGAGAATGATTTTTTTGGCATCAAGCCCACCGCCTTCATCCAGACCTGCTGGTGAATCATCGCCTACATCCAGGCTCGGTGTTGGAACATCCTGTTCTCTGTCGTCTGCATCAGACATTACATTTCTCCTGAAATTCCTTAAATCTTACCACATCAGACACGGGTAAGCCGTTAATTTTATGAACAATATTAGCAAAATACCGCACATTCGTGAATCCCGCACTTGCTTACCCCCCGTTTCATACACAAGGAAATACACAGACCGCACACCAAATCCTGATGTGGCAATTTTTGCCGTATCGCCCAATTTGCCCTGTTGTTTTTGCCTGTTATGCCAAAACCTCCCCACCCACAAAACTCATAAGGCATTGATTTTATTGCAATTAACCATTTGGCACAGCGAATGCAACGATCTGGACGGAGTAATAGCAATTACGAAGTTGAATTAAGGACGTAATAAAATGGAAAATCCAATTTTCATCGGTCTATCAAGACAAGTGGCCCTGCGATCACAAATGGACTTGATTGCCAACAACATCGCGAATATGTCCACGCCCGGTTATCGTGCGCAGAACATGGTGTTCACCGAATACCTTGCACTGCCTGACGGTAAACAGAATGAAATTTCCGAGGTTGAGCGCACAATTTCACAGGTACTGGATTACGGTCATTATCAAGACACAGCCCCCGGCCCTATGGAGTTCACAGGCAACCCGCTGAACGCTGGCCTTGCCGGTCCGGGATATTTCGGCGTTCAAGCCCCTGACGGTGAAACAGCATACAGCCGTAATGGCATTTTCCAGATCAACGCCAATGGCGAACTTGTGACAGGCCAAGGCCTGCACGTTCTGGACGAGGGTGGCGGTATCATCACCATTCCTGATGAAGGCGGCCCGATCACAATCGGCGAAGACGGCTCTATAGCCAATGAAGACGGTGTTCTGGGCAAGCTGATGGTTAGTGAGTTCGAGAACCTGCAGGAGCTAGAAGCCTTCGGTGACAATCTTTATAAAACCGACGCCGCCCCGCAGGAAGCCATCAATACCCGCGTGAAGCAAGGCATGATCGAAGGATCAAATGTTAAGCCCGTATTAGAAATGACGCGCATGATCGAGGTCTCGCGCGCCTATCAATCAACACAGAATATGCTGAAGTCTGAACATGATAGACAGCGCTCGATGTTACAGCGCCTAACCAGCAACAACTAACAAGACCTGATTAAGGATTAAAAGGAGAACTAAAATGCGTTCATTAGATATCGGAGCCACCGGCATGCTGGCACAACAGATGAATGTGGATGTTATATCCAACAACATCGCCAACATGACCACAACAGGTTTCAAACGCCAGCGCGTAGACTTTAAAGACCTCATCTATCAAAACATCAATAAGCCGGGTGCGCCGTCTTCGGACGTGAACACATTGCTGCCGACAGGCTTGCAGCTCGGTCTTGGTGTTCATGTGGGTTCTGTTTATAAAATCCACGAACAAGGCGCTTTGCAGCTGACTGAAAACCCGCTTGATCTTGCGATCACTGGCGATGGCTTCTTCCAGATCGAACTGCCTAACGGCGAAATCGCCTATACACGATCCGGCATTTTTCAGGTGAACGAGAATGGTGAATTAGTCACAACAAACGGTCACTTGATGGAGCCGAATATTGTTATCCCTGATGACGCGATCTCAATTGAAATCAACGAGAACGGCGAAGTTTATGCCGATATCCAAGGTCAGGTTGATCTGGTCAATCTCGGCCAGATCGAACTTGCCACATTCATTAACCCAGCCGGTCTGGAAGCTGTCGGTGACAATCTGTTCTTAGAGACAGAAGCATCCGGCACAGCGCAGCTCAGCAACCCCGGTCAGGAAAATGCAGGCTTTGTCCGTCAAGGCGCGCTTGAGAATTCAAACGTGAACGTGGTGGAAGAAATTACCGACCTGATTACTGCCCAGCGTGCTTACGAAATGAACTCCAGCGTCATCAGAACAAGTGATGAAATGCTGCAGACAACTACTCAGCTTCGATAAGCCGTAACGAATAAACCGTAAGGAGTAAGACAAAATGACAAGTGACGTATTAAGAACAGTAGATCTGACATTCCGCATTTTCGTGCTGATCGTAGCGATCACCCTTGGCGCCCTTGTCATTCTTGTCGGTGGACGTGATGCGATGGCGGCAAGTATCAAGCCAACAGCCGTTATTTCCGAGAATGTCTTTACGGTCGGTGACGTGTTCAGCGGTCTATCCGAAGAGAAAGCTAGCCGCGTGCTAGGCGCAGCTCCTATGCCCGGCAATGACATGGTGCTGAATGCGCGCACATTAATGCGCATTGCGATTGCCATGGATCTGCCTTGGCGCCCATCCAGCACGATGGATCAAGTTGTGATCCGCCGTGATGCTGTGAAGATCAGCGCCATAGATATTCAGAGCGCCATTTCAACAGCTCTGCAAGATGAAGGTCTAGAAGATCGTTTCGAGCTAAGCTTCTACGGCAACTCTGACCCAGCGCTGGTTCTACCGTCAGGCCACAGCAAAGACATGCAGGTTACCGACCTGAACTATGACCGTCAGAACGACCGTTTTGAAGCCCGTCTTGTTGCGCCCTCAAAAGAAGAGCCCGTGGCCGAGCTTTTGATCAGTGGCAAAATCGAGCGTCTGATCCCTGTGCCTGTCGTAAAAAGCACAATGTCCAGCGGCGACATCATCGACTCTTACGATATTCACTGGATTGATATGAAGAGCAGCGAGCTGCAGGATGATATCGTACTTGATGCTGATGACCTTGTAGGCATGGCCCCACGTCGTCTGGTCGTCTCAGGCAAGCCTGTGCGCCGCATCGACCTTGAATATCCGCAGCTGATTTCACGCGGTCAGACGATCACAATTAAATACGAGGACGGTTTCCTGAACCTGTCTGCCAAAGGCAAGTCCATGCAGAACGGTGCCAAAGGTGACATTGTCCGCGTCGTGAACCTTTCCAGTAACAGAACTATCGAGGCGATGGTTACAGGCGATGGCGCTGTAACGGTCACTCCATAACACATAAAAAAAACAACCTTAAAAAAGGAGTTGGGTATGACAACATTTACAAGACATATAAAAATTACAGCGCTGGCTGTGACCATGGGGCTCTCGCTCTCTGCTTGCGGCAACACTGTAGACCGCCTAGCCAATGTGGGCTCCGCGCCGGAACTAACACGCATCGAGAACCCGCAGCTTAAATCAGATTACAAGCCAGTGAGCATGCCAATGCCTGCCCCGCAGGAAGAAGTGACACAGCCGAACTCGCTATGGTCATCAAATCGCAAAAACTTTTTTGATGATCAGCGCGCAGATGAGGTCGGTGACATCCTCACGGTCATGATCGACATTCAAGATGAAGCTCAGCTGGATAACGAAACAGAACGCACACGCGGCAGTAGCGAAGGCGCAGAGCTCCCTGCTCTCGCCGGTTACGAAGCCGCATTGGGACGCATTCTTCCAGAAGCCATTGACCCGGGCAACCTAGCGTCCTTTGGCTCTAACTCTACGACTAATGGCCAAGGCTCCATTGAGCGCGAAGAAGAAATCACAATGAAGATGGCCGCTGTCATCACCCAGGTTCTACCAAACGGTAACTTTGTGATCCATGGCTCTCAAGAGGTTCGCGTGAACTTTGAAAAGCGCATCCTGAATGTAGACGGCGTGATCCGTCCTGAGGACATCTCCATTAACAACACAATTAATCATGACCAGATCGCTGAAGCCCGTATCGCATACGGCGGCGAAGGCCACATCACAGACGTTCAACAAGCGCGCTATGGCCAGCAGGTCTATGACATCCTGTTCCCATTCTAAAGTGATCCATCCCGGTTAACTTTAGGGAAATACCCAAACCCACCCTTCAAACTTTACCCTCTGCCTTGTGCAGAGGGTTTTTCTTGCTTAGCGCATCGCAGATTTAGTATAAATGCGCCATACAAGGAGAGGTTTTATGACCAAAGAATACGAGCACAGCAAAGGCAGTCTCAATTCTAATCAACACGCTGAGATTGACGTTGACGAATATTATGCAGATATCGACCATATGATGCCGAAAAACGGAGTTGTATTGGATATTGGCGGCGGCGCCGGCCGTGATGCCGTGCGCGCCAAACGCGTCATGAAGGGACTACCTTACGTAATCAACACAGACCCCGATCCTGCGCGCGCTGCCGATGCGACTGCGCTTTACGGCGATATGATCGAGATTGCCGATACGGCTGCAAAGTTTGACGATATTGCCCGCCGCGGCAAAATCCCCCATATCGTCTGCGGTATCGATACGCTGTCTGAATTTAACCGCGTTGCCAAAGGTGTCGAAGGTAATTTCGTCCTCTGTAATGCCGTGTTCATGTTCATACCGCTGGAGAAACATCAAGACAGCCTTTCAAACCTGTTTAAGGTGACCGCGACGGCAGGACATTGTGTCGTGCGTTACCGCACAGAAAATCTTAAAGAGGGTATGGTTGATATTGATCATGCGACCTTTGACGATCAGAGCCGCACAGCAGGATTTGAAGTCAACCGTACAGAGCCGCTTGCCGACCCTGCGGGCCGCGATCATGTGTGGCACCAGGTCATATTAAAAAAGCCTTATCCGCGTTACAGATAAGTTTAGACACAAAACGCTTGTTATCAATTTCTTCCGTGCTATTTCTTAGATATGGAAGAATGTGTAAACATCATATCAAGGTGCGAACAAGCCAGTATAGTTCTTAAAAGGCCGCAAAAATTACTTGGCAGCCTTTTAGTCCTGCTTGTCTTATTCATTTCTTTCTACACACCACAAGCCCAGTTTTCTGAAGCGATCAACCCTGCTGTAGTCAACGAGCCTACACCTCTTAAAGCACCTACGATTGAAGCTAATAACGATGTAAAGTTTATTACGCGCGCGCAATCAATCTACAAATTGACCAACGGCAATGAGGACAAAGATACTGACGCACCACAAGGCGACGTCATTTCGACGGAATCCTTACTAAAATCATCAACATTTCAGCAGATCATAACTGCACGCAACACTATCTTTATAGCAAAAGCCTACCGCACTGTAATAAAGCCACGCGCGCCGCCGTTCTCCCTTACATAAAAAAAATACGCCAGAGCATGACTTACACCGAACTGCAACTTTCGCAGCTGCGGCAAAGCTTGCTGTAATTATACTTTATGTAAGGAAATCAATATGAATACCTCAAACTCTATTCAATGGGGAGAGCTGTCATGAACAAGATATTATTAGCTACAGCGCTTTCCGACCAACACGCCCATTTACTAGAAAGAGCAGTTGAGCTTTCAGCGACTTCGGGAGCAGAGCTGCATATTCTGCACGTATACAATACAATTCGATTACCAGGAGGCAAAAGCAATGTGCAACAGGAACGAAAAGTCCTTCACGACACTATAAACACTGCCATAAAGCAACAAATGCGCGGCAATGAGCTCGACTTTACAATACACATCGTTGAAGGTGGCCGTGTAAACAAACGCATAAGAAGCTATGCCGAGCACATCTCTGCGGACCTTATTGTGTTAGGATACCCATCCCCCTCAGAGGATATCCCTGCCGAGGCCTTGGGCACTTTAGACAAAGTGCTACTGGAATCAGACTTTCCAGTTTTGATTGCATCAGAGAGAACGGAAGCCCCCTATAGCGACATCGCGATCTATGGTGTGAAAAACAGGCACATAAAAAAGGCCGCAAAAATAGTTACACCCTTACTGCAAGATAGCGGCATCCAAATAAACGGATACCTTGTCAGCACAGCTCAAAGCATCAAAAACATCTGGCCTCCTCGCTTCCTTAAGGGGGGCATTGAAACCGAAATTTTTGCAAAAATATTTAGCCGTCGCAATTACAATAAGCATAACATCCATATATCTCCAACGGGCACGCGATCACACTTACCTCCACCTAACCTGACCATTCTGACCGCCTCGCACATCAGGAGCAAAGAGCTTTACGACAACCTGATAAAGGCAGAAAGTCACGTAAAAGCAGCGCCGCCTTATGACATTCTTATAGCGAGGACATGATAATGGAACACTTCCCTCTTAAATCGTCACCTATAAAAGCGTCAATAGTTGCGGTGGTGATATCTGCACTCTTAACGTCTATTCTCTGGGTTGCTCCCTTTAGTCTTTGTATCTTCATGACCAGTGGTGCCACCCAGAAAATATTACTGTGCGGCTGCAGTCTTGCTGCAACTGCATTCCTCGCGCTATTTACGAGGCACGCTTACAGAATAGAGATCCAAATGAATGACGGGCAACTCAACGCCCAAGACAAATAAAATATAACGCGCACTTATTGCACATATAGAAGCAAAACAGCCGCTACTATTAAGTAGTAGCGGCTGTTTTGTTTATGCAATCAGGCTCACAATCAGTCGTCGCGGTGCGTTTTTTCCATACGCTCGTGACGCTCTTGCGCTTCGATGCTTAGCGTCGCAACAGGACGTGCATCCAGACGGGCAACAGAGATTGGCTCGCCTGTTTCTTCACAGTAGCCATACTCGCCATCTTCGATACGCAGAAGCGCTTCGTTGATTTTGGATATCAGCTTACGCTCACGGTCACGTGTACGTAATTCCAACGCGTGATCTGTTTCAGCAGACGCACGGTCAGCCAAGTCAGGTTGTTGCAATTCTGTGCTCTGCAACGTTTGCTGGATTGTTTCCGAAGATTCACGCAGCAATTCTGCACGCCATTGAATCAATTTCAGACGAAAATACTCAAGCATGACAGGGTTCATAAAATCGCCCTTATCTGCCTTTGGATCATAATCGGGTGGCACCATAACACTCGCAGGTGAAGCCATCTTTAATTCCTTTCCCATTCAAACCTTCTAATGAAAAGCGTTGAAAAATATAGTCGGACTCCCCTGCCCTGACAAGCAGGAAAATACATAGTCCTAGCGTTTATCCATGGCCTTCTTGAGTTTTGCCAGCTCGACCTGAGCGCGCAGATCAATCTCGTCCAACAACGATGTTAAATTCGGGTCTGTAATTTTTTCGATCAACCAGATGTCCTACAGTAAGCGAGCCCGTTAGAATCCCCGTACGGATATTTTCAAGTTCGTCCAAAATGACGCCCGCACGCTGTGTCATTTTTCTTCGTGCGCTGCGTTCCGTCGGGCTTTCAGCCGCTTGCACAGCCAGCAGCGCATCTACGCGCGCCACGGATTGCGTCGGTGATGCGCCTGATGCTTCCTTCGCGCCGCCCGTGACCATGTCGCCAAAGGTCGAGTCCCCTTTAGAGACACTACCTTTTTTCTTGGTATCGGATGACTTCTGAGACTTATTTGGACCTTCTATTTTCATGACTCCATCTTCTCTCTTAAACCGCGCCACGTCAAGAACGGGAAAAATTTGCCGCCCTGATCGGGCAGCAGCAAAAAATGCCCTGCGCAGAACAATACTCACGCGCCGTCACAATATTAAACTATTGATTTTAAACGATTTTAATTTTGGCACAGCATTCGCATCTATCTAAGCGGAGCAAAGCATAAACAACGTTATAGCAACGCCCTTAGGAAAAAAGACTATGTTTAAGACAGAATTTAAAACACTGACCAAATATGTGCTTATCGGCCTGATCACAGCGTCAATGGTATTTACTGCCAATGACGGTGAAGCCAAGACCACACGTATCAAGGACATCGTCGATATCGAAGGTGTGCGCGATAACATGTTGGTTGGTTATGGTCTGGTTGTTGGTCTTAATGGCACGGGCGACAGCCTTAACAACTCCCCTTTCACACAGCAGAGCCTTACAGCCATGCTTGAGCGTTTGGGCGTTAATGTTAAAGGTCAGAACCTGAACACAGGTAACGTTGCCGCAGTGATGGTTACAGCCACACTGCCACCTTTTGCCAATCAGGGTTCACGCATTGATATTACAGCCTCTACTTTGGGAGATGCCGAGAGCCTGCAAGGCGGTACATTGCTGGTTACACCTTTGATGGGTGCTGACGGTGAAGTTTACGCCGTTGCCCAAGGTTCCATTGCTGTATCAGGTTACTCCGCACAGGGCGAGTCAGCCACATTCGTACGCAACATCCCGACATCCGGCCGCATTGCCGAAGGTGCGATTGTTGAGCGCGAGATCGACTTTAACATGGACAGCTACAACGAAGTGCGCTTGGCACTGCGCAACCCGGACTTTACAACAGCGCGCCGTATTTCCCGTGCAATCAACGGCTTTATGTCCGCTGATATCGCCTCGGCAGAAAATTCCGGCAGCGTGAAACTGAAGAAACCTAGCGGCTTTAAAGGCAGCATTGTTGACCTGATTACAGATATCGAGCAACTGCCGATCCAGCCTGATCAAGTGGCACGCGTTGTGATTGACGAGCGTTCCGGTGTGATTGTTATGGGTTCTGACGTGAAGATCAGCACTGTAGCGATTGCCCAAGGCAGCCTGACAATCCGCATCACAGAAACACCGCAAGTTTCACAGGCAAACCCCTTCTCTGCCCAAGGCCAGACAGTTGTCGTGCCCCGCACAGAAATTGACGTGAACACAGGTGATGATGTGCGCCTCGGCATCTTAGAAACAGGCGTAACACTTCAAGACTTGGTTACAGGCCTGAACAAGCTGGGCGTAGAGCCAAGAGACACAATTACCATCCTGCAAGCCATTAAAGCAGCAGGCGCCCTGCAGGCTGATATCCAGACCCTGTAAGGCAAACAGAATAGAACGAGACGAGAAGAACAATGAATAACTTGATCACCGGAGACAGCACTATCGCCATGATGCAGGCCGCACAACAGCAGTCACGCACGCAGGCAGAGATGATGCAGAACGCCGGCAAAATCAGGAACTACGGAGAAATTGAACAGGCAGCCAAAGAATTTGAAGCCGTGTTCCTTTCAGAAATGCTGAAGCCCATGTTCGAAGGCCTTGAACCAGACCCGATGTTTGGTGGTGGCCATGGCGAGAAGGTCTTCCAAGGCATGATGATACAGGAATACGGGAAAACAATGGCTGAACAGGGCGGTGTTGGACTTGCAGAACACGTTAAAACAGAACTTATCAAGCTTCAGGAGGCTTTAGACAATGGCAACAGATAAAACAATTCAGAACGATCAGGCAGCAAAAGCATTCATCCTGTCAGGCGATCCTAACAAAGCTATGCAGCAGATGATGGATACAATCGACTCCTTGCGCGAAGTTTACCGCGAAGAGAACGATGCCCTGCACCGCTCTGACACAAAATACTTCCTGGGTCTGCAAGACCGCAAGATCGCGATTGCCCGCGACTACCAAAGCGGTGCACAGCAATTGCTGGAGCGCAAATCAGACCTACAGCATATCGATGTCGCTCTCAAAGAGCAGCTGAACGACATGCAAAAAGATTTCAGCGGCCTGATGACCGAGAACATGAAAGAGCTTGATCGTATGCGTCGCGGTGTAAACCGCCTGAACGACAAGATCATGTCATCGGCCCGCGAGGCAGCCCGCAAGAGAAACGTGAATTACAGCCAGGCAGGCAGCCTGAATATTAATGAACGTGCCGTTTCTATCGGACTGAGCGAGCAAGTTTAATACGAGTTTTCTGTAGAGAGAGAAAAAGAGCAAAGGCAAAGGATCAAAACCATGGACATTAACGCCTTCTACACAACACAAGCCGGTAACAACACCACTAAAGGTGCTGCGGCGACACAGGCCCTTAGTGGTAAAGGCCTGTTCGCATCCGGACTTGCCGGTGCCAGCTTCATGGATTTGATCTTTGCCCGCTCGATTGCCAATGCAGAAGCCGGTAAGGCAAATGGCGAAACAGGAGCAGACGGTAATGCGCAGGCACCATCACTGATCTCTCTCATTAATAAGAGCGAACTAACAGCAGACTCGCCCAACTAAAAAACAGCGGCGTTTTAATTGAAGGTGCGCTTGCCGATTTGGGCGACCAGACAGATCCCCTATCCAGCCAGCAAATCCTGCAATCCGTTCTGCGCAACGACCCTGATGCGTTTACCGAATTGAACCTTGAAACCGCCAAGGCAGAGCTTAATGGCGCAGCTGCGCAGAATCTTAAAGATTTGAAGGCCATTAAAAGCCTCAAAGATCTGAACGAGTTTTTGAAAAACCTGCTCGCCGGCCTGCCAGAGAACGCACAGCCTGTCATTACAAAGATCAACGGTCAGGATTTACAATTTGACCCGACAGCAGAAGATTCAGGCGAGAACCTGATTGCAACAGGCCTAAGCATTTCCGACCTTACGAAGTTAATCCAAGATATTGCCAATGGTGACGAGCAAGGTGAAGGCGTTGTCATCGGCATGGTGCAAATTTTGCCTACCAACGCACAAGGCAAGAAAGACGCGGTTTTCACACCACGCGGCGTGATTATCCCGCAGCAACCCGCAACGCCAGCCAATGAAACACTGGAGACAGTGGCAGCTAAGCTTAACAGCATGACTGTCGGCGAAGCCGATGAAGACGGCACTGGCATCTTCACAAAAGAAGGCAAACTGACAGATGGTGCAGATTTCGATAGCGTCCTGAAAGTGCTGGAGCGCGCGCAGTCAAAAGTTGCCGCGACAGGCAAAGAAGCTCCCGGTCTAGAAAAAGCGATCGAGCGTATTCAGCAGTTAAGTGCAGGAAATAGCACTGTGCCGGGCCAAGCTGCCTTGATGAGTGAAATTTTTGCCGAGTTCGAGATCAGCGACATCTTCCCTGAAGGCTTTGATATTAAGCAAGCCACAGGCACACCGGCTGTAAACCCGCTTAATAATGCACTGGCACAGATCACAAGCATTATCACCAGCGTACAGCAAGCTGGTCATCCCCACCCAGCTTCGCAGGCTGTGGCGCGAACCGTAATTTTACTATTCAACTAGACCCGCCTGATCTGGGTAAAGTTCAGATCAGACTAGAGTTTGCCAAAGACAAGGCCATGAAAGCGCATTTGCTTGTGGAAAAGCCAGAAACTCACCTGATGTTACAGCGTGACGCGCAGCTTTTGGAACGAACCTTGCATGACATGGGTGTAGATACGGACGGTAACTCGTTCAGTTTCGAGCTAGCGCAGGACGGTAATCTGTTTGACCACAACCAGAAAGACCAAGGCGGAAACTCAGGCCCGGGCGGCGGTAAAGGCGGCGCGGCTGAAGATGAAGAATTAGTAGTGATTGAAACCACAATGGATTGGCACGTGAACCCTGAGACAGGTCACACACATTACAATCTGCTGGTTTAACAGGAATATATAAAGGAGAAGGATCATGGTATCCGACGTAACAGTATCAGGTGCAGTCAATAACGCACAAAAAACAGCCCAGCAGGCCGTCGGTCTGGCAGAGGACTTTGACCAGTTCCTGATCTTGCTGACAACACAGCTGCAGAACCAGGACCCGCTGAACCCGATGGACTCAACAGAGTTTACGAACCAGCTGGTACAGTTCTCGCAAGTTGAACAGGCGATCAACCAGAACCAGAAACTGGATGACCTTGTCAGCCTGCAACTGGGTAGTGTGTCCAGTGTGGCGCTAGGTTACGTGGGTCTGGATGTTAACTACATCAGCTCTGACATGAACTTTGACGGTGAAACACCGATCGATGTCAGCTACGCCCTATCAGCCGATGCTGTATCTTCAAAAATGCAAGTTTACAACGAGGCCGGCGAGCTGGTTTACACAGCCGAAGCTCCGCGCACTGTCGGCAAGCACACAGTGACTTGGGACGGTAGCCATATGGGCGGCGGCACGGTTGAAGAAGGTACATACACCGTTCAGATCGATGCGCTGGACAATGAAGGCGCCACAATTGACACAACGACAGTGGTGTCAGGCCATGTACGCGGTATTGAATCACAAAACGGTGTTGTTTACCTGCTGATCGGCGAACGCGCCGTACCA
>LWDU01035230.1_pt2 | contig 33460 bp, 31 predicted proteins | sample 727161 | NCBI WGS metagenome assembly LWDU01 (sample SAMN04566230, study PRJNA314399) | hydrothermal vent metagenome | isolation source: deep sea hydrothermal plume seawater | place: Mexico: Gulf of California, Guaymas Basin | collected 2004-07-11 | reverse complement strand
AGGGGGCCGCCTTCGCCACCGGTATTCCTCAGAATATCTACGCATTTCACCGCTACACTCTGAATTCTACCCCCCTCTATCGTACTCTAGTTCATCAGTTTGGAATGCAATTCCCAGGTTAAGCCCGGGGCTTTCACATCCCACTTAATCAACCACCTACGCGCGCTTTACGCCCAGTAATTCCGATTAACGTTCGATCCCTCCGTATTACCGCGGCTGCTGGCACGGAGTTAGCCGGATCTTCTTCTGTAGGTAACGTCATATGACCGTGGTATTAATACGGCTTTTTCCTCCCTACTGAAAGTGCTTTACAACCCTAGAGCCTTCTTCACACACGCGGCATGGCTGTGTCAGGGTTTCCCCCATTGCACAATATTCCCTACTGCTGCCTCCCGTAGGAGTCTGGACCGTGTCTCAGTTCCAGTGTGGCTGATCGTCCTCTCAGACCAGCTATGGATCGTCGCCTTGGTAGGCCTTTACCCTACCAACTAGCTAATCCAACGCAGGCTCCTCCAATAGTGATCGGTCTCCGAAGAGGTCCCGACCTTTCCCCCGTGGGGCGTATGCGGTATTAATCCGAGTTTCCTCGGGCTATCCCCCGCTACTGGGCAGATTCCTACGCGTTACTCACCCGTCCGCCGCTCGACGCCTGGGAGCAAGCTCCCTTCGTTTCCGCTCGACTTGCATGTATGAGGCCTGCCGCCAACGTTCAATCTGAGCCATGATCAAACTCTTCAATTTAAGAGTTATATCTCTAATCTCCCTCGTTACGTTCTTTTGGAACTCCCTCGGGACATTAGTTGCGAATTAAGTTCGCAAATCTGATTAATGCAGTGTTTGCCTTCGAAGAAGACAAGCTCCGCATTCCAACTCAAATTACCGTTGTGACATGATGGAATTGCTTCCATCTGTTTCACGTTTATCAAGTATGTTGTCCGCTATGTTCGCTTACGCGAGCCATAACTTAAACCAAATAATATGTCGGTAACTTATTTGTTCATGCTTGCCGAAGCAAGTTATGAACGCGCTGGATAATTTAAGTATCCAACTAAACAAGTACCCACACCTATTGCGTGTTTCCAAATTTTTAAAGAGCTATTTCAGACCTCTTTTCAGCGCGAAAAGCCCCGCACCGATACTATTCAGTGGGTTCCAAACTGCTTCAAATGTACGCCTGTGGATTCTATCTTAGAATCCTTTTAAGTTGCTGGCTGGCAACTTAACTCGACCTGTTTAAAATACATCTTGCCGATCGAGGGAGCGTATTATACGGTCAACCAGATCCTTTACAAGCTCAAATCGAGAAATAAACAAACTATTTTACGATCTTCTGGAGTGCCCGTCTCGTCTAGCGATTCCTGTAGAATGCAGCTACCCGATAACCAAGTAGCAACGAGAGCAGCGCACTATACAGAAGCGCTTCCGTGAAGTCACTACGCACCTGCCAAATAATATGAATCATTACAAATATGGCACTCAGGTAGATCAACCGGTGTAAACGCTTCCAGTTTCGTCTGAGTTTTTGCTGTGACCACCGATTAGATGTCACAGCCAGTGGAATCAACCCGGCAAAGGCGAGCATTCCGACGGTAATGTAGGGTCTTTTGATGACATCTGTTACAAACCCGCCAAAGTTCAGTTCAAGAAGAAAAACCAGGTAGGCCGTAAGATGCACACAGGCATAAAAAAAAACGAACAGGCCAACCATCCTGCGCAGGTAGACAAGGTTCAAACCAAGGAGTTTCCAAAGTGGTGTAATGCCAAGCGTTACCAGCAGCAGGATCAGTGCCGTTGTCCCATTGAAATGAACAATCGCCTTGCCTGGGTCGGCACTCAAATTGTGGTTCAGCCCCCGGGAATACAGGTAGACCTGCCACAGGTAATACAGGAACGGCAAACTACCTAAGACAAAACACAGAGGTTTTACAATTCGCTTCATTTTGAAGGACTACTGACTATTAGCTGCTAAAAGTACTTTTTTAAATTCAAATCCTTGTACAAAGCAGCGACTTGATCCCCATAACCATTAAACATAAGCGTGTCGCGACGGTTGGGACTAAAAAGCGAACTGGGCAGGCGTCTCTCGGTTGCCTGACTCCACCGCGGGTGATTCACTTCAGGGTTAACATTGGCATAAAAGCCATACTCCCTGGAATTCGATAGTTCCCAGGTCGTCTTCGGTTGCCGAGTCAGAAACTCGATTTTTACAATGGACTTGATACTTTTAAAACCATATTTCCAGGGTACAACCAATCGCAGTGGCGCTCCGTTTTGCGGCGGCAGGACGTCGCCATAAAGTCCAACGCTGAGAAACGCCAGTTCGTTCATCGCTTCATCCATGCGCAACCCTTCAACATACGGGTAGTCGATGGACCTGAAAGTACTCCGTTGGCCGGGCATTTGACTCGGATCAAGCAGGGTTTTAAATCGGACATAGCGGGCTTTCGATGTAGGTTTAAAGCGCTTTACAAGATCTCCCAGGGGGAACCCGATCCAGGGAACAACCATTGACCATGCCTCCACACAGCGCAGGCGATATATCCTTTCCTCCAGATCATGAGGCTTGAGAATATCTTCCAGCGTGAACACACCCGTTAACTCAGCCTCACCGGAAATCTCAACGCTCCAGGGATCAGTCCGAAAATTCACCGCATTGTCGAGGGGATCACCCTTGTCGGTACCGAACTCGTAGAAATTATTGTACCGGGAAATGTACTGATAAGGCGTCACATCTTCGTCAACCCGATACTCACCAGGTCTGGTGGCATCGACCTTTGAATTTAACCAGACAGATGCCTTATCACCATAGCGCGGCGGAAAACTATGACGCAACACCTCGACGTTCTTCAGATTTGCCAAAGCCCCAGGCGCAGACAGCGCCAGCGAACCTAATCCTGTTGCCGTGCCCTGGACAAACTGCCGCCTGTTAAGGTAAATGGCCTTGTCTGTGACTTCCGATTCAGGTAACTGCCAGGGTCTTTTTTTCATATCATCATTCCACTTGCTGGAAAAGAATCTTACTCCGGTTGTTTGTGACGACGTGGTCTTTTCCTCACCAGGGCATGAATGAGTCCTGACAGCGTATAACAAACGCCGATGACGAGAAGCGCAACCGGAGGATTGGCGAAGACCAGTGCGAACAAGGTAATGATCCCCAGCATATAGGCAAACGGAACACCTTCTTTCATATTTAACTGTTTGGGGCTGTAATACCTGATATTGCTCACCATTAATAACGCGAGAATAGCGGTGAGGAATGCCAGCGGCACAGCGTACTGCACCTCTGCCGGGACCTTCATGTATTCAATCCATACCCAGGCTGTCGCTGCAATGGTGCCTGCAGCCGCAGGGCTGGCAAGACCGAAAAACACGCGGCTGTCTGGTCTGGTGTTGAATCGCGCCAAACGCAGGGCGGCGCAAGCCATGTACAAAAAAGCAATCATCCAGCCAATTTTACCCAGATCAGACAAGACCCAGCTGAACATCAAAACTGCCGGTGCAACACCGAAAGCGACCATATCAGACAGGCTGTCATACTGGACTCCGAATTCACTCTGGGTATTGGTCATTCTGGCAATCCGACCATCCAGGGCGTCCATGAACCCGGCAATGACGATGGCAATAGCCGCGTTACCCAGGGTACCGCTCATGGCGGCAATAATAGCGTAGAATCCGGAGAACAATGCACCGGTAGTTATCAGGTTTGGCAACAGATAGATGCCCCGACGCAATCCCGCTCTCTCACCGTCCTTAACCTCGAAAAGCGAGGAAACCGTGCTTTCGACGTCAGCCTTCTGACTACCGGCTGGCTCTTCTGACGCTTTTGAATTCTTGTCCGATCGATCCATTTGATTCTCCGCTAAGTTCTCTATTGCTATTCACTAGCAGATTGTTCATTTGAATATCAATGACTGTATTACAGTGCGAGTATCTTCTCGCCTCGTGACAAACCAGAAACACCAGATCGGACCACTTCGAGAACAATCGACTCGCTCATGGAACGAATGAAAGCATCCAACTTCTCGGTCGTGCCTGTCAACTGAATTGTATATGCGTTGTTCGTGACATCGACAATCTGGCCCCTGAATATATCTGCAGTTCGCTTGATTTCTGCCCTTTGGCCACCAGTAGCCTTTAGCTTTATCAACATCAGCTCCCGTTCAATATGTTCACCATCGGTGAGATCCACCAACTTAACCACTTCGATCAGCTTATTGAGTTGCTTGGTAATCTGTTCAATTTCCTTATCACTCGCCACCGTGGTTAGCGTCAGCCTGGATAACGTGGCGTCTTCAGTTGGCGCAACGGTCAGGGTTTCAATGTTGTAGTTCCGTTGTGCAAACAACCCGATCACCCGTGACAGGGCACCGGCTTCATTCTCTATTAACACCGAGATAATTCTTTTCATCAGGTTCGTACTCCCTTTTTCAGCCACATATCCTGCATGGAACCATTGGGCGCAACATGCATGGGATAAACATGCTCTTCCGGGTCAACGCGCACATCGACAAAGACCAGCCTGTCTTTCAGGGAGTAAGCCTCTTCGAGGACGCCGTCCAGCTTTTCAATATGGTCGACGACAAAACCAACATGACCATAAGATTCCGCCAGTTTGACAAAGTCCGGAAGTGAATCCATATAACTGTGAGAATGCCGACCTTCATACTGCATATCCTGCCACTGTTTGACCATGCCCAACGCCTTATTGTTGATACTGACGATTTTAATCGGCAGGTCATACTGGGTACAGGTAGCCAGTTCCTGGATGTTCATCTGGATACTCCCGTCCCCGGTAATGCAGGTTACGACGGCATCAGGGAACGCAATCTGAACCCCCATCGCGGCAGGCAACCCAAACCCCATGGTTCCCAGACCACCGGAGTTAATCCATTTGCGGGGTTCATCGAACGGATAGTATAGCGCGGCGAACATCTGGTGCTGACCAACATCGGAGGTCACATAAGAGGTACCGCCACTGGCTTTGTACACGGCCTGTACCACTTCCTGGGGCAAGATAACCGAGCTACCCGGTTTTCTCTCAACCTTGAGGCAGTCCTGTTTTCGCCAACCTTCTATTTGATCCCACCACTCAGTGAGGCGTTCTTTCTGCTCCCTGGTTCGTTTTTTAACCAGAAGCTCAGCCAGGGCGATCATCTCCGTCAAAACACTGCTCGCGGGCCCGACTATCGGCACATCAACCTCGACATTCTTCGAAATTGACGCAGGATCCACGTCAACGTGGATTATTTTTGCATAAGGGCAAAACTTGGAGATTGTATTCGTCACCCGGTCATCAAACCGCGCACCAACAGCCAGTATTAAATCGCAATGATGCATGGCCATGTTTGCCTCATAGGTTCCGTGCATACCCAGCATTCCCAGGAATTGCTTGTCGGTCCCAGGATAACTGCCAAGGCCCATCAATGTGTTCGTCACCGGTAACCCGGTTGACCTTGCCAGTTCCGTCAACAGGGACGCACCTTCGCCTTGAATCACGCCACCACCACTGTAGATCATTGGCCGCTCTGCTTCGATCAACATGTTCATGGCTTTCTTGATTTGCCCGGTATGGCCACGGGTCGCAGGATTGTAGGATCGTATGGTCAGTTCCTTGGGATACTCATACTCCACCAGGTCAGTTGGATTAGTAATATCTTTCGGTATATCCACAACAACCGGACCCGGGCGACCTGTCGTTGCGATATAGAAGGCCCGTTTAAGAACGCCCGGTATCTCCCCGGCACTTTTTACCAGAAAGCTGTGCTTTACGATGGGCCTTGAGATCCCCACCATGTCAGTCTCCTGAAACGAATCAGAGCCAATCAGGTGACTCTGAACCTGTCCGGATATGACAACCATGGGAATAGAGTCCATATAGGCAGTGGCAATACCTGTAATAGCATTGGTCGCACCCGGGCCAGAAGTCACAAAAACCACCCCGGGACGCCCGGTACTGCGGGCATATCCATCCGCCATATGCGTTGCACCTTGTTCATGCCGCACAAGCACATGTTTAATCTGGTTCTGCTTGAACAGTGCATCATAGATATGCAAAACCGCGCCGCCCGGATACCCAAAGATGTGCTCGACACCTTCCTCCTGGAGTCCGCGAATCAATATGTCGCCACCAGATAACATTTCCAACTTAGATTCCCCTGATCTCACAATTAGCCCCGACCCCCGCTGATCTCACAATTAGGTAGCGGGCATATAAGGGCCGGCATTCTCTTTCATCCGTCCTTATTCTGTCAAACTCTAGCATTTTGAGATCATTTGATACTGAATAATGCACCGTTCAGCCATGGCTATGAAAGTTGCTGCTTCAAATAGTCGAAAAGCAATAATTCTTGCAGTAAACTTGGCTAAATTGTCCCTGATATTAAGCACCATGAGACGTACCATGAGAACATTGATCTCCATACTGATAATTGCAAGTTTCACGGTAACTCCTGCGATAGCCGCAGACTACTATACCTGGGTGGATGAAAATGGCGTCACTAACTATGGCGAGCGGAACCCGCCCGGGTACCAAGCGGAGTTCGTAACCAGAAACCAGCGTTTTGGTAAACCAATTCAGCCCCGTGATGAAACCCCCGAGCCTGTAGCTTCAAATAGTGCCAGTGACAACACGTCTGTCGACCCAGATGCACTTGTAGCAGAAGAACGAGACGCGTTGAGAGCAAAAATTGCCTCGGTAAAAGCCTCGAATTGTGAGATCGGTAAACGAAACCTGGTCCAATTGGAAGGCCATCGGCGGATTCGTGTCAACGACGACAATGGCGAGAACCGGCTTCTTACCCAAGACGAGAAGCAGGCAAAAGCTGATGAAGCCAGAGAGGTAATTCGCGAAAACTGCGTAGGTTAGCATGGGCTAGTCGCACTCGCGATTCTTCAGCCAGATGAGTGCCGCAAATCTACCCGTGCGACCATCCCTGCGATAAGAATAAAACTTATTTTCACAAAAGGTGCAAAGCGCCTCTCCAAAAACCTGTTTGACACCCGCATCAAACAATTGCTGTGATGCCTCGGCGCGCAGGTCCATCATCCAGCGATCTTCCTTCCCAGTGTTGGTAAAAGCAGCTGATGTGTTGAACTCATCTTTGACCAATGCATCAACCTCGTAGTGGCAGGGTCCGATAGCTGGGCCGAGCCATGCAACCATGCTGTCACTGTCTGATTCAAAATGTTCTACTACGCGCCGAATAATGCCACCTGCCAGACCTCGCCAACCTGCATGTACCGCAGCGATCTCTTTGCCACTGGTGCTGCTCAACAGTATTGGCAGGCAGTCAGCCACCATGATGGCCAACGCAAGACCAGGCTCCCGGGTGTAACAGGCATCTGCTTCTGGTAAAACGCCGAATGAATCGCTTTTTACATCGTATATTCGATTACCATGAACCTGATTTAGCCAGACCGGTTCGTGCAAAATATTCAACGCCGAGACCAGTCTCTGACGGTTCAACCTGACCTGGCCTGGCTCGTCACCAACATGAGTCGCCAGATTAAGGCTTGTATAGGGTTCATCGCTACACCCGCCTGATCGCGTTGTCACCAACGCACTGACGGCACCGGCGACAGGCCATACAGGATGAATGAATTCGATTTGCTCGGCTGCCATGTGACGCTACCCAGCCATATCTTTTGCCAGCAGATCCAACAAGTTCGCTATGTCGGCAGGAGTTTTAATCCCGAACTGTACCTGTTCATTTTTTTCAGGGTGGACAAAAGACAGGCTTTTCGCATGCAACGCCTGACGCGGGAAGTTCCTGATGCATTCCACTAATGCCATATCCGCCATACCCGCTGGCATTCTGAAGGTGCCGCCATAGTTTGGGTCGCCCACCAGGGGACAGCCAAGATATTTCATATGCACCCTGATTTGATGTGTTCTTCCGGTCTGAAGTGACAATTCGACATGGGAGTGATATTGGAAAGACCGCAGCAGGCGATAATTAGTAATGGCTTCTCTGCCGTTCGCCTGAACCGACATTCTGGTCCGCATATGAGGATGACGCCCGATGTTCGCATCGATCTTTCCAGAACCCCGAACCAGACCATAAGTGACCGCCTCATATATCCGCTTTACCTCCCGGGATTGTAACTGTTGCACTAAAGAGGTCTGGCTCTCGAGGGTTTTTGTCACCACCATCAACCCGGTTGTGTCTTTATCGAGTCGGTGCACTATCCCCGCCCTCGGCACGGACTCCAGTGAGGGACAATAGTGGAGCAGTGCATTCAATACCGTACGGTCATGGTTACCAGCACCGGGATGAACCACAAACCCGGCTGGTTTGTTAAGCACGAGCAGGCTTTCATCCTCATAAACAATTTCAAGGGGAATATCTTGCGGCTCAAAACTGGAGACATCCGGTGTCGCCTCGATACGCAGCCTTACACCGGACGCAACTTTTTGCCGGGGTTTTTTTGTCTCACCGTCTACGGTGAGCTCGCCACTGTCGATCCATTGTTGCAGGCGAGATCTTGAATATTGCGGGAACAGGATAGCGGCAACGCGATCTAACCTTTTGAAGGACAGTTCGGTCGGGACATCAGCACAATGTACAATTATGTTCGGCATTACGACTCGCTTGCGATGTTAAGTTTCGTGCTCGCTTGGGTAAATTTAGTGGCTATGGTTAAATAGTCCAGCCCAAAAAAGCCACCAATTATTACATTGAATGAGAAATGAGAGAAGTATGCGCGTTGTACTAGCACCTATAGTCTGTATTTTATTGATAACCGCCTGTGCCAGCGACGAAGTTGCGGACATCGAGACAACCGAATTAAAAGCATACCAGTCGGCACAGAGCAGCTTGAGCTCGGGAAACTACCAGGACGCCGTTTCAAAGCTGCAATTGCTGGAAGCCAGGTTTCCGTTTGGCCGTTTCGCTGAGCAGTCACAACTGGAAATTATCTACGCCTACTTCAAAAGTGCTCAACCGGAAGCGGCACGCGCTGCGGCTGACCGGTTCATCCGCCTGCACCCACAGCACCCTAACGTGGACTATGCCTATTACCTTCGGGGAATGGCTTCTTTTGAAGAGGACCAGAACTTTCTCGAGCAATTTTTGCCTATCGATCCCGCATCCAGGGATGTTGGCGCGGCTAAAGACTCATTTTACGATTTCTCCCAGCTTATCCGCCGATTCCCCAATAGCAAGTACTCCCCCGATGCGCAGAAGCGAATGATCTACCTGCGAAATTTGCTGGCTCAATCGGAGATCAATATTGCACGATACTATATCCGTCGAGGAGCCTATATCGCCGCTGCAAACCGGGGAAGACACGTGTTTGAACAGTACCAGCAGACCCCCTCTGTTCCCGACGCTCTGGCGGTGATGGTTGAAGCCTACCATTTGCTGGACATGCCAGAACTGGCTGACGAAGCGCTGCAAGTACTTTCAACCAACTATGCGAATCACAAATCCCTGGATAAGTCAGGCCAGTTCAAGAAATCAAAGTCAGTGAAGAGTAAAGAAAAATCCTGGCTAAATATGATTTCATTCGGGCTGATGGGATAAGCACTCAAAAAGATGGAATGGAACGGAACTGACGACAGTTTGGAAGACCAGCACAGCCTCCAGCGGTCGACAATTCTTCGTATTTATAACTATTACCGTATTCTAATTGCCTTTCTCGTCCTGTTCTTATTCCTGAACGTAGATTTCGCCGAGTTCGTCGGTGCCATCAATCCTGATCTGTTTATAGCAACCATCTTTGTTTATCTGCTTACAAACATTCTTATTGGACTTTCACCGTTGGTGATTCCAGAGGAATTTATTTCAAACCCGGCCCCTTCTTTCATTATTCTCATTGCAGACGTCATTGGGCTTACATTGTTAATCTCAACCAGCGGCGGTGTCGCCTCTGGTCTGGGTTTGTTCCTGATATTCACGGTCACATTCGCCGGTGGTTTGATTCGTGGACGTGTTTCAACTGTTGTTCCCGCGATTGCCTTTATCCTGACCATCTATTCAGAATTCTACCTGTTCTTTCTCGACCTGAACGAACTGAGTAGTTTCTTCCAGGCTGGAATACTCGGGATCGTTTTCTTCACAGCGAATATATCCTTTCAGTACGTCTCACAGCTATTACACAATCGCGAGTCAGAAGTGTTTATGCTGGAGGAAATTAACAGGATTATCGTCGACCAGATGAGAAGTGGCGTGGCCGTTGTATCAATGCAGGGAGAGATAAAGCTTATCAATGCAGCAGGTTCTCAATTGCTCTATCCCAACCTTGGTGATTCAGAAGTACCTGAGCAGCTACCTCAAAGACTGATGGAGAAAATTAACGAATACGCCCACGATGATCATCAGGAAACCATCACCTTCAACACAGACGACGATTCACCAGATTTGTTGGCGAGCTTTTCGCACCTCAACGCACCCGGTAATGAAGTCGATAGATTGATATTCATCGACGATAGCACTGAAGTACAGCGACGGGCGCAACAATTAAAGCTGGCCGCGCTGGGTCGATTGTCAGCCAGCATTGCTCACGAGATAAGAAATCCACTCGGCGCAATCAGCCATGCGGCCCAATTGCTGGGTGAATCCGAAGATCTCAGTGTGGGAGATCGGCGGCTAAGCGACATAGTCCAGAATCATTGTGTCCGCATGAACCACGTAATCGAAAACGTACTTCAAATGTCACGCCGAAAAATGGCCGACCCCAGGCCCCTGGTTATCAACAATTGGATCCGAGATTTTATCGATGAGTTTTCTGCCGGTTATCCAGACGGGGTCAGGATTGACATAGAAACAGACAACCTGCCCGACCGAGCTACGATGGATTTTGATCCACTTCACCTATCACAAGTGCTTGGTAATCTCTGTCAGAACGGATTACGATACAGTGAGAAGTTCTCCAGGGAAGCGAAATTAATACTCAGGGTTGGTATTGATCAGAAAGGTCAAAATTACATTCAGGTCATCGATTTTGGACAGGGTGTGGACGAAGATCTTGTGTCGAATCTGTTCGAACCTTTTTACACAACTGAAACCACAGGCACTGGGCTTGGGCTGTATCTTTCGAATGAACTTTGTGAAGCCAACAAAGCCAGACTAAGCTACTCAAGGGCACATACCGGTGGCAGCTGCTTCAGGATTTCCATCATTCAACAGGTGAGGCGATAACAGTCAATGGATCAAAAGAGCGCACTGATAGTTGATGATGAACCAGATATTCGCGAACTGCTAGAAATTACCCTCGGTAGAATGCAAATACAAACTAAATCAGCAGAGGATGTAAAATCTGCGATAGCGCTTTTGAAAGAACAGGAATTCGACTTCTGTTTGACTGATATGAAGTTACCCGATGGCAACGGCATCCAGCTGGTCGAGCATATCAGCAACGAATATCCGCAAATGCCCGTAGCAATGATTACCGCTCATGGCAATATGGAATCAGCAATCGAGGCCCTGAAAGCGGGCGCATTCGACTTTGTCTCAAAGCCGGTAAATCTCGAACTACTCCGCAAGCTGGTTGATACAGCACTAAACTTTGAGTCAGTCGATACGTCAAAAGAAGTGTCTAGCGAACTAAGCTTGTTCGGCAACACACCCACCATGATCGCACTGCGTAAGCAAATCGCCAAGCTCGCACGCAGCCAGGCGCCGGTTTACATAGGCGGGGAATCAGGTACGGGTAAGGAACTTGTCGCCAGATTGATCCACGAACAGGGTCCCCACGCCGATGCACCGTTTATTCCTGTCAATTGCGGCGCAATTCCCAGTGAGCTCATGGAGAGTGAGTTCTTTGGTCACAGAAAGGGAAGTTTTACTGGAGCAGTTAGCGATAAGGAAGGTTTGTTCCAAGCTGCAAACGGCGGCACTCTGTTTCTTGATGAGGTTGCTGACCTGCCGTTGCCGATGCAGGTAAAACTACTACGCGGCATTCAGGAAAAAGCGATTCGACCTATTGGTTCCCAGCAGGAAGTCACTGTCGATGTGCGCATACTGAGTGCGACCCACAAGGATCTCTCCGCCGAGGTTGGCCAGGATCGTTTTCGCCAGGATCTCTACTATCGAATCAATGTTATCGAACTCAAGGTGCCCAGCTTACGGGAAAGAATTGATGACATACCAATACTGGCAACAGAGCTCCTGGCCCGGATTGCCGCTGACTACAATTCCGAACCCCTTGTGATTGGCGAAGAAGCCATGGATGCCCTGAAAGGATATCACTTTCCTGGAAACGTCCGCGAACTTGAGAACATACTTGAGCGCGCATTCACTCTGTGTGAAAACGAAATAATCACGCCAGCTGACTTAAGTCTGTCGGCTGGTGAACCCTCCACGAACAAGCCTGATACCAATTCGTCAGACCTAAAAACTGAAGTAACAGCCATCGACACAGATACTCACACCGCTAACGACGCACCCGTCGAAACGGGCGAACAACCGTTAACAACCATGCCACAGGATGTAGACTCCCTTGAATCCTATCTGGAAGGCATCGAAAAAAGCGTGATTATTGAAGTACTGGAAGCTACTCGCTGGAACAAGACCGCAGCTGCGAAAAAACTAGGCATCACATTCCGCGCTTTACGCTACAGACTAAAGAAGCTCGATCTGGAATAAATCGATCTGGAGTAAGTAGTCCGCGCAGGCAAGGTCTTGCGCCAAAGTAATCCAATCTCTGACAACGATTGAATCCTTGTGCTTACAACATAGACACTTTGCGCACTGCATTATCCTGTCTCCAATCAACAGTACTGATCAACAATTCTGATCAAGAGTAACCATGATGAGGCGATCGGGTCTGACGCTGATAGAGGTCCTGGTAGTGCTGGCTATTATCTCGGTAATGTCGGGTATGGTTATTCCGTCCATGGTCAAAATCCATTCGCGAAGTAAAGCAACTGCCGGGGTCAACTGGATCATTGGTGCGGTAAATTTTACCCGCCATGCTGCAATCAATCTTCGAATCACGACTACCATCTGTCCGTCTACCGGGCCAGCACTGAAATGCACAGGAGAGTGGCACGATGGTTTGATTCTATTTGCTGACCACAACCGCGACGCAAAGCTAAACGGCAAGGACTTTCTCGTACAAAGAATTCGGAACGATAACTTTGACGGGACCCTTAAGTGGCGGGCTTTCCGCAACAGGAAGTACCTGCAGATGACAGAGTTCGGTTATACCAATTATCAAAATGGCAACTTCGTTTACTGCCCAGCGGACGGGGATTTACATTTTGCCCGGCAAATTGTCATCAACATGCAGGGTCGGGCGCGAGTTGTGCACACTCGAAACAATGATGGGATTATGATAGACCGACGAGGCAAACCACTGCGCTGTTAGATCTCTGAGCTTTTCTCTATCTGAACGATTCTTAACGCAGAGCGGTAGCTTCCGGCTTTTCTATAGTAAACACTAACAGCCATACCGTCCTGCAGTAACTCAAGCGAACCATAGTTACTCCCCAACATATTGACCTGAAGCGGCTCTGCTGCCGTCGCTGACGGCAGCAGGTATCTTATCGCATCGACATTTAACGTTCTCTGGGATAGATTGATGTTAGACACGATACCGGACGTCAGCTTCATCCAATCCGGCAGCCTGTCATGTTGTGAAAGATTCTCGGCTCCTACAACACTGCAGAACATAAAGCCGCACAGAAAACCCAGTGTAGTAATTCTCTTCATCTTGGCCTCTTCCATTAAAACGAATCCAACTGCTTCCAAGACAGGCGCCCTGTATGTGGCGCTTTGTTGGTATTCGTCTTTATGTTAACAATCGTTTCATCACTCAATTGTGTGATACGCCGGTCCTGCATGAATGTGGAATCTGCGGGTACCGCATCTTCAAACCTGATCCCGGCAACCTGATTGCCAGTGATGTTGTCATCTTCATCAAATTCTCCATCATTGTTAACGTCAAAGATTTCGTTCCCATCGAGGCATTCGAGACCTCCAGTACCTGGACAGAATGCCAATGCGAAGCCACCGGCAATATCAACACAATTAACATTACTTCGCGGAATAATGCTGTTAACGAATGCCAGGTCACCCCTGAGCTGAATATTCCTTATGGCACGCTCCCCGGGGAATTCCGGTTCACCAGTTAAGGATCCCGCTGCGGCGATATCAAGGTGGTTGAACCAGCCCTTTTTACCCCCATCCGGATTTTTAGGCGTTGCAGGGGTATAATCCACGGCATTGTTGGACAAGGTACGCACGTTACCAAATGATTCTGAAAACACATTGGTATAATTCTGTTGTACTATCTCTGATGGCTCAATGAAATCATCCTCTATCAGCTCATCCCAAATACCGTAAATTGACTGGATATCTGTGCTGTATCCGTCAGGTGTAGTGATGTAGCTGCCGGTTGCGAAGATGACAATGAACCCATCAGGTTCAGTAGGATGTCTGGCGACAATTGGCTGTGTTGTAATTGGTTGATCGACACCCTGATACGTAGCTTTAAATATCTTAGTCACATTCCAGTCGTGAAAATCATCAGATGATAAGTCAAACCGGAAGAAGTTACCCTGGGTATCACCTGCATAGGCAAAATCCAGCGTGCCATTGCCATCAACATCAATGCCACGAGGCGTACCCAGGCCGTTGGGGAAACCACCTCCAAGATACTCACCATCCGCATCATGAACCACGGGCAGGGTGCCAAAGCCTGTATCGAGCTTGACAAAGTCCTGCTCAGAAGCACTGCATTGCCCAGGTACACTTCCATTCAAACCTACGTTGTGAATCTTGTCAGGATGACACCAGTATCCATCAACACCACGATCGAGAAACATAACAAATAGTTTCGCGATACCTGCTGTACTATTGTATCCATTGCCTATAATCGCGACCCATTCATTCTCGGCATCGTCTTCCGGACCATCTTTGACATTGCTCATTGCCATAGTCGGCACACTAAAGCTATAACCAAGATCTTTTACGGGCTGTGGGCTGATTTGCAGGTCCAGGCGCTGCAAACCATTTTCATCAGTCAAGGGCAAACCTTGCTGATCCGTTGGATAGCTATCGTCTTCATCGGTAAATTCCCAAAGCACAGCAGAACCTGCATTCGCTTCATTGAGTAGATTCGGGTCAGTTACATTTAACGCAAAATAGGCTTTGGCACCCGCACCATGGCCTCCCATCAACATGGTAATCCATTCTTTCGATCCGCCCAGACCTGAAGGGTCGAGAAAAACGTCATTGAGTGCAGGGGATAAATCCACAAAATATTTCTGCGAATAAGACGTGTTCAACAACTCGGTAATGTTTCGACTGAAAGTGCCGAGAATCAAACTATTGGGCATATAGCCGATACAAGAAAGCCATGCAGCATGCCGTCATTTGCCGAAACATAAACTACTTCATCCCTAAGACCACCCAGACCTGTCGGATCAACTTTGAATGACGTGTACGAATCTTCATTCAGGGGATAGGGTGCAGTGTCACGCCCCAATCGGTCCGGCTCACCAATATAGACGGGGCTCGAATGGATGATGTCCCCGAGTCGACCCTTGACCACAGGTCTTTCCCGCAAATCTCCCTGAGGGCTTTCAAACGCATTATCACCTCGCAGATAATTTACACGTCGGGCAATTTCTGCATCATCCGCAGGCGACTCCTCACCTGAAAATACGAGTCTTTGAATCAATGTTAAAGATTCCGGTCTGAATGGGATGCCTGTTTTGCTATCCGGGTTATAGGTGATTATTTCACGATTGGTAGCAGAGACTTCGTCCAATAGTTCAGCAGAACTCCATAGCTGTTCACCGGCTCCCAGGGTTGTAAACGTATGCGCGACCAGGTCGCCCACGTTGGTCTTGGTATTGTACAAGGCGCGGTAAATCTGCGTATTGGCCAGAATCTCCTGGGAGTTGAAGCTCGCTGCGGACGCAGATCCACTACCGCTTGAAAACTGCGCAAACGCCCGATCTAAACGACCGGTCAACTCGGTTGCATTACTGGCATCAAGATATATTCCCCGACCGTTGTAGGCGGCGTGCTGAACATCGTCAACCTTACGCGCGTCACTTGCCAGCGGGTCTCCCCAATCAAAAGGATCCTGATAGGAGGTTGGTGGATCCTGGACCGGGTTTAGCAGTTCATTACCAATAACACCGCGAACACCCAACCCCAGGGTGTAGGTGATCATATGCTGATGCATCAGATCGTTACTACTGTTTACAAAGGCCATGGTAGACGCCAGATCACGATCAATCGCTGTCGTCGGTACTTCGTTGTCCAGACCGGTGTGCAAATCTCGCTCGTAATAATGCATCGCAACATCGGCAAGTGTATCCCTACGACTACTACCGGCAAACGCTCCGCCATCGAAGTTGGTGTCGTTGTTACTATCTGCATCGCCGATAAATGTTTCTGTTCCCTTGAATTTGTTTCCATTCCAGAAACCATCTGTGATGAGCAGCGTGAAGTTTTGCTGACAATTACCTGCAGGCGCGACTGAGACAGGGCAGCCTTCATCCCCCGGGCTGGAATCAATAGTACTGCCATAAATATCATCAGCGACGCATTCGAAATGGCGACCTGCACCTTGCAATGCCTGCCTTAATGGGGTGCCTCCCCCGGTGGTTGCCAGGTAAATCGCATCCAGGAGATCCTTCTTCGGACCCGAGGTCGTTGATGTATTCATGGAACGAATAGGCTGGGGCACGACGGGGACCGTTTCAGATACACCATCTTCATTGGTAATCTCTTTCGTCACTGACTGCTTATTAATCGTTGCGTAGCCAATACGAAGATTTGTTGTGCCGGAAATCACTTTGCCGATGGCTGACTTGGTTATCGTCTGTCGTCTTCTGGAATAACTAAACCAGTTGGCGAAATTGTTGAGTTCTTCTTCATAACTGCAGGGGTCTGCAGCACAGTCACTCCGGTTGACGGTTTTAGGGAAAACGGTGCCATCATTCCTTATCTCAACCAGCTGACCTTCGGAACAATCTGCATCATCTGCTGTGGCATCCAGATTGTTGCAGTTCAACCCCGCCTGGTCTGCGGGGGATGGCTCGGCACTCATTTCACCATCACCGTTACGATCAATCCAGTTGTAATATCTTGGGATGTACAGACCATCGACTTCGATGTTCGTGAACTGAAGCGTGGTGCTACACTCTTCTGGTCCGAACTTGATGCAGAACCCGAAGTAGCGGATAAGGCAGATTGGGGTACAGGCAAATACCGATTTGTAGCCCTGGGCGGTATAGTCGTACCCGACGGTCAAATCAGATTCCTGGCTGCCATTGGGTTCATGCAGGGCATTGGCTGGATCAATCTGTGGATAGGGGTCACCGACGCCATTAGTCCCTTTCCAGGGGTCATAACGAGTTTGGGGGTCATAGTAAATCGAGTTATATTCGGCAGACCTTAGTCTCCAGAATCCGAATCCCGGCGAATCAACTTCCGGCGGCGCAACATAATAGGCTCCATAGAGCCCCTTACTAAATTCATACAGGTACAAAAAGTCCTGACCAGTGACCAACTCATAGCCACTATACTGAGACCCGGTTTGCGTTGTCACCTCCCATTCCATGGAACCTGAATCATCATTAACGATGAGCAAATTGGGTTCTGGCCCAACGGGCAATTCGAGGGGTGATTCTGACAATTGGTAGTCGAACTCTACCAGGCCATCGGTCGACCCATCATCTGCGCCTGTCTGCGGTATTACCTGTATCGTCACAATACCCGCTGCACAGTGCCCAACTTCCGCCGTGGTGTCCAGGTCGCAAACCTCAAAGTCAAAAGAATCATAGCCGGTGAAGTCATTATCGGGTGAGTAGACAAACGCACCCTCGGACGTGAACAATTCAATTTGCCCAAATTCTGTGATGTTTCCGTTTGGCAGGTTGAAATACAGAGTATCTCCACTGGAAGTACAGTTCGAGTCCAGGGGGTCACAACCAAAACCATCCAACTGCGTGTTGTCGATATCCTGTACATGCAGTCGGAGCCCCTGATCAACTGAAATGGCAAGATCATCCCCGGACTCCATAATATAGGTAATAACCGAGTCAGCCGTGGGCAGGTCATTGACTGGCAAGACATTGACTGTGACGGTTGCGCAACGAATATCATCCTCGCGAGGTTCTGTTATGATCGGTTCGAGTTCATTACCTGGAAAGCTGTCCTGGATACAATAAACGAACTGGTCCTCACCATTAAAGTTCTCACCGGGTTTGTAAACAATTTCTGAAATACCTGCGGCGGCCCCATTAACCGTCGTATCCGCTGTTTGCGTCGAAATACAATCCACCCCGGCACCCGGATCATTGAATGCACAGCTGACCTCGCCATTGATTGCCGTTACCTGCCCAAGCCCTTCCGGATCATAGATCCTGGAAGTCGTACGCCAGGTGTGAATGACATTGTCCTCAGTGACAATCGTTTTTCCGACGCTAACCACCACCGTTGGACTGTCGCCGGTTTCATCGTTGGCGATCACGTTGAAGACAATCTCATCACTGTCTTCGTTTATTTCCAGAGCGGGGATTTCATCATAGTGGTCATCCTTTGCAACCGGGGTATCATCACCGACCCCTTCATAGGTCACACTGAATGATCCTTCGTCGAACAGTGGTATTGCGCTTGCTGGAACTTCTGGCGGACGACCAGCATCTGTAGCCCGAACAGTAACATCAACTTTCCCATGCGCGTCTTCATAGACATCAAGACTAATTGACGGGTTGGTAGTTTCCACAACCAGCGTACGGGGAACGGTAGATCCATCATCATCGTCCGAAATAATGGTGACACCGGCACCAAAACCTGAAGCATTGATCATCAACGTTGCGAGGAATTCATCTGGCGTATCGGTTATTGTCAATCTGTAGGTCAACAAATCGTCCTGGGGATTGATCAGGTCCGCATCCTGGAAGGCATCTACCAGATTAATATTGATATCACCGTCGCCCTCATTCAGATTCGGGCTGGGAGTTACAAAGGTATTGAGATAGACCGGCGGGTCATTGACAGAGACAACATGTACGGTGACGGCAAACACACCGACACCGTCACCAACCGATACTATTTCAGTACCAGATAGATTCGCATTTGACGTTAGTTCCAGATTACCCGTCGTAACATTGATGGACGCATTTACAGTTCCGGCATCGCCGGTAGTACCAACAATAACCAAATCCGCATCGACGCATGATCCTCCGCAGTGCGGATCAAGATCGTGTAATACTGTACCAGCGAAGTCTTCGGCAAGGTTGATGTCATCGGCAACGGAAAACGAGCTTACTAAGGCAAAAAAAGTGCACAATATGAGCAGCCTGAAGTGTCTCACTGCCATGTATTCTGAGACCTTGTCACTAAAGGGGATCTAAATTACACCATGAGTGCGTTTATCGCCAGAAAAGGCTACTTCGGCGGGCTACCATTCGTCTGTTAGTGCAGTGCAGAACCGATCAGAATTTCTTCCCATACGTGCTTTGAATAACAACATGCGCATTGTTGGTACCGCCTGTACCGTATACTGTAATGCGAAAAACCTGGGATCGACCAAATCCGGTGCTCTGACCAATATTGTCCAGATTCAGCCTGTCAACTTCGGATACGACTGTTTTTACGAATTCAACGATGTATTTAGGCTGGGTTGCAACCCCGGCAATCGTGGTAATGCCCACGTCACGGTAGCCTGTCGCGCCATCCCAATTTACTCCGGTCCAGTTGCTTGGTTCACCAAAATCAGGCTCAACATACAGACCTTCTGCGTTGTTCGGAAACCCCGCAAGTGAGGTAAACGTCTCGATGAATTCTTCTGCGTCTTTAATGGCTGATTCTGCTGATTGAAACGCCAGGTTCGTATCTCGCGCATTACGAGCCATTCGCTCCTGCATGCTGGTTGATTGCACTGAAGAAATGCCAAGCACGGTGATAATCAGCAACATAACCAGGCTGATAAACAGTACAACACCACGTTCGCGATGACGTCGATGGAGGATAATTCTATCTTTCATATCAACCACGATTCCTAATATGCATTGTTTGAGTGAACGCTCTCCTGATCAACCCGTCATAAACTTCCCCGTCAATACAACGATCACCGCAGCTTAAGATCGGCACAGAAGTTGAGCCTACATTGTCTATGCTGTTGACGATGACGGTTACCCTAATGGTCACAACCGCTGCCCAATCGGTCACTTCATCGGCTCGCTGGTACTTGTTTGGAATGTCATCTGAATCGGTGTCTTCACCGTAGAGGAATTGCAGATTCTCTACGCCTTCGACGAGTTCTATTGGCGCCGCCAGGGTCGATTTTCGCCATAAACTCAACTGATTCTTACCATCATTGTTTATACCCACACTCGGGGCTATGTAAAATGTGTGCGACTCAATAGCAGACACTGACGCATCCAACCCAAATGTATTTATATCCGCCAGGTTTATCTCGTTATTACGACGTGCGTCGATGTTAACTGTATCGTGACCGACGGTTAGATCCGCGGTATGGTCGCCCGGACTACCCGGTGCCGGACCGGGGCTGCCATCTGCGTTTCTGGCCCAGCCATTATCAGAGGTAACGCGAAAAATGGTTGCCTTTTCACAGTCATGAATCATGACCAGATGATCCTTGTCGAACTCGGACCAACCCGGATCCACGCCTATGACAACTTCTTCAGAGGAAGTCGGCATGGCACTGCGTGGCATAACCAGCACTCCCGTTCCCGGATCGTTAAAACCACCCAACCGCGCATCTATTTTGGACATATGCCTGAACGTAACTGCGTCTGTTCCGTTGGCTACGCCGGTAATATCAATACCATTGCCACGGCCATAAAACGGCGCATAGGTCGTCTCGTATACACTCGCTGCCGTTCCCGTGTTAGGTAACACGGTGAGCGCCGGACTCCAGGTTCCCGTCGTGTTGGTCGCCTCAAAGCCCTGGATGCCAAATCGAATATCGAACTCATAAGGAATTGCAGTAGGAGGGTTGATAACCGTATGCAAGGCATCGCCTCTGGAGAAGCAACCCCGGTAACCTGATTGTCTGACCTCTCGACCGATAAACTCCAACGCAAAGCGTGCAGATTCCTGCATCCGGGATTGCCCGACCAGTAGATTATGGGTATCGGAATTGGCGACAAAGAGTTGTACAACACCCGATATGACAATCGAACCCAATGCGAGTGCGATCATCAATTCGACTAGAGAGAAACCCTTTACAATCCTTCTACGCATGCTAATCACTCTTCAATTTGGGTATTCAAAACTATCGAGCTGGTGCTTCCGTCCTTGTCATCGACCCATTCGACCGTGATCACTTGGATCTTACCCACCAGTGCAATGGACCCGGCACCACCAATCAGCGTCACCTGGGTAAGGTTAAAGACGTCACAAACTTCATACAGGACGTCGCCACTATCAAACGGATTCAGTCTGCATTTCCATTGGGCGATATCGTACTCAGCCATCTCCACCGGGTTGCAGGTAGCAGCAACACAATTCACATCAGATACCGGTGCGTCGGTCATGGCCACCGGTGCATAGTCAGTCGCAGGGTTGGCACGCATTCTGTCGAGGATATCATTAGCCGCCTGCAAAGCCTGATCTCTCAACAAGGCACTGCGATTTTGTTGCAGGCTCATTACCTGGAGACCGGCAACACCCAGGATACCCACAGCGGTAATCAACAATGCGATCAGCACTTCGATAATCGAAAAACCACTTTCTTTTCGCTGCATCATCAAACTGCCCTTAACATGCGGGTGCCGGATCGGCACTGGTAGATTTGGAACGTCCAGTCGGGCTTATCACGATTCGCCTTCCTGTCTGTCCTTCATAGCAAAGATCCAGACTCACAGTGGTACTATTTACCATTGCCCCAAGAGGGGTAAACAAAATTGAGGTTCCGCCCCCTGCGGCGACAAGGTTCAAAGTTGAATCTCCAACAAGCGGGTCAAAAAATCTTATCGGGGCGTCCGGATCCCCATCACAATCACCAGGACTGCCAAAAACCACACACCATCCTGGTCCGAATTCATTAGAAGTATCTGATCCATCCAGTGCCTGAATACTCACACTTGCGCCCGTTCGGCTCGCTTCGCTCCTGGCCAGATTAATTGTCAGTATCATCTCGTTAACCTGGGTTGCCACCCGATTACGCGCGATCATGCCCTGAAAACTCGGCACCGCCACCGTAAAGCCGATGGTGACAATAACGAGGCCAACCATGAGCTCCATTAGCGTCACGCCCTGAGACTTTCGTAGTGTAATTTGCGGATTGTGAAGCTTCATCGAAATTCCAATTAGATCATGCTTGAAATATTACGATATACCACCTATAGGGTGGTGATAGCTAGATAAGGCTGCTCTATTCAGAGACCAACGGCGATTTTAATCGAGCAGATTCTGCGGCCTACGTCAGCAGGCTAGAGTTCGCTAAAAGTCCCGTCGGCTGTGAGCTCCATGGTGTTGCCACAGGACTCGCCGGTCGCCTTAGCGGCGCGAACGGTATAGTCGCTGGCGCTTGAACTGGCTAAAGTAATATCGAACTTGGTCGCTCCTTCCACAGGAGACCTGTTGGTACAAACCGAAGCCGCGGTACCATTGATAACAGCACCAACGTAGGTAAAACCGTCACTGTAATAACGATCAAGCGCCAGGGCACACACCCTGAGCTGGGCAACCGCCTGACCCCTGTAAGTATCACAGGTATAGGATTGATAACCGGGAAGCGCAATTGCCGAGATTATGCCTATAATTGCCACGACTACCAACAGCTCAATCAGCGTGTATCCTCTTTGCAATACCTTCATATCAGCCTTCATATCAGCCTTCATATCAGCCTTCATATCAACATTCATATCAACATTCTCAAATGTGGGCGCTAGCGTAGTTCTCTCGGTAAAGAAAACTCAATATTTTCTTCTCTTGTGACTATTTCCACAACTTCTGTTACACCTCCCTCAAGACCATCGAAGACTGCACTGTCTTCGGATGCAAGTGCACTCAGACGTTCGACAACACGTTCTACAAGGCTTTCCGGGGCACTGGCACCAGAAGTTACGCCTACAGATTTAACGCCTGTAAGCCAAGCCGGGTCTATTTCAAGCTCATTGTCGACCAAATATGACCTGACGCCGAGTCGTTCGCCCAATTCTCGCAACCGGTTCGAATTTGAACTGTTGGTTGATCCTACCACGAGGATCAATTCGCATTGTCCCACCAGATCTTTCACCGCATCCTGGCGGTTTTGGGTTGCGTAGCAGATATCATCTACCTTAGGTCCCTTGATATCAGGGAGTTTTTCTTTCAAGGCGTCAATAACTTCCGCAGTATCTTCGACGGACAGGGTCGTTTGGGTGACGAAAGACACATGCGAAGGGTCCTGGAGTTTCAGCTTTTCAACATCACCGATATCCTCCACCAGATGTATTCTTGATGCATCTGTAAATTGGCCCATGGTGCCTTCCACTTCGGGATGTCCCGCATGGCCAATGAGTATCGTTTCACGCCTCTCTTTAGAGAACCGCCTGACCTCATTGTGAACTTTCGTGACCAATGGGCAGGTGGCATCGAATAACCGAAAATTCTTCTCCAAGGCTTCCCTGCGCACGGCTTGTGAAACACCATGCGCGCTAAATATAACCAGTGAGCCTTCAGGAACCTCGGACAACTCATCCACAAACACGGCACCCTTTTGCCGCAATTCAGAAACCACCGTTCGGTTATGAACAACTTCATGCCGCACATAGACGGGCGTACCAAATTGTTCGATGGCTCGATTAACAATCTCTATTGCTCGATCTACACCAGCACAAAAGCCACGAGGATTGGCAAGTTTAATTTTCACGGCTAGGAAACCCGCAAAATTTCATTGGACACTTGCCTGACAGATAAAATCTCGACTTCAAACAACAGCGTTTTTCCGGAAAGAGGATGATTAAAATCTATCTCAACATAGTCGTCATCGACGCTCAAAATCACGCCGGGTAATTCTGTATTCTGGGCATCTGCGAAGGACATCATTAATCCCGGCGCCAGTTCCATGTTCAGCTTGAATTGCGAGCGTTTAATACGCTGTATATTTTCGGGATTGGACCGGCCAAAGCCATTTTCAGGCTCAACTCGCAATCGCTTTTTCGCGCCAATTTTGAGCCCGAACATTGCGGTCTCGAACCCGGGTAACAGATTACCGTCGCCCACCGTAAACTCCGCACCCTTATCACCGGTCGAATCAATGACCTCCCCAGATTCAAGCCTGAGACTGAAAATCAGGTTCACCCTGGTACCGGGGCCTATGGGTACGCCACTTTCAGCCATTTGCGTCTCCAGTTTCTTTGGCCTCGGCAGGTTTAAGAATCATATCCAGGATGAGCACACAGGCGCCGATAAAAATAGCGCTGTCTGCAATGTTGAACGCAGGAAAGTAGTATTGTTCCCAGTGAACTACAATAAAATCCACCACGTAGCCATCCATCACACGATCAATCAAATTACCCACAGCGCCTCCGAGAATAAGAGCGAGACCCAGAGACAACAGCTTGTCGGTGCGAACCACACGGTACAACCAGACGCTAATAAACACACTCACTGTGAAGGACACGATAGCTAGAAACCACCTCTGCCACCCACCGGCATCGTTGAGAAAACTAAACGCAGCGCCGCTATTGTGCAGCAGCGTAAACTGGAAAACGGGTAACACCTCTATTGTGTTGCAATAACCAGATACACACAGGGGCAACAAATCAGACATATACCACTTCAGAAACTGGTCCAACCCAATCACAAAAAAAACCAACAACAGGTACTTCATGATGATTGTCGGTCTGTAAAAAATTGCCTGGCAACTATCACATCGGTCGCAATCGCCTCTTTAAGCTCATCAAGGCCGGCAAATTTTTTCTCCGGGCGGATCCTGTGCCGAAAAATTACTTCCACGTTCTTACCATAGACGTCCTGATTAAAATCAAAGAGATGAACTTCAAGAATGGGTTTTACTGTTTCCTCATTCAAGGTCGGTCGAACGCCCACGTTTGCAACCCCGCGATATCTTTTATCCAGCCCTTCGACCTCCACGGCATACACGCCATCGATGGCTGCCCGGTATCGATGCAACTGAATGTTTAGTGTCGGTGCGCCAAGGGTACGACCCAGCTGGCGACCATAAACAACCCTGCCGGTAATTGAATAGGCATGCCCAAGCATCTGCTCTGCTTCCTCAAATTCACCCGCGGCGAGGCACTCCCTAATTCTTGTACTGCTAACCCTGACATCTTCAAACGTCAGTGTATGAAGATTGGTGACATCGAAGCCATGTTTTTGTCCTGCAGCCTGCAGGTCCCCGAAGCTGCCACTTCGATCATTACCAAATCGAAAATCATCCCCGACGTACAAGCCGCAAATTTCTATGTCTTTGACGAGAATATTCATAAAATCCTGCGCAGATAAGCTACGGGTCTTCTCGTCGAACCTGAGGCACAACACCAGGTCGACCCCCACCTCCTCGAGTAGTAAAACCCTCTCACGAAACCGTGTCAGGCGCGCAGGAGCCTGGCCAAAAAACTCTTTCGGCAGGGGTTCGAAGCAAATCAACATTGACCGGACAGCCAATTCCCTGGCTCGCTCCCGAATTCTTTTTAATATGGCCTGATGCCCCAGGTGTACACCATCAAAGTTGCCGATAGTGACAACGCATCCCCGGTGCCGGGGTTTCAGGTTGACCAGACCGCGAATAATTTCCATAAAACGACTACCTAGTGCTCTACCTAACCATCTCTTTTAATCTTACTCCTGTGAGCAACAAACACACACCATATACCAGTGCGCCTCCGGCACAAATCGCCAGCATGACACCAAACCGTGGCCAGAAATCCATGTCCAACCAAACGTCTTGTGCTGGTGAGGCGAATACCAGGAATATCAACATCACGGCGCTGGCGAGGAAAACCTGAGCAACGAACCTGACCCAACCCTTGCCGAGCTTGAGGACTCCTGCCTTTCTGAGCCCATTCCAGAGTAATCCTGCATTAAGAAAAGCGGACAATGATGTCGCCAGCGCAAGCCCCGCATGCTTCAGGTGCCAGATCAAAATCAGGTTCAGAATCATGTTTGAAACCATTGCAATAATACCATATCTAACGGGTGTGCTAGTGTCCTGACGAGAAAAATAGCCCGGGGCGAGAACCTTTACCAGCATATGCCCCAGCAGACCAACCCCGTAGGCACTTAAACTTAAAGACGCCATCAACACATCCCGTTCGGTCATTTTCCCCTGGTAAAACAAGGTGGTAATAAGACTCTCGGAGAGCACCACCAGCGCAATCGATGCGGGCACGCCCATTAGAAACACCATCTTGATCGCCCATACCAGGGTCTTCGAAAATTCACCCGATTCGCCGACATGCTGGCGCGATAGTCCCGGCAAAATGACCGTGGCGATAGTAATACCAAACAACGCCAGAGGTAACTCCAATAAACGGTCTGAATAATAGAGCCACGACAGGCTACCGGTTTCCAGAAAAGATGCCAGTACCGTATCCAGCAGCAGATTGATCTGGCCAACCGAGATACCAAACAGTGCTGGAAGTATTAACACCATTACTTTTTTTACGCCCTCATCCTTGAAGTCTACCCTGGGTCGCACCAGCATTCCTTGCTGCGCAAGAAACGGCAATTGGAAAGTGAGTTGTACCACCCCTGCAATCAGAACCCCCCAGGCCAATGCGACCACTGGTGTTGTCATATGGGGCGTAAGATAAATGGCACATAGAATCAATGAACCGTTTAACAACACCGGGGTAAATGCCGGTACCGCAAACCGCCCATAGCTGTTCAACACCGAACCGGCAAAGGCTGTCATACAGATAAGCAGCACATAGGGGAATGTGAGCCTTAGCATCTCCGTCGCCATGCTCAATTTTTCAGCTTCACCGGTATAAACATAGCCTGCCGCAAACAGGCTGATCACAAACGGGGCACCGGCAACGCCAACGATCGTCAGGAGCAGCAGATTGGCGCCTAGTGTGCCGCTGACGCGGCTGACGAGGTCCCGAACATCCTGTTTTGATCGCTTCGCCTGATATTCTGACAACACCGGGATGAAAGCCTGGGAAAATGCACCTTCACCAAACAACCGGCGAAAAAAATTAGGAATCCGAAAAGCCAGAACAAAGGCATCAGCCGAGACACTGGCACCAAAGTAGTTCGCGATCACCATATCACGAACCAACCCCAACACCCGCGACAACATGGTCATCAGGGATACCACCCCACTGGACTTCAGCAGACCGCTTTTCGGTCCTTCTGATGAGGCTCTCGTATCGTTCATGCTGCTATGTTACACGGAAATTCAAGCGTCTTGACTAAGCGTCTTTATTGGTGGGGATTTACATTGAAACCGCCGTTGACAAACAGGGGCTGTATCGGCATAGTAGCGCACCTTATTTTCCAGACCCATTTTTGAGGTGTATTAAACCGTGGCTAATTCTCCACAAGCACGAAAACGAGCTCGGCAGTCTGAAGTTCGAAGAAATCACAACGCGAGTCAGCGATCGGCCATGCGAACAGCCATCAAGAAGACTATCGCGGCGGTTCAGGCAGGTGACTATGAGGTTGCGACCGCCGCCTACCAGGCAGTTGTGCCTGTATTGGATCGAGCGGTTACCCATCGGATTATCCGAAAGAACAAGGCGGCCCGGCATAAATCACGACTCAACGTCCAGGTGAAAGCACTTAAAGGTTGAGATCGAATACCTGCATAAATCAGACAATCACCAGATTGTCGCGGTGAATAAGCTCTTCTTCACCGGCATATCCGAGAATACTTTCTATTTCTGAACTGGAACGACCGCAGATAGCGGTTGTTTCAACGTTGCTGTAATTGATCAGCCCCCGGGCAATCTCGTCACCCGCCTCGTCAATACAAGACACCATCTCACCCCGGGTAAACTCCCGATTAACGGATTTGGCACCCACTGGCAACAGGCTTCTGCCCTGCTCCCGCAACACGCGCACGGCACCAGCATCTATGGTGACTTCACCCGCTGTGGGCAACGCCGCCAGCCACTGCTTTCTGGATACGAGCACTTCCTGGTTCGCTACCAATAATGACCCAACAACCTCACCCTGTGCTATTCGCAAAATGATGCGTGATTCCAGCCCTGAGGCAATAATCGTGTTCGCACCGCTGCGTGACGCGATTCTGGCAGCTTCAATCTTGGTGACCATGCCACCACGTCCAAGCGTACTGCCAGCGCCTGCCATCTGGTTCAAGCTACTGTCATTAGCCTCCATCACTGCAATAAATTTGGCGCTTTGAGTCTTTCTTGGATCGGCATTGAACAAACCTGTCTGGTCGGTTAACAGCAGCAGAGTATTGGCACTAATCAAATTGGCAACCAGTGCGGCAAGGCTGTCGTTGTCTCCGAACCTGATTTCATCTGTCACCACAGTATCGTTCTCGTTAACCACGGGTATTACGCCCAGCTCAAGTAGATTTTTCAGCGTGCCCCGGGCATTGATATACCTTTCCCGGGAACGCAGATCATCATGGGTCAGTAGCACCTGGGCAGTGTGTAGACCGTATTTTTGGAAATTGGATTCATAAGCCTGGATCAGGCCCATTTGCCCTACAGCTGCGGCGGCTTGCAATAGTTGTATGGAACCAGGGCGTTTTTTTAATCCCAGGCGGGTCATACCCTCTGCAACTGCACCGGAGGACACCAGCACGATTTGCTTGCCCGCCTTGTGCAGCTCTGCGATCTGGGCCACCCAGTCGGAAATATGATCAGTCGCCAGGCCCTGTCCGTTGCGGGTCAGAAGTGAGCTGCCAATCTTGACCACCCAAACTTCGCCAGCTTCGAATTCGTCTCGTTCGCGTTGCAGGTCTTTACTCATGCGGATTACGGTTCGTAATGAACATCACCATTAAATTCATCATCATCATCGAGGGAGTCTTGTTTGCTCTGCAATCGCCGGGTCCGGCGCAATTCACGCCGTGTGGTTGAATAATCATGAACCTCCTGCCGTATCTGATCGGCATGACCAGAGGGTCTGCCTTCGTCCGTCTCTTCGGCCTCCGTGATTGCCTCTTTCACCTGCTGTTCATTCAATTCTACCAGGCTGGACTGTATGGCATGACTTAACTCCGTTGTACCACGATTTGATATCGCCGAGATCCTGAATACGGGACCATCGTGATCTATAGCTTGCAACGTTTCTTTGATCACATCGTCCGCCAATTCGTCCGACAGGACATCAAGTTTGGTAAACACCAGCCAGCGAGGCTTCTGGGCAATCCCGCCGCTGTACTCTTTGACCTCTTCTTCCAATAGCCTGAAATTCGACGCCGGGTCACTGCCATCTACCGGCGCAATATCAATCAGGTGTAACAACAGCCGCGTACGAGCCAGATGTTTGAGGAATTGAACGCCGAGCCCGGCCCCGTCTGCTGCACCCTCGATTAAGCCCGGAATGTCTGCAATAACGAAACTGTCATCCCCGACCCGAACCACACCCAGATTAGGCACGAGTGTTGTAAACGGGTAATCCGCAACTTTAGGTCGGGCCGCAGATACGGAGCGAATTAAGGTAGATTTACCGGCATTGGGTAGCCCCAACAGGCCCACGTCAGCAATCAGCTTTAGTTCCAGTCTAAGGGCCCTGACTTCACCAGGCGACCCCGGCGATGTTTGCCTGGGCGCACGATTGGTACTCGATTTGAAACGTGTATTACCAAGCCCGTGGAAACCACCTTGAGCGACGAGCATTTTTTCTCCCGCGATGCTCACATCCCCGAGATACTCATTCGTCGCATCATCAAAAATGCTGGTACCCAGGGGCACACGGAGGTATTTGTCAGCCCCTTTGGCACCTGTACAATCTTTACCTTTACCGCTCTCACCTGTCTCGGCGCGGCACCTGGGCTGAAACTGATAGTCCACGAGGGTATTTAGCGCGGCATCACCCACCAGGTACACGCTCCCGCCGTCACCGCCATCGCCCCCATCGGGGCCGCCCTTGGCAATATATTTTTCGCGTCGAAAACTCAGGCACCCATTACCGCCTTTCCCCGCCTCAACACTAATACTGGCTTCGTCCACAAATTTCATAACGTTTTATAAAGTCTCGTAATAATGACTCTTCATCAATTAGCAGCTAAAAAAAAGCCCCGTCGATGACAGGGCTTGTTCAGATCTACTTGTCGCCTAAGCCTCAGCCACCACATCGACATACTTGCGCTTCTTTGGGCCTCGTACCGCAAACTGGACCTTGCCTTGCGCAGTTGCAAACAACGTATGGTCCTTTCCGCAACCTACGTTGCTACCCGGATGAAAACGGGTCCCACGCTGGCGAACGATGATATTGCCCGGAATTACCGCTTCACCGCCGTATATCTTAACGCCTAAACGTTTCGACTCCGAATCACGGCCATTTCGCGTACTACCACCTGCTTTTTTATGCGCCATTTGCCTAACCTCCGGAAATATCTGTAATTTTAACTTTCGTAAACCACTGTCGATGGCCAGCCTGGCGGCGATAGTGCTTCCTGCGATGGAATTTGATTATCGTGATCTTGTCACCACGACCGTGTTTGACCACCTCAGCCGTCACTTTTCCACCTTCGACCAGGGGCGTACCGATCTTGATGTCTTCACCGTCACCAATCATCATGACTTCATCAAAACTGATGGTTTCACCAGCCTCTGCATCCAGCTTTTCAAGATCAAGCACTTCTCCTGGCTCAACCCGATGCTGTTTTCCACCACTTTTAATTACAGCGTACATTGTTCGTTACTCTAAGTTCGTTACTATAAATGTTCGAAGGATATTGCCCAAAAACTCGCGACGCAGGGGCATCGCTGGGCCAGCCCATAATCAGGGTGCGCAATTCTAATGGAACGTACTTCTGCAATCAACCGGATAATTACGCTATTTTGACTGATTTGCTCAAAAAAGCCGGACCATACAAAATAGACGGTAATCAATCCTTTTTACATCAACCGTCTCGCTTGACAGCCTGACGAGCCATGCCTAGCATTCAGGGTCTTGAACTTAACATAACCCTGATCGAGCCGGAAATGAAGTATCCATTTTACACTGTCGTTGAATCGGATTTTTCATCAGTAAACCAGCTGATAATCAACAGATTGAGTTCGCACGTACCCCTGGTTGAGGAGATTTCGAGCTACCTAATCGACGCTGGCGGTAAACGTTTGCGGCCACTGCTGGTGTTATTGGCATCCAAAGCCGCCGCATACAACGGACACCAGCATATCAACCTGGCCACGGTGATCGAGTTCCTGCACACCGCCATGTTGTTGCACGATGACGTTGTGGACGAATCCGACCTGAGGCGAGGCCGCCAAACCGTCAACGCTGCCTGGGGTAATGCCGCCAGCGTCCTGGTGGGTGACTTCTTACATTCCAGGGCGTTCGAGATGATGGTCGAAATTGGCGATATGAGAATCATGACCATACTCTCGCATGCCACCAATACGATTGCCGAGGGCGAAGTCCAGCAGCTCACCAATGTCAGAAACCCCGATACAACGGAAAGCAGCTACATGGAGGTCATCAGCCGCAAGACCGCCATGTTGTTTCAAGCTGCCGCACACTCTGGTGCGGTAATTGCCAACGCGACACCGGAACAGGAACAGGGCCTGAAGGATTACGGCTTGCACCTGGGACTTGCCTTCCAACTGGTCGACGATGTGCTCGATTACGAAGGTTCAACCCAGGACCTTGGCAAGAATGTTGGCGACGACCTGGCCGAAGGTAAGATGACCCTGCCATTGATCGTTGCCCGGAGAAATGGCGATGCGGTGCAACAGGAATTTATCCGCCAGGCAATATTAAACGGCGGCGTCGAGAACCTGATTGAAATCGCAGATATCGTAAAGAACACGGGTGGATTAGAGTACACGATGGATCTCGCCAACCAGGAAATAGAAAAAGCCATGGACTGCCTGACTCATTTACCCGATTCAGAATATCAGGCAGCCATGTTAACGTTAGCTGAATTTTCTGCAAAAAGAAGTTCGTAGAAGGCTGACCAGCCAGTCTTCTATTTTCAGTTACGGTTCGGGGTGTAGCTCAGCCTGGTAGAGCACTGTCTTCGGGAGGCAGGGGTCGTGAGTTCAAATCTCGCCATCCCGACCAATTGACTCAACGAGTTAGATTCAAATAGACCTTTCTTACAAACTGGCGCAGATGGTGCCGCATCTTGAGTCTGCGGCTCAAGTAAACCAAACAGCTACCATTATCGCCTCGGAGAGAAAATTCGGCTGTGACTCTGGTATTCGCCCTCGATAGAAACGAGTCACCTCTCCATAGGTGCCAGCTAACCCCTTAAGGGAATGCTCAATGTCCTGCAATGTGAGGTCACACCAATGTGTATTGTTACCCAAAGCCCATGCCATACAGTTGTACTCCAACCAGTTTTCGCAGGACTGATTGCTATCGCCCGGGCTGGACACGAAGTCGATGATGAAGTTGGCTACGAGTCTGGTGGGGCAGGTAGAGACCAGTTGAACCACGAGGGTATTGGCGGAAAGTACAAACTCGATTCAACCTACGCTTTCGGTCGCAACCGGTACTCCCTGGAACTGAGTCGAACCCAGGTAGACGACGATAAATGGGACGGTGATTTCATACGAGACAAGGTCAAAATGTCCTACCAGAGAGGGATCAATGATGCCCTGGATTTTTTAGGGGAGGCGTTAATGAGCAAGTACCACGTGCGGACCTTGCCCGGAAATGGAGCTGTCGCAGAAGCAGATATTCAGCGCTTGAATCCACATTCCTGTGCTTGAGTGGGAACGTGCGCCACAAATTTAGGAAGCTGAGGCGCTGCTAATTTCTCTTGGCCGCTGGGATTCTGGTTGGTTAGCGTTCTTTAGACGCAAATACACTAACACTTCGAATACTACCATATCCTGACACGTCTTCGAATTTTGAGCTGGCACTCTTTGGGCGATTGGCATAGACATTGACATCTTGAATGCTACCGTATGCACTCGTTTCTTCGAAATTTGTGGCGGCACTTATTTGACGATTACTATAAACGGTGACGCCTCGAATACCGCCGTGTCCGCTTGTTTCCCGAAAATTTGAACCGACAATCATTTGGCGGTCAGTGTTAGTGTCTTGAAATATCGAAAAGGCAGGTGTCCGCTTTTTTGCTAAAATTTGTTGATCGACGGTAATCGACAGAAATTGATCACGAGGCGACCACAACAATTCCAGCGAGCTTATCTCGTCAAATTTATCAAATGCGCTCTGCAACTGGTGGTGTTTCCCTTCTGAATCGAAAATCTCAAATAATATCCCATCTGCGGACGTTGATACTGATAGGCGATTTTTGGTCAGGTCTGATGGATCTCCGATATCAATGATTGGCCCATGCATCCAACCAATCACTGCATGAATTTTGCCTCCGTCCTGCATTCCAGGATCGTTGACGTTTGCTTCAGCCATAAACTCACTTGTATCCCTTATCAACTGATCGAATTCGTCAGGTT
>LWDU01038916.1_pt1 | contig 33474 bp, 29 predicted proteins | sample 727161 | NCBI WGS metagenome assembly LWDU01 (sample SAMN04566230, study PRJNA314399) | hydrothermal vent metagenome | isolation source: deep sea hydrothermal plume seawater | place: Mexico: Gulf of California, Guaymas Basin | collected 2004-07-11 | reverse complement strand
GGGTCAGGTTCACCGCCTCTCGGCCGGTGATGCCCTGGACGATAAAGCGGGTGTCCTTGCTGATCAGGATCGACATATTTTCTCTCTTCTCGTTTCTGGCGTTCGGGTCTTCTTCGCTCGGCTCGGCCGAACGGGGTCGGCTCCGACTATTTCTCTCAGGCCATCTTGGCCACGGCCCGTCCCGCCGCGTCGTACATCGAGACGCTTCGGTCGCAGTACTCCACGCCGTATTTCTCGAGGATCTTAAAGCCCTCGTCCTCCCAGGCGCCGGGAATGCGGAAGATCGCGATGGTCTCGGCGGGATCCTTGCCCGCTTCGATGCAGCCCTTGACTACGCCCCGGGCGACGATGTCCACCCGGGTATTGGAGACCACGTTCATCATGACGGCGATTTTTTCTACCCCGGGTTTGGAAAGAATCAGCTTGGTGAGTTCCTTGGCTTTGCCCACGCTGGGGTTGCCGCCGATCTCGCAGTAGTTGGCGGGTTTGCCCCCGTGCTTTCGCACGGCGTCAAAGAGGGTGAGTGAACCGCCCCCGGCGCCGATCACGAGTCCGAGGTTGCCATCGAACTCGACCACGTTGCCCGCGACTCCGCGATGGTCCACGGCGTTCACCCGGGCGCCCGCCAATTCAAACTCTGTGGGCGGCCGGGCCTGGCGAGTCTCGTCGTCGCCGATTTCCAGTTCGGCGAGGAGCGCCTTGTGCTCACCCCGGGCTTCGGCCTCCATGTCGATATGGCCGTCGAGCACGATGAACTGGCCGTCTTCGAGGCGGGCTAGCGGATTGATTTCCGCCAGGGTCAGGTCGTAGGCGAGGAAAATCTGCATCAGTTCGAACACGATGGGGGTCAGTCGGTTGAGCGCCGAGCCCCCGACCCCGGTGGCCCCGATGGCCTCCTTGGCGATGCGTGGCGAGAGAGGAAGGATGCTGGAGAAGTGGGTCTTTGAGACATGGTCGGGGTGCTTCTCGGCCACCTCCTCGATATCGATGCCCCCCATGTCGCTGAAGACGAGAATGGGTTGCTTGGCCCGGCCATCCCAGGTGATGGCGACAAAATATTCTTGGGCAATGGGACTCTTCTGCTCGATGAGAATCGAACGGGCCTTCTCTCCCTTGACCACGATGGGGAGGATGGACTCGTAGTGGGCCGCCGCTTCGTCGGCGGTGTCGGCGAAGCGGACGGCGCCCGCCTTCATGCGGCCGCCCGAGAGCACTTGACTCTTGAGCACCACGGGCCCGCCGATGGCGTTGAAGGCCGCGCGGGCGGCTTCAGCCGAATGAACGATCTGGCCCTCGCCCAGGGGAAGGCCGTGCTTGCGAAAGAGGGCCTTGGCTTCGTATTCGTAGAATCGCATGGATAAGGTCTCTCCGATCGTGAAAGTCAGGTCCGAGAAGTCACGAATCGTTCCGTCGGCTCCGGGCCGGTGCCTCTACAACAGTTCACGGCAAGGGTTTGCGGCAGATATTCGCGACCCACGTTTTCGCAATATTCGTGCGGGACTCCGCCACGCTCACTTGGCCCGAGCCCCGTGCGCGGTCTGCGCGAGGGGTTCGGCGAGGGTCGATTGCTCTGGACGAGACCGCGTAAGCGAGCGGACTCTATTGATTTTCGGTCCGGCCAGCAAGCGCGAAGGCAGGGACGTGGGCCCGCTTGGCCCGCCGTTCAGGCGTAATGGTCTCGACGTTTTACGGCCAGCGTCCGTTCCAGTTCGAATATGCGGACCTTCTTCCAGCCGGCGGGGGCATCGGGATGCTGGGCACCTTCATCGGCGACGAACTTGTGACCCAAGAGCCGGGTATCCACATGCCCGAGATCGGGGCGGCCTGGGCAGTCCCTTTTCGCCAAGATCTCGGTGGCGGCGAACACCGTATCCCCGGCTTGCAGCGGGGCGGTGTGGCGCCCGGTCGTGTAGACGACGTCGCCCAGGGCGTTGTCGGCGACATCGGGTCCAGACAGCCCCAGGCAGAGCACGAAGGGGATGCCGCCAAAGACGATCAGTTCGCCCCCCACGTAGCGGCTGGGGTTCAGGCCGATCATGAAGCGGTTGCAATGCACCTGGCTCGTGTTGTCCAGGATTCCGGTCAGGTGGATGTGTTCGTCGGTGACTGTCCGGCCGCGAGAGTGCTCGATCACCGTTCCAGGCTCCAAGTCCTCGAAGTAGCTGTCTGGACTCGACAGGTGGGCCAGGGCCTTGTAGTCGGTTCCGGCGCTGTGCGCGGGGATCCAAGGCTCACACGGCACGGGATCGGGATCCACCTGAAATCCCTCAACCTCCACCGATTCGTCGTCCTTGTAGACCTGGACTTTTCGCTGCCAGGTCATCACGACCGACTCGCTCTCGCTCCCCACTTCCTTTCGGGCGGTGGATTGGACATGAACGATGCCGAGGTTGGGTCGGCTCGAGGAGGGCCGGACGCCGAGGACCTTGGTTTCGACCTCGAGGGTGTCGCCCACATAGACGGGCGTCCCAAACCGCATGTCGATGTACTCGAGATTTGCCCGGGCGTTCTCCGAGATGTCTTCGACGGTCTGGCTGAAGGCGACGAGCATCACCAGACCCGGGGGACACACCAGCCCCGCGTACCCGTATGCCTCGGCGTAGCGTGCGTTCTTGCACAGGGGGTTGGTCGCCATGGAGAAGTCGGTAAATGTGGTGAAGAGTCCCTCGGTAATTGTCTTTCCGCCCTTGTGGCGAAAAACCTGACCCGGGCGGAAATCCTCCAGGAAATTCCCGGTTTTCTTTCGGATGATGCGGGGCTCATCGGTCACGAGGGCGCTCCTTGGGCGAGGGGTGAATGCATCGCGAAGGGGCGCCGAGTCTAGTGAGGTGGTTCCTCGGTGCAACAGCGGCTCCTCCCGCCACGCCCAAAGGCCGCGCTCAGCGGTTGTGCGGGACCGATCCGACGGGCTCGGACCCGGAAGAGGGCTCCGGCGGCCCGGATCGATACATTCTCTCGCCCGTCAAACCTCCAGGGCGCGGCTTCGGGTCCGTTGGCATCCGGGCGCGATTGCGCGAGAATGCGTTCCCCCAACGACCCGGCCGATTGAAATTCAACGGTGTGGGCGATGGGGATCGACCTATTTTCATGCGCTGGGGAGTCGGGACGTGATCATTGGTGTGCCGAAGGAAATTGCTCAGGGCGAGCGAAGAGTGGCCCTGGTTCCCGATTCTGTGAAGCAGCTCGTGGGCCTCGGGCCCGAGGTCGTGGTGGAAACGGGTGCGGGGTCCGCCGCGGGATTCGAAGACGACGCCTACACGGCGGCGGGCGCCCGGATCGTTCAAGACGCCGGCGAAGCGCTGGGGGCGGATCTCGTCCTGAAAGTGCAGATGCCGAGGGAAACCACCGGCGGTCACGAGGCGGATCGCCTTGCCGAGGGCGCCGCGCTGATCTGCTTTCTCAAGCCCCTGGATCAGACCGAGATCACCCAGCGCCTGGTGGATCGGAAAGTCACCGCCTTTTCGGTGGAGTTGATGCCGCGGATTACCCGGGCGCAATCCATGGATGCGCTGTCCAGCCAGAGCACCATTGCCGGTTACAAGGCGGTGTTGATGGGGGCCAACGTCCTGCCGCGTATTTTTCCCATGCTGGTGACCGCGGCCGGGACGCTCCAGCCCGCTCGGGTTCTGGTAGTGGGTGTGGGCGTCGCCGGGCTTCAGGCCCTGGGCACCGCCAAGCGATTGGGCGCGGTCACGTACGGCTACGACACCCGGGCCGTGGTGCGCGAGCAGGTGGAGAGTCTCGGTGCGCGATTCGTGGAACTCGACCTCGATACGGGCGATTCCGAAGATTCCGGCGGGTACGCAAAGGCCCAGACCGAAGAATTCTACCAGCGCCAGCGGGCGGAACTCGGCAAGCACGTGGCCGCCTCCGATCTGGTCATTACAACCGCCCTGGTTCCCGGCCAGCAAGCGCCCCTGCTGATCGAAGCGGATGCCGTACGGAACATGCGGCCGGGTTCGGTAATCGTCGATCTGGCTGCAGAGAAAGGCGGGAACTGCGAACTCAGCCGGCCGGATGAGAACGTCGTGGATTCCGGCGTGACCATCATTGGGCATACGAACCTGCCCGCCGAAGTTCCCGCTCACGCGAGTCAAATGTACGGCAAGAACCTGGTCACCTTACTGGATCATCTCTTGGAGGAAGGCCGCTTGTCGCTGGATTTCGGCGATGAAATCACCGCGGGCAGTCTGGTCACCCACGCGGGAAAACTCGTCAACGAGCGGCTTGGGGGCAGCATGCCCAAGCCCGAGCCGGTGGCCGAAACGACCGAAGCCGAAGGAGAGGAAGTTTAAATGCTCGAGGCACCGACCATTGCGGCCCTGACGATCCTTGTGCTCGCGCTGTTCGTGGGCGTCGAGGTGATCTCAAAGGTCCCGCCGCTTCTCCATACTCCGCTGATGTCGGGTTCCAACGCCATTTCGGGCATCACCGTAGTGGGCGCGATCCTGCTGGCGGGGAGCGAGAACAATCCACTGGCCACGTGGCTGGGTTTTGCCGCTGTGGTCTTTGCCACGGTGAACGTGGTGGGCGGATTCCTGGTCACCAACCGAATGCTGGCCATGTTCAAGAAGAACCCGAAGAGCGAAAAATGAACACGACACTGATTCAATTCGCCTACCTGGTCGCCTCGGTGCTCTTTATCCTGGGCTTGCGCAATCTTTCTTCGCCGCGGACCGCGAGCCTGGGCAACCAGATGGCGGCAGTCGGCATGCTCATTGCCATCGTGGCGACGCTTTTGGTCCAGGGGGTCGTCGACTACCCGATCGTGATCGCCGGCATCGTTGTGGGCAGCCTGATCGGCGTCGTGGCCGCGACGCGAATCCAGATGACCGATATGCCTCAAATGGTGGCGCTGCTCAACGGGTTCGGCGGCGCGGCTTCGGTGCTGGTGGCGGGTGCAGAGGTGTCGAGTCGAATTTCGGCCAACGATATTCCGCAGGGCATCGTCCCCGGGGCCCTTGTGGCCTCGGTCTTGATCGGTGGCGTTACCCTGACGGGTAGCCTGATCGCGTTCGCCAAACTCCAGGAGTTGATGCGAGGGGCGCCGATCCAGTATCCGGCCCAGCAGTACATTAATGCGCTGATCGCGCTCGCAACCTTGGGCGCTTGCGTCTTGCTGGGAATGGAGCCCCTGGATCTTGAACTCTTTGCCGTGCTCGCGGGGCTGGCTCTGCTGCTGGGTGTTCTTCTGGTGATCCCCATCGGCGGTGCCGACATGCCGGTAGTCATCGCCTTGTTGAACTCCTACTCGGGGCTCGCCGCTTGTGCGACGGGCTTCGTCCTGGACAACAGCGCGCTGGTGATCAGTGGTTCCCTGGTGGGCGCCTCGGGTCTGATTTTGACCAATATCATGTGCAATGCGATGAACCGATCCCTCGGCAATGTTCTGTTCGGGGCATTTGGGGCTCGTGTTGAGGGCGCCTCAGTAGCCGCCGATGGCGTGGATCAGGGGCCGGTCACGGCCTATACCCCAATGGATGCAGCGGTGATTTTTTCCAATGCTCGCTCGGTGATCGTGGTGCCGGGGTACGGAATGGCAGTGGCCCAGGCCCAGCACGCTGTGCGCGAGCTCAGCGACACCTTGGCTGGAAATGGCATCGAGGTGAATTTCGCGATTCACCCCGTCGCCGGACGTATGCCAGGCCATATGAACGTCCTGCTCGCCGAAGCGGATGTTCCCTACGAGCGCCTGGTGGAGATGGATGAGATCAATCCCCAGTTCCCCGAGACCGATGTGGCGTTGGTGCTGGGCGCTAACGATGTGGTGAATCCCGCCGCCCGCGAAGACGAGACCAGCCCGATCTATGGCATGCCGATTCTTGAAGTGGACCGCGCCCGGCATGTCTTCGTCATCAAGCGAAGCATGAACCCGGGGTTTGCCGGGATCCAGAACCCGCTCTTCTTCAAAGAGAATACGATGATGATCTTCGGCGATGCGAAGAAGGTGGTGATCGAATTGAACGACGCGGTGAAGAATTACTAGCGCCGCGCGGTTTCGAGTGCGGGAGCGTTAGCCCAGGTTCATCGATTGCGAGATGACTGCGAACCCGCTTGTGGCTTCGAGTCGTTTTCCGACGACAGCCTGGTAGTCGGGCGATGAGTACCACGCCCTGGCGGCGGCGACGTCCTCGAACTTGAGGATTGCGGTCTGGAGACCCGGCGGAGTGCCCTCGACGACTTCGGCGGCGACATCGAGCGCCACCAATTCTCCACCTGCCGCGGAAATCGTCGGACCCGCGCCCTGCTGGTATTCGGCGTAGAGTTCGGGGTCGTTGACAACGTATTGTGCGATGAAATATGCGGCCATGGCCAAGGCTTAGCACGCATCCCGCCGCGCGCCGACTCGATGGTGCGAGTCAAACGGACGCCGGGTGATCAGACGGGGCGGTCGCCCACGATGGTGACGCGCTCGACCCGGCGCTCTTGGGGGTGGAAGTCGAACGCGGCGTAGTGCTGCACTGCGCGGTTGTCCCAGAACGCCACCGAGTTGACCCGCCAGCGGAAGCGCACTTGGTACTCGGGAACGGTGGTCTGGGCGTAGAGGTGGGCGAGGAGTCGCCGGCTCTCCACTTCATCCATGCCGTCGATATGCGAGACGAAGGAGGAGTTGACGTAGAGGCCCTTCAGGCCGGATTCGGGATGGGTGCGCACCACGGGGTGCCGAGCCGGGGGATATTGTGCCTTCATCTCGGCCCGTTTTTCGTCGGACAGCTTCTTGCCGAAGACACGATCGAAGCGGTGGATGGCGTAGAGGCCATCGATTTTCTCGCGCGTCGTCTCATCGAGTCCTCGGTAGGCGGCGTTCATATCGCAGAAGAGCGTGTCTCCACTGACCGGGGGCACGATTTTTGCGCGCAGGATCGATCCCAGCGAAGGTTCTTGGCGCCAGGTGACGTCGCTGTGCCACTGGTTCTGCCCCCCCCTGGATTTGGCGCTGTGGTGGATCACCAGAACTTCGGGGTGCTCCTCGACACCGTCCGCGAAGGGGTGGATTTCCAACTCGCCGAAGAGGCGGCCGAAGGCCACGTGATCCTCGATCGTGACGTTCTGATCGCGAAAGAAGACCACCTTCCAGTTCACTAGGGCCTGATGGATTTCGGCCAACTGCTTGGGCGAAACATTCCCGTCCATCCGAAAACCACGGATCTCGGCGCCCACGGTGGGGGACAGGGGCTCGACCTGAATCGTTTCGAATTCGGTTTGCAGGGTCGTCTGGGCCAGGGTCATGAGACCTCCGATGGGTTGATGGGGCCGCGGGGTTTGGACAAGGATGAACGCGGAGCCGATTCGGTGTGGGGACCAATGCGATCGGTTTCGGGCGCCGAGGCAGCGGGGCTTGGCGCCTGGCCGAGATCGTGTCGCAGCATGACAAGGGCGAGCGTTCGGCCGCGGGTGGTGAACGCGCTGGCGCTGGCTTGGGCGCGAATCTCTTCGCCGGTGACGGCCTTGAGCTGGGCGTCGAAGGCAATGCTCTCGTTGCTCTCGGCGACGGCATCGAGCTGGCTCCACCAGCCCGCCTGGTGTGCCGGAGGCACGAAGCCCATCAGATCGAGACCAAACAGGGAGTCCCGGTCGACCCCGAGCAGGGCCCCGGCGGCGGGGTTGGCGTCGACCACGGTCGAGGTCGCTACGTCGACGGCGAGAAAGCCGTCGGCCACGCGATCGATGGCGCTCGCGACGGCGCGGCGGGGAGCGCTGACCCGCGCCCGTTTGCGTCGCCCCGAAGAGGAGGTGCGGAGGGCGAGCCGAAATTGGGCGATCAAGGGTTTGAGCGCTTCGTCGAGGGCGGGGCCCTCGGGGCCCGCGAGCTCCGAAGCCGCCTCTCTCCAGGCGCCGAGCAGGGACATGACCCGGCGTTCATCCGGGCGCAGGCCGTCGAGGGCCGGGGGCGGGGCCTCGCCGCGCATCACCGCGGTGGACGCGAATGTGCGAAAACGGCGGAGGGTCTCGGCTTCGGGCCCCGAGGCGCGCGGCGCCGCCGGTCCGAGCCGAAGGGCAAGGCGCGATTCGATTTCGCTGCGGTGACCCAGTAGCCAGCGGGCGAGTGCCGGATTCGGTTCCATGGCCGGGAGTGTAGCCCTCCGGGCCGCTGGCGAAATTCCCATCGGGACAGCAGCATTTGGGTCCTTGGGACTCCAATCGCGGCGACGACGCCGAAGCGGTACGCTGGTCCGTCGGTTTGTGACTGCGCTGAGCGGCGCCGGGGAGCCCAAGAGGGGGGTCGACCGCTGAAGAGGGCGAAGAGTATGAAGGCGAGGTCTGCCGGAGAAAAACACGATTCCGCACGGAGCGGGAATCGCGCGAGTTCTCCGGAAGCAGATTGGCGGCTTTTCGATCTGTACGCGCCCAGCGACGAGCACGCGCTCCTCGCCGAAACCCTTCGTACCTTTGTCGAGCGCGAAGTCGAACCCCAGGCCGCGCTTCACGACCGCGAAGAGCGTTTCAATCGCCCTCTCTTCCGCCAGGCCGGGGAGCTGGGCCTGTTGGGGGTGACGCTTCCCGAACGTTTTGGCGGGGCCGAGCTGGACGCAGTGGCGGCGGTCCAAGTGCTCGAGGCCCTTTCTTCCTCGGATCCCGGCTTTGGCCTCGCGCTCCTCGCCCATTCTTTTCTGTTCGCCCACAACTTGTGGGTCAACGGCAGCGAAGCGCAGTGCGCGCGCTTCCTGCCCGCTGTGGTCCGGGGAGACCATGTCGCAGGCATGTGTATGACCGAGCCCGCTGTCGGGACCGACGTGCTTGCCATGCAGACCCGGGCCCGCCCGGCCGGCGAGGGCTGGATCCTGGACGGGGTCAAGACGTTTATCACCAATGGTGGTGTGGACGCCGAAACCCTGGGCGATGTCTTTATCGTGTACGCGGCTACGGGTGAGCGTTCCCTCAGCGCTTTTCTGGTGGAGAAGGGCATGGAGGGCTTCCGGCTCGGCCAGAAGTGGGTGGACAAACTCGGAATGCGCGCCTCCTTCACCGCCGAACTCGTCTTTGACGGGGTGCAGGTGCCCGCGGAGAACCTGATGGGCGAGGTCGGCCAGGGAACGCGACACATGATGCGAAATCTCGAAATCGAACGACTCACCCTGGCCGCCCAGGGGCTGGGGATCGCTCAGCGCTCGCTGCAGGTGATGGTCGCTTACGCGAACGAGCGCAAGAGTTTTGGCCGCCCGCTTCGCGACCTGGGGCAGATCCAGCGCTATATCGCCGAAACCTTCGCCGAGTATCGAGCGGCCCGAGCCTACGTGTACGATACGGCGCGGCGGCTCTCCTTCACCGGAACGGGCCAGCGTGTGGACGCCGACGCCACCAAACTCTTCGGCGCCCAGGTGGCCAAGCGAGCGGCGGATGCCGCAATGCAGGTTCTCGGGGGTGCGGGCTATATGGGGGAGAATGTGGTGGAGCGCCTTTGGCGCGATGCCAAGCTTCTCGAAATCGGCGGCGGAACACTCGAGGCGCACCACAAGAACATCACGAAGGATCTTTCTCGCAATCCCGCGCTGATCGCCTGAGGGCGCCGCCAGGGGCCGATGGCCAACTCTTCCTCACATTCGAAGTTCGAAGCCTCTGAGCCGGGGCAGGCGTCCGGTCCTCGGACAGGAAGTTCGGAGCCCGATTCGGCCAAAGCCGCGCCCCTGGATCTCGGCGCCATGGGGGCGAAGTTGGTGGAGTTTGTCGCCGAGCAGGAGGGTCTGGCTCGGGATTGCATCCGGGTGGATGGCCTGGCACGGCTGGCGGGCGGATCTTCGCGGCTTCTCTGGTCGGTGGATATCGAGATTTCCGACGCGTCGAGGTCCCGTAAATTGGAACTCGTTCTGCGCCAGGACCCCCCCGGCCGCATCGCCCAGGGGCGGATGGGGTTCGAGTTCGCGCTCCTCCAGGCCGCCAGCCGAGCCGGGGTGCCGGTGCCTCGGGTTTACTGGTGCGATTCGACCTCTCAGCATTTGGGCGCGCCTTTTTTTGCCATGGACCGGCTGGCGGGGGAGACGATTCCCCGCCGGCTTTTGCGCGACGCCCGCTACGCACCCGCTCGGGCGGGGCTATGCGATGCGTTGGCGGCTGCCTTGGCGCGGATTCATACGATCGAAACCTCGGGAGCGGCCCTTGCCCCGGGCCTGGAACCGCGGCCCCAACCCGGAGAAGCCGCCCAGAGCGAGATCGACCGAACCGCGGAGGGCTACCGAACGCTGGCCGTCGAGCCCCATCCCGTACTCGATCTCGCCGAGCGCTGGCTTAGGGCGAATGCTCCCCGAAGCGATGCTCTGTGCCTGGTGCACGGCGATTACCGAGTGGGCAATTTCATGTTTGATGAGTCGGGTCTGGTCGCGGTGCTCGACTGGGAACTGGCCCATCTCGGGGACCCCGCGGAGGACCTCGCGTGGCTTTGCGTTCGCGCCTGGCGCTTTGGCAACGACCACCTGCCGGCGGGTGGATTGGGGAGCCGGGAAGCGTTGGTGGCCGCCTATCGGGCGGCGGGGGGCGCGCCCGTCGACCCCGAGGCCCTGCGTTTTTGGGAGGTTCTCGGAAACTTCAAACTCGCGCTGGTCTTTATCAACCAAGCGCGTGCCTATCTCGACGGAGCGCACGCCACCGTGGAACTGGCCTCCCTGGGACGCCGAATCGCCGAACCCGAGGCCGAATTGCTGGCGCTCATCGAGGAGGCGGGATGAACGATCGACCCGACCGAGGCGAATTGCTCGAAGCCGTGCGCCGCTTCCTGGCCGACGAAGCGGTGCCCGCCCTGGGTGGGCACCTGGGTTATCAGGCTCGGGTGGCCGCCAATGTGCTCGCCATCGTGGCTCGCGAGATCGAATTTGAGGCGGTGGATCTCGACTCTGAATGGCGGGGGCTGGCGGCGCTTTTTGACCTTCACGGCGAGCCCCCGACGGATGCCGCGGAAGTGCGTTCGGAGATCCAGGCGTGGAACGACGCGCTGGGTGAGCGAATTCGAGCCGGCGACGCGGACGCTGGCCCGTGGCGCCGAGCGGTTCTGGACCACCTGGGGCAGACGGTGAACGACAAGTTGAGAGTGGCCAAGGGCTCGTCCCGCTAGCCGGCCTCGCCTGTCCCGGGGCGGGGAGAGGTGTCGCACTTTCGCCCGGGGCCGAGGTGCGGTACTTACGCGCCCCGAACAACGGATCTCGCCGGGGACGGATTCTGGCGGATGGAGGCAGGGTGGCGGGCGAAGTCGAAGGGCGAGGATCCATTGCGCGCGAGGTCGCTCGCCGGCGAACGTTCGCGATCATCTCGCATCCGGACGCCGGAAAGACGACCCTGACCGAAAAGTTGCTCCTCTATGGGGGCGCATTGCGCGAAGCGGGAGCCGTTCGCGGTCAGCGCGCCGCGCGCCACGCGACCAGCGATTGGCTCGAACTCGAGCAGCAGCGCGGCATCTCGGTGAGCAGTTCGGCGCTCTACTTCGAATATCAGGGGCTTCGGGTCAACATTCTGGACACCCCGGGTCACCAGGATTTCAGCGAGGACACCTATCGAACCCTGATGGCCGCCGACTCTGCCGTGATGCTGATGGATGCCGCCAAGGGGGTGGAGGAGCAGACCCGGAAGCTGTTCCAGGTTTGTCGGCTGCGACGCATCCCGATTTTTACGTTCGTGAACAAAATGGATCGGTTCGGACGCGACGGACTCGACCTGATGAGTGAAATCGAGGAAATCCTTGGCATCGATGCCGTGCCGGTGGACTGGCCCATCGGCTCGGGGCCCGAGTTTCGGGGAGTCTACGACCGCATGCGCGCGCAGCTCCTGCTCTACTCCGGGGGAGAACACGGCACCACCCGGGTGGACCAGGAGGTCGTTGAGGGTGGGCTGGGCGATCCACGCGTGCGCGAGGCTCTGGGCCGGGACTACGACGATCTGGTCGAGCACGTCGATCTCATCGAGGGGGCGGGGGCGCAGCTTGATCTGGACGCTGTGCGCGCCGGTGAACAGACGCCGATGTTTTTCGGTAGCGCTCTCACCAACTACGCGGTGGAACCCTTTCTCGAGCGTTTTCTCGGGATGGCTCCCCCGCCCGGGGCGCGTCGTTCGGATCGGGGTCCCATCGATCCGGTCGAGCATCCGTTTTCGGGCTTTGTGTTCAAGATCCAGGCGAATATGGACCGCGACCATCGGGACCGAGTGGCTTTTTTGCGGGTCTGCTCGGGGCGCTTTACCAAAGGGGCCACCACCCAGCACGTACGCACGGGCAAATCTTTGCGCTTGGCCAACTCGACCCTCATTATGGGGAGCGATCGTCACGAGGTCGAATCCGCCTACCCAGGCGATGTGGTCGGGCTCTTCGATCCGGGTGTCTTCCGCATCGGGGATACTGTGAGCGACGAGGGCGGGTTTGCGTACGCGGGGATCCCGAGCTTCTCCCCCGAGGCGTTCATGCGGGTGGAAGTCGCCGCGACCCTGAAACGAAAATCTCTGGAGAAGGGCATCGCCCAACTCGTCCAAGAAGGTGCTGTGCAACTCTTCGAGGCGCACGACGCCGTAGTGGTGACGCTCATTCTCGGTGCGATGGGCCCCCTGCAATTCGAGGTCATGCGCCATCGGCTGAAGGGCGAGTACCGGGTGGATCTCGAGTTGACGAGTCTGCCCTTTAAACTTGCCCGCTGGCCCCAGGGTGACTTCGACCCCGATCTCTTTCGCCACGCCGAGCGCATCAAGGTCGTTCGCGACGCTGAGGGGCGGTTTGCGATCCTGGCCCACAATGATTGGGACGTGCAGCGCGCCCTCGAGCGGCACGAGGGCCTTGTTCTGTCCGAGACCGCAGACCCCGCGCTCTTCGAAAGCGCCCGCTGACGCCTCGGCTTCAAGCGATCGCCGAGCACACTGGGGTCGATACGCGGGGCAATCCCGGCGACGGTTTCGGACTCCATCCCCGTCGCGTGGGAGGTCGCGTGGGAGGGACTCGGACACGCTTTGTTCTGCGAAGAAGACGCGCTGCGGGTGGCAAAGCTGCGATTCTCTTTCGCGGACGCGACTGACTTCGATTGCGCCACCTTCGGCCTACGTGAAAACCGACGCAGTTGAAGGTGCTCTTTTCGGCCGATATCACGCGTAGGTGTTAAGCTGTTGAGCGGCGGGGTGTACGGAGGGAATACCCGTACCACTGGACACATAGGCTCGGCGTGCAGGTCGAACCTGAATAAAAACGGACAGTCGAGCGATGCGCAGGCGAGAAACTGAGGACGGGAGTTGATGCGCAGAAAGATTGTGCGGGGGGCGGCCGCATTGGCTGGGTTGCTTCTCGTGTTGGCGATTTGGAGGGGGGAGCCGCAATCCCCCGATTCGGTCACCGAGGCGTTTCAGATCGCCGATGTGAGCTCGGAGCGCCTGACCACCCTGGGCAGTGTCGTCGGCTACGCGGGGCAGGGAGACAGTCACGCCTGGCTTGGCATTCCCTTTGCGGCGCCGCCGACGGGTGAACTGCGTTGGCGGCCGCCCCAACGCCCCGAACCCTGGACGGATACCCGGGATGCTTTGGCCTATGGCGCCCCGTGCGTCCAGCTTGCGAGCCCATTTGGAGGTGTTTCGGACCGCGACCCGGGCACCCTCGTCGGCGACGAGGACTGTCTCTTTCTGAATATCTGGACCCCACGCTTCGATCCGGCCGATGTGCCCCACGGTGACGATTTGATGCCCGTGATGGTTTGGATTCACGGAGGCGGAAATACTACCGGGTATGCGGGTTCGTTCTATGAGGGCTCGCTGCTGGCTGTTCGTCACGGGCTGGTGGTTGTGAGCGTGAACTATCGACTGGGTCCCATGGGTTGGCTCGCCCATCCGGCGCTCCTGGAAGGGGGCGAGCCGGGGGATCCCGCGAGCGGAAATTTTGGGACCCTCGACCTGATCGCGGCGCTGGCTTGGCTTCGCGAGAACGTCGAGTTCTTCGGGGGCGACCCCGGGAATGTGACGATCTTCGGTGAGTCCGCAGGGGGCAAAAATATCATCAGCCTGATGACATCTCCCCTGGCTCACGACCTCTTTCACCGGGCCATCGTCCAGAGCGGTTCGACGGCCTCGGTGTCCCTGGAGTCGGCGGTGAACTACACCGACGAAGAACCGCCGGGCGTTGCATTCAGCGCGAAGGAATTGGTCCTGCGGCTCCTGATCCGGGACGGATCGGCTTCGGACAGGGACAGCGCGCGGTTCTTTGCCGAGGGGCTCGCTTCGCCCGAGATTGCCAGCTTCCTCCGGAGCAAATCGGCGGAAGAGATTGTTTCCGGCTATCTCGAGGAGCCAGAGGCGAAACGGATCGATCCTCCCCGAGTGATTCGGGACGGTGTGGTTCTGCCTCGGACCGGGGCTCTCGATCTCTTTGCCCGGCGGGGGAGCTTTAACTCGGTTCCCATCATCCTGGGAAGCAATCGCGATGAGAGCAAACTCTTCCTCTCTCAGGATCCCGCCTATGTCAGCATGCGCATGGGGGTGCTCGCCCGTATGCGGGATGAGGATCGCTACCAACTGGTTTCCCGGTTGCACAGCGACCTTTGGAAGGTTCGGGGGGTGGATGAGCCCGCTGCCGCACTCACCCGAAGCCAGGGCACTCGGGTTTTCGGGTATCGGTTCGATTGGGACGAAGAGCCCGAACGATTCGGCACAGATCTGGGGATACTCATTGGGGCTGCCCATGGCTTGGAGATCCCGTTCGTCTTTGGCCACTTTCGATTCGGCGACGAGGACACAGCGGAACTGGTCTTCTCCGAAGCCGATGAACCCGGTCGCCGCTTTATCTCGGACGCGATGATGTCCTATTGGGCACAGTTCGCCTACGCGGGTACGCCGGGTCGGGGACGCGATGGGCTATTGCCCGATTGGTTGTCATGGGGGACAGAGGGCGGGCGATTCCTTGTTTTCGATACGCCAGCCGATGGTGGCATTCGTTTGTCATCGGAGACTCTGAGTTCTGAGAGATTGATTGCTCGGTTGGCTGGCGATTCGGAACTTGCTCAGCCCGAGAAATGCCAGCTCTTCCGCGATCTCTTCGAGGGATCGGCGGATTGGAACGAATTGGCCTACCGCGGCCTCGGGGCAGGGGGGTGCCGGTCCGAATCGCTGAGCGTCGGCGGTTTCGAGTAGGCGGGTTCCGGCGCATGCCCGGCGATATCGATTGGCCCTCTGCTAGGCTGACCCCCTCGGAGACGCGGTGGCATTGGGGGGGGGAATGGGCGAAGCGGAGATTCTGGATCGATTGTTTGCCGTCATCGATACCCGGCGCCGCGAGCGTCCCCAGAATAGCTACGTGGTGGAACTCCTCGACGGCGGCCTGGAGGCGATTGCCGCCAAGGTGCGGGAGGAGGCCGAAGAAGCCATCGAAGCCGCTGCCACGGGCGATCGCGAACAGACCGCCCGAGAAATAGCGGACCTGCTCTTCCACACGTGGGTTCTGCTCGCTTCCAGCGGCCTGAAGCCCTCAGAGGTCTACGCAGTTCTCGAACAACGATTTGGTCGCAGCGGCTTGGAAGAAAAGGCCGCCCGGGGTGCTTCGGATGTCGGGTGATCCGGTTGAGCCCGGCTTGGTAATCGCCGCACCCTCCAAGGGACGGCTGCGGGAGGGCGCCCTCGCTGTCCTCGAGCGGGCCGGTCTCGAGTTTAGGGTCTCGGGTCGTCGGCTTTTCTCCGACTGCCCCGAGAGCGGGGCGCGCATCCTTTTCTGCAACGTGGCGGACATCCCCGTTCTTGTTGCCGAGGGGGTGGTGGATCTCGGAATCACGGGCAGTGATCAGGTCGAGGAAAAAGGTTCTGCCGTGGAGATCCATCGTCGCCTCGGATTTGGTCGCTGCCGATTGTCGGTTGCGGTTCACAAAGACGCGCCCTATCGCGTGGCGGGTGACTTGAGTGGCCGGGTTGTGGGCGCAAAATTTGTCGAACTGGCTCGTGCCTATTTCGAACGCAATGGTGTGGAGGACGTTCATGTTCTCGAAATCCAAGGCGCCGTTGAGGGCATGGTGCTGCTCGGGCTTGTGGATGCCATTGTGGAAATAGTTGAGACCGGCAGCAGTCTGGTGGAAAACGATCTTGTGGAAATCGACCAGGTGCTTTCGGCCGAAGCCGTGCTGATCGGCCACTCTGCGCCGCGCGATCCCGAGGCCTGTCAGCGGCTCATTCGACGGATCGATGGGGTCCTGGCCGCCGACCGCTACTCGCTCGTCGAATACAACTGCCCGGCGGACCGCATCGATGAGGCCCGGGGGATTTCACCGGGCTTCTCATCGCCGACGGTCCAGCCTCTTCACGATTCTGGCTGGCTGAGCGTCAAGGTGATGGTGGAAAAGAGTGAGGTTCAACGGGTGGCGGATGCATTGGAATCACTGGGCTGCGTGGCAATTCTGGAGACCGAATTACGGCACGCCCGGCTCTAGCATGGGCTGCCGGGCGCCATGCGCGTCTGGGGAAATCGCACTAGATTTTCGCCGCGCACCCATTCCGAGTGCGGGCGACCCTGTCGCGCCCCCAATACCCCGGAGAGGATCAACCATGAAGAGTCCGAACGCCCGACCCCAAACGAACCGCCAGCAGCGAGGCCGCCTATTTCGGAGAGTTCCCTTGCCCGTATTCTCGGGCGGCTTGGCGGTGGCCTTGTTCTTGGGTTTCGTCACGGGGGCTCAGCCAGCGGTGGCCGATCCCGCAGGCGAAGCGGGCGCCGCGAAAAAATCCCAATCGGCGCTGATCGAAGAGAGATTGTCCGAAATGCCCTCGGGCGAAGAGGGGGTCAATCGGATCGTGGCCGAATTGGATACGCGTCTCGCGCTGTCCAGTGAACAGAAAAAAGATGTGCGTGAAGTTGTGGTTGGGGGAGTCGCAGGCCTGGAGAAACTTCGTGAACGGTACGAGTCTGGGGAGTTGACCGTCATGGCATTTGGCGTTCAGGTGCAAATGCAACTGCAAAAGCTCGCCGTGCTGATCGAACCGCTCCTCGACCCCGAGCAGGAAGCCGAGTACAAGGTCATGCGCCAAGAGCAGCGGCGCGAGATGATGCGCGCGATGCAGCAGCAGCGAAAGGGTTCGCCCTAGGGTGAGTCATCGCGCCGGCGCCGTGCCCCGCTGAAGCTGTCCCGCCCGATTGTGCTTGGGCCGGCCCTCGGGCTGGGCTCCACCCGGCGTCCCCTGAATCGGGGAAGGCCTGCTCGGCCATCCCTCCCTCACGGATCTTCCTAGACGAAGAGGGGGTTGGGGGTGACTTTGTGCAGGCTCTTACGCACCTGGGCCGTCCGAGGATATTTCGTTCTCGCTTCAGGACGAAAAAAAAAGCATGATGGTAGAGAACGTGCCGCCCCAGGACTGGGGCCAGGCGAGAAAGTTGGCTCTGGCGAGCGCGGCTGATCGATCGAGTTGAGAGGAGCCATCCGGGAAGCAATCCCTAAGTATAGAATTAGACCCTTATACGATTGCGAGAATTTACTCGCCCGAGTCGAGAAGGAGAACTGCACTATGCAGAATGTCCAAGTCGAGCACACCCGAAATTTTGCAATTATTGGGCATTCGGGTGACGGCAAGACATCGCTCGGCGAAGCTATTTTGCACAGGGCTGGGGCGACCAAAACCTTGGGTCGCGTGGAAGACGGCACGTCGGTTCTCAACTACCTCCCGGAGGAAAGAGGGGGACACCATACGGCTTCGGTGACCTCGCACGTATATGGCTTTGAAAGCGACTGTTTTCATCTGACGATGGTCGACACTCCAGGAGATTCAAACTTCAGCGGCGACGGGGATGTGGCCCTCCAGGCGCTGGACGGAGCAATCCTCGTGCTGGATGCAGTGGAGGGCGCCAAGTCGGGCACCCAGCGAATGCTGACCGAAATCCGGGCCCTGGATCTTGCCGTGATCTGTTTCGTCAATGGACTGGACCGCGAGCGTGCGGACGTGAGTGGCGCCTTGGGTTCGCTGGAGTCCCTCGATGTGAAGCCCGTTCTGCTTACGCTGTCCATGGGAATTCAGTCATCCCTCTCGGGGGTCATCGACCTACTGCGCATGAAGGCGGTTTACTCCGACGGAAAGGAGGGCGAGATACCCGACGAATTTACGGACGAGGCTGAGGCTCAGCGGGAACAACTCGTGGAATCTGCTGCAGAGTGCGATGACACTTTGATCGAGCGTTACCTCGAAGACGGTGAACTCAGCGATGACGATGTTTTGAGGGGGCTGGCTGCAGGTGTCCAGAGCCGAGCCATTGTGCCCGTTCTCTGCGGTTCAGCGGCGACCGAGGTCGGTGTGGATTCGGTTCTCCGCGAGATCAAGGAGATGCTTCCTTCGCCAGAGGCCCGCGGAGGATGGGCGGCGACCGAAGTTTCCAGTGATAACGAGTCGCTCGCCGAGCCCTCCGCGGACGGACCATTTTCAGCCGTGGTCTTTAAGACGATTATCGACCGCTATGCGGGGACCCTCTCGGTTTTGCGGGTTGTCTCGGGCACGTTGAATCACGACACACCGATCCTCAATGCGAGCCGGGACACGAAGACTCGCGTTGGCAAGTTGATGCTCCTTAAAGGTGGAGAGCACCAGGAGATTTCGGTTGCCGGCCCCGGCGACATTGTGGCGGTGGCCAAGTTGAAAGAAGTTCATACCGGTGACGTATTGACCGCCGAAAAAAATGGGTTGCGGCTAACCGATCTGCGGTTGCCCGAGGGCGTTATCTCGTATGCAGTGGAGTCCGGCGATAGGGCCGACGAAGACAAAGTTTTTTCTTCACTGGCGCGCCTCGCAGAAGAAGACCCGGCACTACAGATCGGGCGCGAGCCCTCTACGGGAGAGTTCTTGTTGACCGGAATGGGTGAGCTCCATATCCGGACGACGGCAGCCAAGCTCAAACGTATGTTCAATGTGGAAGTTCGGCTCACAAAGCCGAAGGTTCCGTACAGGGAAACCGTGACCCATCGTGTCGAACACGTCGAAGGAAAATTGAAGAAGCAAACGGGTGGCGCCGGTATGTACGGGGTCTGCTACTTGAACCTTGAGCCGATGCCGCGCTCGAAGGGCTTTGAATTCGTCGACAAGATCGTGGGAGGGTCGATTCCACGTAACCTGATTCCGGCGGTGGAAAAAGGAGTTTTGGAGGCGTGCGACTCCGGGCCACTGGCGGGTTATCCGGTGGTGGATATTCGGGTCGAGTGCGTGGACGGAAAATTTCATGCGGTGGACTCGAACGAGATGGCCTTCAAGTTGGCGGGTTCATTTGGGCTCAAGGCCGCGCTGGAGCAAGCCAAGCCAGTTCTCCTTGAGCCTCATATGAGCGTGGAGGTGATCGTTCCCGATGAGAACGTCGGAGATGTAATGGGCGATATCTCCTCGCGGCGGGGCATCGTCCAGACTACCGAGGCTCGTGGGCATGCCGCGGTGGTGGTCGCTACGGTTCCCATGGCGGAAATGCTCGAATATGCGACGACGTTGACGAGAATCACCGGTGGTAAGGGCGAATTCCACATGCGCTTTTCCCATTACGACCAAGTGACCGGGAAGCTGGCGGAAAAGATTATCGAATCGGCCCAATCGGGGTCCTAGTCTTCGCTCGATCGGACTCCATTTTTGTCCAACTTCTCCTGAACTTCCTCCAGGGTGAGTCCTTTGGTTTCGGGCGCATACCGGAGTACGGCGACCGCGCCGAGAATGGGTCCGGCTGCCACGATGGCGATGGCGGCGGGGATGTCGTTGTGCAGAGGGATGAGGAGGGCGCCGATCACCATCGGGGTGATGACCTCCGTAATTCGACCCAAAAAGTTGGTCGTCCAGCCATAGCCAGTGGCTCGTATTTCGGTGGGAAAGAGTTCAGAAGCGTAGACATGGGTTGCTGTCATCGCTGCGCCGAAACAGAAAACAGTGGCGACCATCCAGATGTACTGACCGGAAATGGTTTGATGATGGTAGAGCCAGAAGATGGAGATCGCGGCGGCGACGTAAAACCCAGCACAGGTCCGCTTTCGCCCGATTATGTCGATTAGCCATCCGGCTACGAAATGTCCGGCGACTCCTCCCCCGTAGCCCCAAAAGACAATGTCGCCGACTTGGCTGGTGGTGAGGCCCAGATCCTCTCGGGCGAAGATGACCCAATACACAACCGAAGGCGCGGTTACGATATGGGCGCAATTCCAGAGCAGAGCGACGATGGCCGTACGCCCGCGGTATTGCGCCGTCCACGGCAGGCGCGCGTTCTCCCAATGCCGGCGCAGGGCCGACTCGCCCTCGCGGAGGGGAGCCCGATTGCGGTCGCTGGCCTCGAAACGTCGGGTCTCGCGGACTGAGAAACGCAGGACTATGACGATGATGAGCGGGAGTGCCCCGAGAATATAGAGAGACCGCCAGCTCTCTGTGGCAGGGGACAAACCCAGGAAATCCTGGCCGAACATGACGAGTTGGGACCCCAGTTGGTGGAGCCATCCGCCGCTTTCGCCCTCGGGAATGAGAACGTAGGGCTGAATTTTTGCCATGACCATCACGCCCACCGTGGCGAGGCTGGTCAGGATTGCAATGGCTCGGCCGCGCAGGCGCGCTGGGTATTCCTCGCCGATCATGATGACCGCCAACGCGTACTCGGCGGTAAGGAAAATTCTCGCAAAGAACTGGGCGAGGATGAAGCCCTCCTTGCTGGTCACGAAGGCAGTCATTCCGTTGGCTGTCGCAAAGCCGACTATCGTGATCATCATCACGGTTCTGCGCCCAAAGCGATCCGCAGAAAGCAAGAAGAGGAAGGAAACCATCACCCCCATCCGGGTGAGGCCCGAGACCATTCCCCATTCCTCGCGGGTGATGCCGAGTGTGGCTCGGACATCGGGGGCCGCGAAGCTGAGCATTGCCGAGTCGAAACCGTCAAACAGAGTGGCTGTGGAAAGTAGAGCGAACAGTGAAGCCAGGTAGGGGGTGACTCGATCCGCTTCGAGACTCGATCGCGAGGTATCACTCATCGGGTCGATCCCAAATCCCTGGGTTGGAGGTTTGGATCGATGCCTGGCCCAGTTTCCAGCGCAATCCCCTGAGTGATCGTTTTCGGTACAGGTCCGGACGGTTAGCAGGGTTGACTCTCCGGGGATAGGGGGCGACCCATGGCCATCCAACGGCTAGAATCGCTTTCGGGGATGGAGGGCAGAGAATGGTCGACCCGGCAATTGGCTACTTGCGCGACTACGTCGCGATTCCATCGGTCAATCCCATGGGCCGAACCGACTTGCCTCCCGAGATTGTCGGCGAAGCGGCGTTCGCAGAGCATCTCCTCGAACAGTTGAGGGGTCTCTCCATTGATGCCACGCGGGTGGGCAGCGCTCAGCGACCGAGCGTAGTGGCTGAAGTCAATGCGGCGGCAGGTGGGGGCGATACGGTCCTGGTGGCGTCGCATCTCGATACGGTTCCCGTGGATGGGATGGAGATCTCGCCTTTCGATCCCGCGGTCGAGGGTGGACGGCTCTACGGGCGGGGCTCCTGCGACACCAAGGCAGGAATGGCCGCTCTTGTGGCCGCCCTGGAGCGGGTGCTCGAGCGTGGAGTGCTGCGACGGAACTTGATCCTTGTCGGCGAGGCCGACGAAGAACTGGGGAGCCAGGGCGTGCGGGATGTGCTGGCTGCGCTTGACAATCGACGCCCAGACTGGGTCCTCGCCACCGAGCCGACCGAGTTGCGGGTCGTGACCTGCCACAAAGGTGTGGTCCACATTCGCATGGAGGCCCGAGGTCGTGCTTGCCATGCGTCGAATCCCTCGGAGGGGAGCAACGCAATCGTTCTGCTTTCCCGAGCGGCGCTGGCGCTGGATTCGCTGGCGGCCAGTCTGTCCAACCGGCGGGATCCGGAGTTGGGGCCGGCGACGCTGTCGGTGGGGATTATGCGAGGCGGACACGCTCCCAATGTTGTGCCGGATCATGCCCACCTCGTGGCAGATCGTCGCCTGCTTCCCGGCGAGAGCCTGGCCGGTGTCCGCGCCGAATTCGAGCAGGCCCTGGCGGACGCAGGGATCTCCGAGAGCGTAGAGATCACCGCATGTAGCCTTGAAAAGCCCACCCTTTCGACCGCGCGGGATCACCCGGCCGTTCTTTGCTGTACCCGGGCCCTGGTCGCCACGGGTCAAAAGGGTGAACGATCCGGCGTGGCCTTCGGAACCGACGCTGGAGTTTTTGAGGGTGCGGGGCTGCCGGGTGTCGTCGTCGGCCCGGGTTCGATCCTCAGGGCCCATACGGCTCGGGAATACGTGGAGATCGATCAGGTGGAAGCCATGACGGCCTTCTTTGTCGAGTTGCTTTCGGGGAACTGAGCTCGCTTATTTTCAACCCGGGGCCTCAAGCCAAGCTCCCGATACGCCGATAATCCCCCCAGGACGCAGGCCCGGAAAAGGGCCTCTTGTGTCCCGGGGGCTCGCGATGAGACCGGTTTTTTTGGGCGGGAAGGCAGTTTTGATTCTGGCGGCTGCTTTGATGGCCTGCGGAGTCGCAAAGGGGCCCGGTGCCCCGGCGGATCGCGCTCATGCGCGAGGTCCGGGATTGCAGCCGGAGCGGCTGGCAATTGATTCGATGGCGTCTGGAACTTGGCCGATCGCCGCCGACGAATCGGCCTCGATGGCATCGGGTTGGCCAGGGGTTTCGGGCGGAGTCCGGGGTTCTTCCCCGGGTGCAGTCGGCCAGGCCTCCTACTGTGAGGGCAAATTTGGTCGGCAAGCGGTCGCACTGAATGGCTGTCAGCGGTACGCCCATGAGTCTTTTCGAAAACTGGAGTCGGCCTTCCGGCGCGCCAGAGCGGACTCCATGGCGATGGAATCGAAGCTCCTTGAGGGCTGCGTGCGCCGACACGACGGGCAACTCGGCGTGGACTGGATGCTGGTCGAGCACTGCTTCTCAAAAGGCAAGCGCTAGCCCCGCCGCTCGGGCTGGGGACGGGGGTAAAAAATGCTTTCGGGTCATGTGCATTCAGAGTTCATGCCGATGGCCCGGAGTCTCAGCCGATTGCTTCCCCGGAATGGGGAGGGAGGGGCGGCTCTCTGCATCTATCACCGCGGAGAGTGTGTGGTCGATATGTGGGCGGGTACGCGAGACTCCGAGGGGCGCCCTTGGAACGAAGACACAATCGCCCTTTCCTGGTCCACCACCAAAGGGGTCCTTTCGACCCTCCTCCACGTTCTTGTGGATCGTGGGCTGGCCCACTACGACGTTCCGGTTTCCCACTACTGGCCAGAGTTTGGCCAGGCCGAGAAGTCGAAGATCACGATTCGACAGGTGCTCTGCCACGAAGCGGGGCTCTATCGGATTCGCGATATGGTGGACGATGCGCGGGAAATGCTCGATTGGAATCGAATGGTCGGCGCGCTTGAGCGGGCGCGTCCGAGCCATGTTCCGGGCGAAAGCCACGGGTATCACGGGCTCACGTACGGTTGGCTCGTGGGCGAATTGATTCAGCGCATCTCGGGCGTGGAACTCTCACAACTGGTCCAAACCGAACTCGCCGAGCCACTTGGCCTGGACGGCCTGTACATCGGGCTTCCTCAGCACGCGCGCTCACGTTGCGCCGATGTCGTGGGTGCCGGCGGGGGCCGAGGTCTCCCGGGTCTGGGCCATGAGAGCCAACGAGAAGCGATCCTGAAGCCTTTTCGCCTTCGCAGGCGCGCCCAGGCGGCACGAGGTAACCCCGAGACGAGCGATTTGGACGAACTCGAGGCCGCATTCTTGCCCTCGGGATTTGAGTGTTTCGATTGGAACTCAGAGGTCATGCGTTCGGCGAAAATTCCGGCCCTCAGCGGCTTCTTTAGCGCGCGTTCGCTGGCGCGGCTCTACGCCGCTCTCGCTTGCGGGGGCCAACTCGACGGATTTCGGCTGCTCTCCGAGACGACCCTGGCCGAGGCGACACGGGTGCAGAGCCGACGCCTGGGCCGTGTGATTCCCAGGCCGATGGATTGGCGCCTCGGCTATCACCGGATCCCGGTTGTTCGTGCCCAGGCGCCGGACGCTTTCGGGCACTTCGGAATCGGCGGCTCGGGGGCCTGGGCGGATCCTGCGCGCGGGCTGGCGGTGGCGCTAATCCTCAATTCGGGGACGGGGACGCCCTTCGGAGATACTCGAATCGTTCGAGTGAGTTCGAACGCGGTGCAGGTCGCGGACGCCCGGCCAGAACTCGCTCGTCGGAGTTCCTCGGGTTGAACTCGGGTGCGCGAAACTGTTCCAGATGCGCCACTTGGCATCCTACAGTTGATCGAAATCCGACAGTCGCGGCCTGAAGAGGGAGTCTTAAGCCCCTCAGGCTCGTCTTATGCGAGAAAATCCAGCGGCACATAATTTGCAATATCTCTGTCCGAGAACCGAAATAGTGCGAAGAACCGAGCGCGGCGAACGGCGACTCGGAGCTGAATCAAACTCGGCCCCTCGGGGCTTTGGCATTCGAACCCGGTCTGGCAAGGGTCGTGGACCCGAGACAACGCGAGACAAGGAAAGAAAATCCTGGGATAACGAGAGTACGCGCGCTTCTTCACGAACGGGATCTGCGCGGTGGGAGGCAAATAGTCATCGTGCTTATTCAAGACGCGCTTATTCAAGACGTGCTTATTCAAGAAGAGTTTTACAGCGAGTCGGGGAGCTATAGTTACTTGCTCGGAATGAAAGGGGCCCGGGGGAAAATCCTGATCGACCCCTCCGAGGATTGCCTGGACGCCTACTCGGCGAGTCTGGGGAGAGTCGGTCGCGACCGGGTATTCACCCTAGAAACGGGATCCGTAACCGCTTCGTGCCAGGGTTCCCTCGCCATCGCCCGACGCTGGCGAACCCGGAGGGTGGTGCCTTGCGATCTCTTTCAGGGGTCGGATCTGATTGCAGTTGGCCACGGCGACACCGTGCGATTGGCCGGTATGACGGTAGAAGTCGTGGGCCGGGTGGGTCGGTTGAACGAGGCCGTTTCCTATCGGATCGGCAATCGTGTCTTCGTCGGAGACCGCCAGGCGCACCAGGAGCCGGAACTCTTGATGCTGCCGCCAGAGACCCAAGTCTATCGATCTCATTCCGATCGCGGCGAAAATCGCGATAATGTGATGAGCGCCCAGGGAGTTCTAGCAATCGATGTGGGGAATTGGAGCGATGCTGCCAGGCCGTCCGCTCAGGCATCCCCCGTGTCTGCCCATGCTTAGTACGGGCGAGCTAGATTTGAGGCGCGACAGCTCAAACAACGAGAAACAAACCAAACCCTTGGATCAAACAGAACTTGGATCAAACAGAAGAGGAAGTGGACCGATGAATCGGCTGACTCCAACCGAAAAAACCTTTGCTTCGCGAGCAAACTCTCAGTCGAGTCAACGCAAAGAAGCCGGTGCGGGAACTTGGAAGGTACTCATCGTCGACGACGATGAAATGGTTCGCCGAGTCTCTTCTCGAATGTTGGTAGAAAGCGAGATCCTCGTCGCTGGAAGCGGCGCCGAAGCCTGCGAAGTGTTGGAGGGACAGAGTGCCGAAGGTTTGGACTGTGTGCTGCTGGACATGAAAATGCCCGGGCTGAGTTTTGAGGAATCCTTCAAGGGCATCCGTAGGCTCCACCCGGATATGCCCGTTGTGGCGTGCAGTGGCAACAGCTCCGATTCGGTTGGGGAAGGCTTTGCAGAGGATCACAGGACCGGATTCCTGGGCAAGCCCTTCACGCGTCAGGAACTGAAGGATGCCATCGATCGCGCGATTCAAAGTTCCTCTGTTTGAGTCGGACCGGGATCCGCGAGATTTCGCGCACGGAGTCTGCTGGGCAGGCCCGGCTCTCACTCGGTGTGATTGGCCACACCGACCGCTCGCGGGTTTTCGCGATTTGACCGACTCTGTCGTTTTTCTTGCAATGCTTGGCTTCGCTTCGTAACGTCGCTGCTCGATCAGACTCCCCGAGGTGGGAGCGAGGAAGCAGACTCGATGAGTAGCGAAAAGCCCCAGGCAGTTCTTCGTGAGGACTATTGCCCGCCCGACTACTGGATCGACAGTGCTGATCTCAGTTTCGACCTCGGCGAAGAGGAAACTCAGGTTCGGGCTCGACTGGAGATTTTTCGTCGTGAAGATCTCATCGGCGATTCGCCGCCACTGATTCTGGTCGGTGAGGAACTCGAGTGTCTCGAGGTACGGCTGGATGGCGAGGTGCTGCCCGCTCACCGCTATCGGGTGGCCGACGACGAACTCAGAATCGATTCCCCCCCCGAACGTTTTCAACTCGAAACCCGGGTCCGAATCAAGCCCCACGAGAACACGGCGCTTTCGGGCCTGTACCGGACCAGCGGGAATTTCTGCACCCAATGCGAGGCCATGGGATTTCGCCGCATCACTTACTTTCTTGACCGCCCCGATGTCATGGCGCGTTTCAGTACGACCATTACTGCTGACAAGGCCAGCTGCCCCGTGATGCTCTCCAACGGGAATCGGGTTGAGGCAGAAGACCTGGGCGGGGGCCGCCACCGGGTGCGCTGGGAGGATCCCTTTCCTAAGCCCAGCTACCTCTTCGCTCTGGTGGCCGGGGATCTGCGGGCTCATCGGGGCTCATTCAAGACTTCCGGAGGCCGCGAGGTGGCCCTAGAAATCTGGGTCGAGCCGCAAAATATCGACAAGTGTGAGCACGCGCTGGCGTCGCTCCAGCGCGCCATGGCTTGGGACGAACGGGTTTTCGGCCTTGAATACGATCTTGATATCTACATGATCGTAGCCGTAAACGACTTCAACATGGGCGCGATGGAGAACAAGGGCCTCAACGTCTTCAACTCAAAGTATGTCCTGGCGCTACCCAGTACCGCGACCGACGCCGATTACGAGGGCATCGAGCGGGTGATCGGGCACGAGTACTTTCACAACTGGACGGGGAATCGCGTGACTTGTCGCGATTGGTTTCAGTTGACCCTCAAGGAGGGCCTCACTGTCTTCCGCGATCAGCAATTTGGCGCCGATATGTCATCGGCTGCGGTGACTCGGATCGAAGATGTGAAAATTCTCCGGGCGGCCCAATTTGCCGAAGACTCAGGACCCATGTCCCATCCCATCCGTCCCGATTCCTATATTTCGATGGACAATTTCTATACCTCCACGGTCTACAACAAGGGGGCCGAAGTGATCCGCATGTATCACACCCTGCTGGGAGCCGAGGGTTTCAGGCGGGGGATGGACCTCTACTTCGAGCGTCATGACGGCGCGGCGGTGACCTGCGACGACTTCCGCGATGCCATGGCGACGGCAGGCGAGCGAGATCTCTCGCAGTTCGGCCGTTGGTATAGCCAGGCGGGGACGCCCCTAGTCGAGGCCGAGGGCTCGTTTGACTCGGAGGCGGGATGCTATTCGCTCACCCTCAAGCAATCCTTCCCCGAGCCGGATCAATCGGCCACGCGTGAAATTCCCCGACAGGCGCTGCACATTCCCGTCGCCATGGGGCTGTTGAACTCGTCGGGGGAAGATTTGACTGTTCGGCTGGAAGGTGAATCGGCCCCCGGCGAAACCCAAACTCGAGTGCTCGAACTCACCCAGAGCCAGCAGACCTTCATCTTTACCGGACTCTCCCAGGCCCCGATCCCCTCGCTTCTTCGTGGATTCTCCGCCCCGGTGCGCTTCAAGATGGAGCGTTCTCGCGAGGAATTGGCCTTTCTGATGGGTCGGGATTCGGATTCGTTCAGTCGCTGGGACGCGGGCCAGCAATTGGCTCTGGATCTACTCCTCGATCTGGCCAAGACATCGGCCCGGGGCGAGGCCATGGCCTTGGACCCGCTCTACGCCGAAGCCTTCGGGCGAATTCTGGCCGACCCCAGCTTGGATGGTTCGCTCAAGGCGTTGGCCCTGACGCTTCCGTCGGAGAAGGTTCTGGGTCAGGAAATGGAAGTGGTCGACCCCGATGCACTCTTCGCGGCCCGGGAATTCATGCGTAAGGCCCTCGCGCAGACTCACTGCGACGCGCTGAGGGAGATCTACTCAAGGGGCGTAGAGAGGGCCATCGATGAGAACGAACAAGACGCGATCCACCAGCGAAGGCTGAAGAATTGCGCGCTCGCTTACTGGATGACGCTGGGCGGCGAAGACGCATTGGAGGCCGCGGCCACCCAACTGGAACGCGCCGAAAACATGACCGATACCGAAGCCGCTCTTGTCGTTCTCGCCGACACGGTTTCGGAGGCTCGAGATCGCGGCCTGAGCGACTGTTATGACCGATGGAGCGAGGACCCACTGCTGCTCGATAAATGGTTCGCCATTCAGGCAGGATCGCGCCGCCCGGATACTTTTGAACGAGTTCTTGAGCTTGCCGACCATCCCGCGTTCAGCTTGAAGAACCCGAATCGAATGCGCTCCTTGGTGGGAACCTTTTGTTCCGCCAACCCGGTCCATTTCAATCGGGCCGACGGTGCGGGTTACCGATTTCTGGCCGACATGGTGATCCAATTGGACTCGATGAACCCTCAGGCAGCCGCCCGGATGGTGTCTATCTTCAATCCGTGGCGCCGCTTCGACTCGGGCCGCAAGGCACTGCTCAAGCAGGAGATCGAGCGGGTTGGCGGCCAGCATGGGCTTTCCAAGGATGTTTTTGAAATTGTGACCCGAGCGTTAGCCGATCAAAGTGATTGATGAGCAGGCCCCTTCACCGGAGTTCCCCGAGTAAGGAAAAAATGACGAATCTTTTTACGTTCGAAATGATGGATGTCGACGGCGATATGCAATCGCTGTCGGACTACGCGGGGAAAGCGGTGCTGGTGGTTAATGTCGCATCCCGTTGCGGATTGACGCCCCAATACGAGGGGCTCCAGCGACTTTATGATGAGTATCGCCGTCAGGGCCTCGAAATTCTTGGCTTTCCGTGCAACCAGTTCATGGCCCAGGAGCCGGGCACTTCTGCCGAAATTCGCGACTTCACCCGGATCCAGTTCGGAGTCAGCTTTCCGCTCTTTGAAAAGATTGACGTGAATGGCGCCAACCGTGCGCCTCTCTACGCCTGGCTGCTGAACGGGCTATCGGCTCCGGGCTCTGAGCCGGGCGGGGATGTGCAGTGGAATTTCGAAAAATTCCTGGTGGGTCCCGACGGCCAGGTCCGACGGCGCTTTGCTCCCCAGGTCGAGCCCTGTTCGGCGGAAGTCAAGCAGGCCATCGAAGAACTGCTTTCGGACTGAGTCGTCGGCCTTCGACGTCGAGGGTCCGGCGCGCTACCAATAGGCGCCCCCCATTGTGAGAGTGCGCGAAGCGACTGGCGCGGTCGCCGCCCGGCGTTGTTCTTGCTGGTTCGTGGGCGGGAAGATCGTTTTCGGTTTCGCCATTCGAAACGGTTCAAGAGCCCGCCCGACACATGGGCGTAAGGCGTCAAGAGGTAGGAGCAAGTCATGAAGGGCCTGAATCCGGGGCAACCCATTCTCAATGCCAGTCATATCCGGCGCAAGTTCGGCGACCGGGTGATCCTGAAGGATGTGAGCTTTAGCCTGAGGCCCGGCGACCGGGTGGGGGTTCTCGGTGTCAACGGCACGGGGAAATCGTCCCTGATGAAGATCGTTGCGGGCCGGGATACCGAGTTTGAAGGTCGTATGATGATTGCCGGAGGGGCATCGGTGGGATACGTCTCCCAGGAGCCGGAACTGGACCACGAAAAGACGGTCCGGGAGAACGTAGAAGAAGCGGTGGCCGAGACCCGTGAGTATATCGCGCGCTACGAAGCGATTTTGAAGCTCTGGGAAGACCCCGAGGTTCTCGAGAGCGAAGAAAAGACCAATTCTCTCCTGACCGAGCAAGGGGAAGTGCAAGAAATCCTCGAGCACCGCGACGCCATGGACCCGGCCCGATTGGACGCAAAGATCGAGCAGGCCATGGAGGCCCTGCGCCTGCCGCCCGGGGAAAAGCCGGCCGGAGTGCTCTCGGGAGGCGAGAAGCGCCGGGTCTCCCTCTGCACGGTTCTGCTCTCTCAGCCGGATTTGCTCATTCTCGACGAGCCCACCAATCACCTCGACGCGGATACCATCACATGGCTCGAAATGTTTCTTGCCAACTACCCAGGGACCTACATGCTGGTCACTCACGATCGCTATTTCCTCGATCGTGTGGCCACCCGAATGCTCGAGCTGAACAACGGGAATCTTAAAACCTACGAGGGCAACTACTCCGATTTTCTTGCCGCCAAGGAGAAGCAGGGGGCCGTGGAGAGCCGCACGGACTCGAACCTCTTGAAGGCGGTTGCCCGGGAACTCGAGTGGATTCGCTCCACCCCTCAGGCTCGCCGCACCAAATCGAAGGCCCGCATCGCGGCCTACGAGGAAATGGTCGAGAGGGCAGCCCAGATCATTCCCGCAGATGAGATAGACCTGAGAATCCCCTTCGGCCCGCGATTGGGGAGCAAAGTGCTTTCCCTGCGCGGACTCAGCAAGGGATACGACGGCAAGATGCTCTTTGAGAAGTTGGACTGGGATATGCCTCCGGGCGCCATTGTGGGAATCACCGGGGCCAACGGGTTGGGGAAGACCACACTGGTGAATCTCATCACCGGCCGGGAGAAACCCGACTCGGGTGAGGTGGAGGTTGGGCACAATACGTCCTTCTGCTACGTGGACCAGACGCGTCAGTCGTTAAACGATGAAAAGACCGTTTACGAAGAAGTCGCCGAAGGATCCGAGGTGATCGCGTATGGGGACAAGGAACTTTCCATTCGCCACTACCTGGCTCGGTTTCTCTTTAGTGGTCCAATCCAGCAAACATTGGTCGGGCGGCTCTCTGGGGGGGAACGCAATCGGGTGCAACTTGCGAAGAGTCTTCGCGTTCCGTCGAATTTTATCATTCTCGACGAACCGACGAATGATCTGGACCTCATGACCCTACGGGTGCTCGAAGAAGCGCTTTCGGAGTTCCCCGGATGCGCGATCGTAATCACCCATGACCGCTATTTTCTGGATCGTGTGGCCACCCATGTCATTGGCTTCGAGGGGGACGGCCGGGTCGAGTTCTGCACGGGTGCGTGGGACTACTACGCGGAACAGCGCGCGCGCAGGGAGGAAGAAATGGGCCCCGGGGCTTCGCGATCCTTCGTGCACCGGAAAATCGAGGGCATCCGGTAGGCAGGGTTCTCGGGCTGGGAAATGAGGCCGACTGAACTCATAAAGACTATTTGAAGGAGCTATTTAGGACCGCTTTTTCAAGCTAGATCGAGGTTTTCGTCGAGGGTTTGCGACACGCTCGCGAGGTCCAAACCACTCTTCTTGAAAGGGCGGAGGCTTGAAAGGACAGAGGCTTGAAAGGGCAGAGCGCAGAAGCGAGATGCGCGGCTTCGGTCAGCGGGGTTCAGGTGCGGGTTTTCTTTGTACACAGTCTTTGCGTGGCGTTCTCAAAGTCACGGTGGGATCCGGCATGCCGGCGGATGCGGGCGTTCGCGTTGCTTCCCGTTGCGGGATTGCTGGTCGGGGCGCTGGTCGCGAACGGAAACGATGATCCCTCCGCGGGGCGAGCCGCGGCGGCAGAGCTGACGAAGAGTTCGGCGATTGGTGTCAGTTCTCCTCCGGATGAATCCGACAGTTCCCTCGTGAGCGACGAGCCGGGGCGTTGGGGGGGAGGATCGCCGGATGCGGTGAAAAACTTCGATTACGTAGGGCTACCCGGACGCTTGGCCAATCCGTCCCTGCGTGCTCTTTGGCGCGAAGGGCTCGACCTCGAACGGCGCGGCCGCCTGCTGGAGTCAGCACAACGCTACGAGGCCATTGTTTCGGCGGTGCCCGAGGAGGCGTATACCTATTGGCGAACGGCACGGAATTACTGGCGCATCGGTGAAAATTATCCCGTTGATCTCAAGCTTGAACGGGGTCGCTATTTCGATCTGTCCGAGGAATGGGCCGGGCGTGGACTTGCGGTTGATCCCCATTGCGCGGCGTGCATGCTTTGGAAGTTCGTCGCCATGGGAAGGCAGGCGACCACCCGGGGCCTGTTGACTGCCGCAGGCGATGTACGCGAGATGGACGAACTGCTCCGTCGCGGAATCGGACTCGCGCCCAGCCACCGTGATAACGAGGGAAACATGACCATGGGAAATCTCTATTATGCGGGTTCGGTCTTCTACCGTGTGATGCCCGAGTGGTGGTGGCTCAAGTGGCTGGTCGGTGTTCGCGGTGACAAGGAAAAATCCTTGGAGTACGCGCGCCATGCCGTGGCACTCGCCCCGGTACGGGTCGACTACAGGGTAGAACTCGGCGCCTCGTTGCTTTGCTTGGGCCTCGACGAGAACGATTCCCAGCGAGTGGCCGAAGGCGAGCAGGTACTCAGAGCCGTTCGCGATTTTGGGGATTTCCTCAGCACCGACCCGCTCGACAAAAGCCACGCGGAGATCCTGATCGCATTCCCGGATCGCGCCTGTGGATACTCGAGGGACGGATTCATCGATGTGGACGGCCTGGGAAAACAGGTCCGGACCGGGGGCTGAGACCTCGGCGAAGACGGTTCCTGTCGCGTCGGGGAGCGTCGCTTGAGCTCCGGGCGGGGAGACCCGCCCCGGCGGCCTAGAGCAGGCCCGGGTAGGCGCCGCCGTCCACGGGGATCGCCGCACCGTTGATGAATCGCGCGGGATCCGAACAGAGGAAGGCCGCCACCATGCCGAAATGTTCGGCTTCGCCCAGGGTGCGGGTTGGAATTCCTGCGGCGAGGGCCTCGGTGGCCCCGGCGTCCAGCGCCCCCAGGCGCGCGGTTCGGTGCAGGCCAGGTTGAATCGAGTTGACTGTGACGCCATGGGGCGCCACTTGGTTGGCCAGGGTCTTGAGAAAACCAGTTGCCCCCGCCCGAGCCGTATTGGAAAGAATCAGGTTGTCGATTGGCTGGCGCACGGTGATGGATGTGATGGCCAGGATGCGCCCCCAGCCCTGGGACTGCATGCCGGGCAGAGCGGCCTTGCACATGGCCACCACGGAAAGCAGGTTCAGCGACAGCGCGGCCGGGTAGGCGGCAAGGTCGGTGGATGCGAAATTTCCGGGCGGGGGCCCACCCGCATTGGTGACGAGAATGTCCAAGCCGCCCAGACTGTTCCGGGCCTCCTCGACGAAGCGCGTGGCGCCCTCCACAGTGGAGACGTCGGCGACCAGGGGGTGAGCCCCTTCGCCCAAGGATTCAGCCGCCTCCGACAGACGTTGGGGGTCGCGACCGCAAATCGCGACATGGACGCCCGCGTCCATCAGCGCCCGGGCGGTTCCCAGCCCAAGCCCGGCGGAGCCCGCAGCGACCGCGGCGCGCTTGCCCTCGATTCCCAAGTCCAACCCGGGGTCTCCTTCTCTTCTCTATCTCTTCTCTTTTTGGGGCCCGCGGGACGGGTTAGAAATCGACTTGAGCCCGCATCTGGAAGATGTTGGCGTTCCCGTCGAGGACTTCGGCGGCGTTCTCGACGTCCGAGTAAATGTAGTTGGCCGTCATTCGAAAATTGGAGAACAAGTACCAATTGAGGCCCAGGGTGATGTCGCGGATGTTGCCCGCGTTGACTCCGTCCTCATTCAGCAACTTGAGACGAGAGAAGCGGACGGCGATCTGCCAGGCCCCCCAGCCCTCGCCCAGGGGTTCGAGGATCCGGTTGCGCGCGAACGCACCTTTC